>Ga0116229_10002252_pt1 | contig 31071 bp, 25 predicted proteins | sample S1TSphgellanicum_3_FD_87313 | JGI IMG/M metagenome (GOLD analysis project Ga0116229, IMG submission 87313) | Host-associated microbial communities from peat moss isolated from Minnesota, USA - S1T2_Fc - Sphagnum magellanicum MG | ecosystem: Host-associated > Plants > Peat moss > Unclassified...
ATCACATAGATGCAAGTTAATAATACCCCACCGCCTTTATAAAAAAATATTGCCATGTAGGTGGGTAGGGCAAATGAGCAATGTAGGTAGGCTTGGAAGAGGTAGGTTCAGATGGCACAAATAGACATCATATTTTAATTCTACAAATCTATTAAGATACGAGATATTAAAATTACATGGGAAGTTATGGTCATATTTGCCAAAATATTTTAAGTTTATCACTTTATTTGACCTAACTTATGTACCAATGGTATTACATAATGTTTGATATTTGTGCACTAAATAAGTATTTTGATTTTTTAAAAAAAACATCATGATACATGATGAAAGTTTTGATGCAATTTTTGATACCCATCCATCAATGACATACACCTACCAATGTTGGGCGGGTATCTGGTTTGGTGGGTGAATTGTGTCAATTCCGATTACTAAATTCCAATCTAGAATCAAGTTTGATTTTGGAATTGGTTTTGGAATGAGGATCGGAACTAGATTACTTTAAAGAACCGGACCCAATATGCGTTTCCTAGTTCTATTTATGTGTGGAACTGGAATTAGGATTTTTGAAATTGAAAAAAAATTGGAAAATAAAAAAAAGAAAAAAGAACCAAGGACTAACCTGAGGTTAACTGCCAGTTCCAATCCGAGTTGAACTGGAACCGGCGGTTTTCCATAAAAGTAAAGAACCGCCTAATACTGGTACCTACTACCTAGCGTCAAGCATTGTGTGAAGTGTCTTTATCGAGGGCCCAAACAGATCAGGACCTGGGTCTCGAACAAGGACACCCTGTTTTTGAGACGTGGAAGTGGCGGGGAAGAAGTTCTTTGCACACGAAGAGGAGGAGGAGGAAGAAGAAGAAGAGGAAGGAAAGGAGAAGCGCATTCGGGTCACTTCGTCGCTTACCTGTGCGTCTTCGGTGCTCGTCAACATGGTAGGCTTCATCTTTGCACGCCTTCTTGGAGCTTTTTGTTCCCTTTCTTCAATTCTCTTATGGAATTTTGTCTGCGAGGGACGAACCTTTGAGTGTCTGGACGATGGATTAGGGTTTTCTTGTTGAAGATGATAGGGATGCACTAGGGTTTCTGGACTTGCCTCTACGTGCAAGTTTCTCCAGGTAGAAAGTTTGTGAAAGGGTGGCTGATGAACGGAATTTTAGGAGATTTACGGGGGAATTGATAAGCAGGCTGTTTTGAGTGTTCTTTTGCTTGCCTGTTGTGGCGACTTTTAGAGAGATGTTTGAAGTTTAAAATGTGAAACTTCTTCAAACTTAGTTTTGGTTAGGGTTTGCTGCTGTTGTCTTCCTTTTTCGACAGTGTGAGAAAGGAGGTTACTTTCAGCCTGGAAACCCATACGAAGTCATTTGTGGTTCTTTGTGCAGGCTAACGCAGCGTCAGGGATGGCTGTTAGTGATGATTGCAAACTGAAGTTCATGGAGCTGAAGAGGAAGAAAACTTACCGGTACATCATCTTCAAAATTGATGAGAAAGCACAGCAGATCATTCTGGAGACAACAGGAGGGCCAGAGGAAAGTTACGAGGATTTTGCATCACATCTACCTGAGAATGATTGCAGATATGGAGTTTATGACTTTGACTTTGTCACTGATGACAATTGTCAGAAGAGCAAAATATTCTTCGTTGCATGGTGAGCCATTTCACATGCCAAGATCAGTCTTCTTTTGTGTAGTGCAATCTTGAAATTTGTTCTAGCTGTATATTATTACCCCCCAGTTTGCCTTCACCGGTATAGTTGGAGCTGCCTTTGATGTTATTCATGTTGCAATTCCAGATGAAGTTGAAAGATTCTGTTTGTTTCTCTTGCATCTGAGATTGTGCTCCCTTTTCACAAATGGTTTTTTTATGTTGCTGCATGATGCATGGGAAATCAACTATAATTCCAGGTCCCCAGACACATCACGAGTTAAGGCTAAAATGACTTACGCAAGCTCAAAGGACAGATTCCGGAGGGAATTGGATGGCATTCATTATGAGCTTCAGGCCACAGACCCTACAGAAGTGGGCTTGGATGTCATGAGAGATCGTGCTAACTAAAATGGGAAAGTTTTGTTCTGCATCTCATCAACTTTGGGAGTCCGGAGTTCAGATTTCGAGGAAGTTTTCTGAGTGCTTTTATCCTCAACAGCAGAAAGCCTTGGACCTTGGTGTTTGTAGGTTACAACAGAACTTGCTTGCTGTTTCTTTTGATGTGCATATTGTCTGAGTGCACTATACACTGTGTACTGTATGCAGGCTCTGACCCATTTGAAATTCCAGAATGATATTGTCGATCGGCCATGCTCTAGTGACCTATTGTTAGGCCTGTTGGGCGACAGAAAGCTTTCTTGTCTTCTGTTCATCATTTCGTAACAGCTGCAGAGGGCAAGACAGACCATTGATGCATGAAAATCCTGTTATTGTTCTCAGTCTTCTTATCTTGTTTAAGAAAGTTAGTGGGCAGCATATGTACACATGGGAATGAGTGAGGCTAGAGATATGTTGGAAGGAACAGCTTGAGCAGACTTGGCTTATTCTATGTTGATTGTTTTGCCATTCTACAAATGTGACTGCTTGTGCTGCAGTGAATGTGATATTGCTTGCAGTACATTGTTCTTTTCTACATTATTGCTCAGTGCAAAGTTAAAGTTCAATCTGATAGCAGAGATGTGAAGTGATAGGTGTTCCTGTTTTTCATCTGGGTTTTCAGGAAGGCTTTGCAGAAAAAATCCCCTTGTGATGCATCTGGGAATTTTGCTAGTTATTTTGTAGAACACTCATCAGAACAAGAAGCATTAGTGTATTTGCCAGATAATTCTTCAAATTTTGCATGTGAACTTTAAACATTGTATGTAGAATGCATTGGACACAAAAGTTCATCCATCTAATACAAGGGCTGGGTCTTTGTGGGTTTTGGTCTTGTGGGGGTCTTATTGTACAGGTTGCTTTGGTTTGAAGCTTCACACTAAAGCATTTGTTTATGGTCTCTGGCAGCTTAGAGCTTGCAGCTTTGTTGTTTAAACACAGTGTTGGGAAGATTGGTAGTGAAGACTTCCACAAAAAGCTTGATAGACCACAGAAACCAAGCAAGGACATGATTCCTTCCATGGGTGTTGTAGCTGCTTTATTAACAGTGGCTAGAATGGACAATGCACTGGGACATTTCTGTATGTTTTTGAGGGCTTTCCTTTTGCGATTTGTACACTATTGTAGAGGACTCTGGAATTTCCGAGTGTATTTGGAGGGCACCTTATACCTGTCAATTTCCCTTCTAATGAGTGGACATTATGCCTACACCTTTCCAGAAATGATCTTGCAACATGCTAGCTTAAGTTGACAAATACTCTGTGTGCTGGTGGATGGGCACAGTATAGAGCAGGAGGAGGGGTATGAGACTCATTCTCTTGACTTTACATCAGTTTAAAACATTTGACATCTCAGATGATGCTCTTGGGTAATGCAGCAACTTGATAATGGAAAAGAGTGTATTCGATTTCAGAGTTCATCTGTCCTGCAAATGGTGCAACTCCCAGCCCATCACAAACTATTGGAAATCTCAAAAGGGTTTTGATTTACCTTTCAAAAGCCTAGTTGCTCTGTTAATTGTAGTTTTAAGCCACCTGGGTCATGCAATTTCTCCGTATTCCAAGCAGAATTGACCAAACAATTGAACAAAAATAGACAATCATTTGTGGATCATCTTCCACTGTAACAGCAACCAATAGTCCATGAGGAATGTTTAATGTGCATTTACAATGACAAGTGTCTCACTAACTAACTATGATTGCCTCATTGCTAATTGTCTCCACTTCAGCAATATATCGAACTACAAGATAGAACAGTAGCAATCTGTCTACTTATTTATGCCATGTGCTTGCTGACAGGGATATCAAATTACCCAGGACAAACAGGTGTAATATCAGAGCATATATATATGCATGCATGTAGAATCTTGTACCAGTTGCAAACCTGTTTAGCTTTATGTCCATGCCACAATCACTGCCCAACAGCAAGCAGCACTTCTATATGAGAGAGACAAAAGTTCACTTGTTTCTTTGACACCTAACTTGACCCAAATGGGGTCAGATGTACTACTCTCTGCTGCCACCCATTGCACCAAAACTAAGAACCTGAGCATCAAAGAGATTTGGCCACCTCCACTCACCAGTGGACACAGGATCACAGCTTTAGTTGAGAATAAGGACACATGTTGGGCAACAACATCTGGTGATTCTTGTTGTTATTCAATGGTAGTTTTGATGCTATGAGCTATGCGTCCCGATTGTGTCGGTTGGTAATTTTTGTCAAATGCAATTCCATATTGAACAGTTCAACCTGTGGTTGTCCAGTACCATCCCTGCCATAACGTGATTCGTTGAGTCACTCATATGACAGCTACATGGCATCATCATGTTCTTTCTACAAACACATTTGATATTTTTTTAGAGCAACAGTGCTGTGCACCAGTGTTGTTCAAGTATATATTCGGGATTTAAAAATTTTGTTGGCTTTAACAAATTGTGCAGGTCCACCTTTTTGGATATTCCTCATGCTCAATGCCATGCCAGAGGGATCTCTGGAGTCTGGTATGGGTTAAGGAAGGGTGTGGGTTGTGGGGTAGCTGCAAGCACTTGTGGGCTTTTTTTGAAAAGGCAAATCACCCAACAGTATGAGCAAGATTAAATGGAGCACTGGGCTCAATGCTGTCACAGTACAAGTTGCCTTACTTAAAAAGCTTTCCTCAGAATCCTTGAATGTTATTGTACCTGATTTTATGATCATAATTATTTAAGTGATATCTGAATGGTGTGCAGCAGTGTTTTTTTTTTTTGGGTGATTTGTCGCCAAAATGCGACTCCTAAAAGGGCCTTGCAAATTGCCCATTGATTTTATTTAAATTTTTTTTTGGGGGTGAAATTGGCTAAAAGCTCCCTCCTACCACATGTCATGGCCATATCAACTATCCTGATTATCCCTCATTGCCTGCAAATGGTGCACCGTTTTTTATGTTGTTGCCATCTCCTTTCTCACTATGCCTCCAACATATGATGTGCCAATCCAACCATTGATTTCGATTGTCAATCGCACCGTCCATCAAACCTTTGATTGCCAATCCCATTGTTCATTAGACCTCCCTTGGTCATATACTTGCCCTTGTATATATGGCCATTGCCAATCTCCACCATTGATTAGATTCGAGATTGCCTTACATCAACCTTGCATCATTAGATGTGGTCATTCACCAATTATTATACACACTCCTTCCCATGTGACCCCAAGCCCCCACTTCAAAGTTCAAAGGTTTTTGCCAACAAGGTTTAGTGCTTGATTGTTCAAATGTGTCATGTTTTGTGTGTAGATTGTTTTTATGTTTTCTTGTTGGTGGTGTTGGTTTCATGTTGAATTTAATGTTCATGGTTGCAAATTAAATGTAATGCAAGGGCGCAATAGACAATAACATGACTAAAAAGTTTATACTTGACATTGTTCAATGTGTATGCTATGAGCTTGAGGTGCATGAAATGACCTATAATGCACAACATTAAATCAAGTTGTAAAACACAAAACATTAGGTTCTTCTTTTCCTCTCTCCCTTTCAATTCATCTTGTTTCCTATTTGTGTCTACATGTTGCAACTTGCATTGAGGTTTTTATGAACATTCATGTTGCATGTCTATGTGTCGCAACCCTAACCTTGGGCTCGCGACCAAGGCAAAGGCTTGCAAGGTTGCGGGCCAAGAAGAAAGCCCGGGAATCACATGTCATGCTCCCGAGAGTGTAGGAGAGTGTGGGGGAAGAAACTCTCACACTCCCACGTGAACTCCCACTTTGAAAGTTGGAGTCCCAATGAACTCTCAAATCTTCAGAGAACGATTGTAGGGCTCAAAATTCATTGGATTGAGGTGTCATTTATATCATTGGAAAGCTCTTGAAACCTAAATGTTTGAAATGGGATTGTATGACACATTTGGACACCTAAAACAGAAGTTATGGTCAAAAGAAAGGTCATGAGTCAAATTGGCAATTTGACTCCCAACCACTAAAAATCGGGAATCACCCCTATTCCCTTACGTGCAGGTGGCGTGCGACATACCGCTGGAAGCCCTTAACAAGGGCTAAAACTTTGTTTTAGACCTCATATCAATCAGAGGTTTGAAGACAAAGTTATGGGCCCCCAAAGTCATGGAAGTCCCAACTTTGGGAATTTCGGGACTCCCACTTAAGAATCCCGGGACAAAATGCCATTTGGATGCTGGTCTCGTGGCCATGCACAAAGTATATTATAAGGGGGAAAGTGGTGGCTTCCCCCAAGTCTGGGCCATGGTGAGTCTTGTGAGTTCGAGTTTACCCATGGCTTGTCCTAACACCAAAAATGTTCCAGCTATACACTAACCAACTTATTGTTTAGTTTGTGCAGGTCTGTGTGAGTGATTAATCGCTTGTCATTCTTCCTAGTCCCATCCTAGAGCTCCAACACACCCCTTTACCCTCAAAGTGCTACGAGCCAAAAAGTGTGCCCCAATTTTTTATTCTTCCGTTGTTTTTCACTTCAAACTCACATTTGAATCCATCAAGGAGTTTGGGAGCGCGTCATTATGTGTGCATTATAAGGTCTATAGTGTTGAACATTCATGTTGTATGTATGCATGTGCATTATGAGGTCTATAGTGCCAAAGCAATGATTTCACTACAAGTGTTTAAATTTTTAAATTCAAGTTGTTTTTTAGTGGTGAACACAATGTCATTGCCCCATGTTGGATCAGATGTTCAAGGTGTGTTTAATAACACTCCAAGTTTATTTAATAACACTTTAACTCTTTAATCAAATAATAATCATGATATGATAAATGAAAGGTACCTATTGATGTTGAGCCTTTTGACCAAAAATCAAAAAAAAATTATGAAAAAATTTGGGTGTTTCAAAATACATGGGCAAAGTCAATCATTGGGGATGATGGTTTGGTCACTCAAGTTCAATGCACACATTTTGTAGCAAGATAGAAGGAAAGGTGAAAATATTAATTCCCAAGCTTGACACACTTCAAAAGCATATCAATCATTGAAAATAACATTAGCATCTTTAAGCATTTTCAATGGGATTATTATTACAACCAAGATGTTACACATTTCAAAAATTAGATTTTTTTTATGGGTGAAATCATGAATATGTCATGACCTTGATACAACCTAAAATTCACTTTGGGGCTCAAGTTTACACAAATTGTTTTTGTTTTCCACATTCTCCTACATGAAAGGCCAATGTTGGAATATGAATTATTGAGGGAGTTGTTTTTGTTGTTGAAATTCAATAACACCCCATCAAAACATTGGTCAAAATACTAATGGTTGGCAAATTGTAAAGGCCATGCATCATTGCATGATTGTAGTCCTTTCTAAGGCATTATCTATTGTTTCAAAAATTAATTATGTCATTATTAGTGTAGATGAAATGACCACTATTAAAGTTTAGTAGTGGATCAATATCCTTCTATACATGATCACAAATCAGAAACACACTCCAATTTTACAGGCACTTGAAAAGGTTGAAGGGGGTGCAAATGCATATAACATTAAAGGTGTCATTTTGGATGCCATGGGCAGATATGGGGGTTTTACAAATTAAACCATGGCTTCCAAGTGGATTTGTTTTAGATGTGATGGTGATTTATTGTTTCAAGGCATTTGGTATGTGGTGATTACATAAATAAGGGAGCAAATTGCCCCTTACATCATTGGTGTGCATTGTATGGCACATCAAACTAACATGAATATCCTAGTTTTGACCAAAATGTCATTGGTTGCATGCATTGAAAATATGCTACAATATTTGTATACCATTTTTCACATGATCAAGAGAAGGCACTAAAATTTGTGAACCTTGTCAAAATATAAAAAACAAAAGAATTAAAGTTGTTGCACAATGTTAAAACCCATTAGATATTGATCCTTTGAAACGCATGTTAAAGGAATATAACTTTTTTGTTGCAAAGATGTGCATGGATGCGTAAGCTTGTTTGGGAGAATTTGAATCTTTTATGTGATTAGGAGTTGGTTATAGGTATGCACATTTTGATTAAGTTTAAATAAAGATTTTTTTAAAAAAAAATCATCAATGTTGGAAAATTGGCAAAGGTTAAATTATACCAACTTTATGTTGATCATTTTTATAAGTATGGTGATGATGTTATGAATTCATTGTTGCTTATGAACACCATAATGAGCCACTACCCTTCACATAGGTTCCACATCATTCTGATGTTGATTTTTACACACTACCATACTTGGCATTCAACATTGGGGGCTAAAACTATGGTTTCCATTAGCATGGAGGTTTTGATGGTGCTTGTGTTTGAATAACCAATCTACCATGGTTGAAATGGTGAATGTTACACATTTTTAAAAATTATTTCAAACTTGTGTGTTGAATTATCTCATAGGTTCTTTGATGTGGAAATCGTGAAAACCCTTGGCATGGTGTACACAAGTATTAGTTATGTGAAAAAAAATTTACCAAGAACTTCATACCCCACATAGATCAAATTATAGTTGCATTTTGTGTTGATAAGAAAATCAAAAGGGTATTGTAATTCTTGGGATCTTGATCCAAGGATATTTAATGTGCAAGCTTTTTACTTCATATTCACCATGAATCATAATGCAGAGACAATAATGTAAGAATGGTCAAGAACAAAACAAAAGCATAATTTGAAGAAAACTAAAAGATTTAATAAACAAGGAATTTGGTCATGGATAAAAATTAAATAACTTTATTGATTGAAAAAAACATGATGCAAGTTAGGGTTTAGGGTCATGCATTTTTTCTTGAAGTTGCCATTTGAATCTTGTGAAGGTAGGTTCTTCTTTTGAACTATTTGTATTTTTCTTCCAAAAATACAAGTTGGGATGTATGATTTTATATGGCATGTGGATGTAGGTAAAAATTACAATTTTGATTATGAGATCCATTCATTTTTCAAGTTGTGTAGGTGTTGGGTTGGATGTTCATAAACATTTGTTTGTGGAATGTTTATGTGGGTGCATGATTTCACAACCTTAGCCTTGGGTTTGTGACCAAGGCAAAAGCATGGAAGGGTGTGGGCCTAAAATGCAACCCGGGAATCACATTTGTATTTCCAAGATTGTGAAGGAATGAACCCACACACTCCCAAGTCGATTCCCACTTTGGGAGTTGGAATCCCTATGGAGTTTTGAATTTTCAAATATGCATTTTAAGGGTCAAAACTCATAGGATTAAAGAATTATTTATATCATTGAATTTTTTTTGAAATGTAGGTGTCTAAAATGGGCTTGCATGACCCATTTGAGTACTTATAACACAAGTTATGGACAAAAGAAAGGTTGAGAATCAAAGTGCCAATTTGATTCATGGCCATTAAAAGTCGGGAATTGATTTAAAATACGTGCGTATAGGTGGCATGCCACATATCGTTGGAAAGTTTTCAATGAAGGATACAACTTTGTTTTAGACCTCACCTTAATTGAAGGTCTGCACAAGAAGTTATGGCCTTTCAAAATGTTGGGAGTTTCAATTTTGGAGTCCCGAGACAAAATGACATTTGGATGTAGCCCTTGTGGCTAATCACGAAGAATATTATAAGGGGGAACGTGGTGGCTTCCCCCAAGTCCAAAATGTGGTGAATCTTGTTCGTCCGTGTATGCCCGTGGTTCATCCGTGCACCAAAAGTGCTGCAACTACACACTAACCAACTTATCGTTTGGTTTGTGCAAGTCTGTGTGAATAATTGACCCACTTGTCACTCATCCTAGTCCCCATCCTGAAATTCCAACACACCCCTTTACCCCCAAAGTGTTAAAGTCTACCATTTATGCATGCTTGTAGCAAAAGCAATTTCCATGGCCACACATTGAATAGACAAATTTACCACCATTCCAAACACCTAAAGCCAATTCTACTACCATCTCAAAATACCATAACCAAATTTGTTTTTTAAATCCAACTAACATAACTAAATTTATTATGTACTTGAAAATACAATAGCCTTGAGGCCCTAAAAAGGTGCCCTTTGTAGCCATACATTTAATCAATAAAAATTTGATTATCACAAAATCAGCATTTTTGTCACCACAAAAGAAGCCATTATGGCAATTAACAAATTTACAAAACAAAAACATTGGTGTGCAATGTGGTTTTTAAAAAACTTTTGGCACCTTGGTGTGAAAACAATGTGATAATCATTAAAAAGTTTTTTTGGGAAAAAAATGGACCAAAGTCTTCACATTACGAGAAAATAAATTCTCAAGTTGCCATATGTAAACAATAGGTTCCAACTTCCAACATGTCCCCAAAATATAAAAGAAGTTTTAAGTTTTTATACTTTCTTATCTAACTTGTAGCCAAATTTGGATGTCCTCTTATAGATGATTGCCAACCTCACAAATTTGAAAATATATATATATATATATATATATTGTGAACTAATGTTAAGTTGTTTCATTTGAGTAAAATGAAGGTGCTAGGAATAATGTGAACGTAGCCTAATGGGATATTTGTAGTTAACATAATCCTAATGTAAAAACAATTGAAAATTTTTGTGATTAAAAAAAACATTTTTGTGCTTTGGAGTTTCATTCTTGGTTTTCAAATTTTAATCACTAACGACTTGTGAGAATTCAAGCCCAAAAGTAAAGTAAAAAAACTTGCACACAATTTGTAGCACAAAACAAACATGATAGTCTTCAATTCAACAAAGCAAACATGTTGTATTCTTCACAAATCTTTTGAAATTCCAAATGTGTTGCTTAACAAGAGTTTATTTTGATGTGTTGTTGCAAACAACTAGCTACTTGAATATGATAATGCACCAAAAATTAAATAAAATTTGATGAGGAACACCTTACCACTTATTCATTTCCTCTAACAATTAACTTATTAAAGGATAGCTTGCCAATTGGTTAAGATTTTGCACATGCCTTAGATTTGAAAGAAATTATTCTTAGACCTCTCATCATAAGGCAATGAAAGGTCCATTGGATGGAAATGGAATTGATTGAAAATATATGTGAATCAAAGAAGTTGGGAGTGACATTAACTAATGGTTACATGGGGCTGGGAAAAAATAGAAATTTTTGGGAAAGCCAATGGATGAAACGAAGTCAAGGAAAGGTGAAATTTTTTAAGAGGTCCAATCCCAAGAAAGATGATAATTCATTAGTTGAAATTTGGCTTTTAAAAGTTGAAAATATTTTACAATGTGAAAAGGGATTAGTTGGAAGATTGGATTTATGAAAATTGAATAGTGGATCATATGTGGTGTGTGGAATTTGAGAATTAAAAAAATGAATATGTGAATGAATAGAAAATTTTAAAAATCTAAGAAAATTTGTGGAAAGAACATGCATCAAATGGAAGCCATGAAAAACTCTACCTCATAAAATAATATCTTAAATGACGTATGAATTGGAAAGATTAAAAATAAAAAAGATATTGGATGAAACGGAGGAAGCAAAAATGTTTGAATTTTTATAAAAAAATGCAATCAATAAATCCAATGGTATGAAGGAAGAATAGGAAAAAAGAAAGAGCTAAATGGTGTGACAATCGAACAATGGAAGCTGGAAAAATAAAAACCTTGAAAATGTTGAATCTTGAAGAAAAAAAATGTAATTCAAGATTTGGAAATTGGACAATCCAAGGGAAAAAAACAAATTAATAAAAAAATGGAGATTCAAAAACATGGAAATTTTGATAAAAACAATGAGACCCCTTTACGTTAAAGCCAAAAATCCCATGACCATCAAAATAAAAAAAATCATGATTGGAGGAAAAGGATTGTTAAGGTATGAATTCGTTTTACACAAAGTTTGAAGGCTTGAAGGACAAGGAAATGGAGGTGGATGAAAATTTGACATGGAATTTTAAGTGATAGTTTATGGATAATGTTTCATGGTCTAATAGACTTTGGACCATGTTCACCTCAAATAGGTGGGCTTAGCATAAAGTCCATTAGATTATGAACTTGAAAAAACACAATTAGTCTAAAATGTTACTACTTTTTTAACTTTGCTATTTAATATTCACCCATAGTTCTACCCCTACCATTAACCTAAACCAAAAATGGCAAAAAACATAACTATGACCAAAAATATATAATTACAGCGAAACTAAGAAGGTGAGGCCACATGCACCATACCCAAGTTTTTTTTCTTTTAAGGAAGGTGGGGGCATTGGATTTTTATTGTTGTTATTATGATACCATGAAGTTTTGGTAAGTTCTAACTTTTGCTTCTATGCAAACACACTCAAAACAAATATCGAAATGATGATTAAACTATTGGTTTTCAACTTTATTAACAACTCTTTTATTACTCTTATTGACAAATCCTTTACTTGCATTGCAAGTATTGACTAAGTTTTTGTTATGCAAATCATTATTTCCTTTTAGTTTCTCCCATTTAACTTTTACCTATTCTACCATTCACAAATTAGTGTTTTCAAAACATCCAAACTTCCAAAATAAAAGTGTTGATACATAACCAAAAACAAGGAGGAAAAAAAATGATGTGCCATTTCCTTTCAAAATCGCATTTCAACAACAAGAATTCAAAAATCTACCTTATGTCCAAATATGAACCAATTTTGAAATTGTCCACCTATCTAATCACTCTGCTTACTTGTCCAATGTTTTTAAGCATGTTTATTCAATGTTACTCCACCTGCCTACTTGCTTGTCCCTTAACATTAATCCCCTTGTACTTTGGATTCCATCTTCAAAATCCTTGCTACGTGAAAGAAAAGTAATTTCTACATAAGTTTGAACATCTACGCCTACTTACAAACTTGTGTAATAGTTTGTAACACCTCAATTTTGATCTCCTATTTTTCATCAGCAACAATTTCTAGTACCAATTGCATATTTGGAATGTGTAATTCATGTCTTGATCAACAATGACTAATAGTGGTTGAGATGGAAATAATACTAGTTTTGCAACCTATTCCTAGGTATTCCATCTCCTATGTAAACTATTCCAATTCATGTAAGGTCTATGAAGTAATGAACTCTATTGATTAAAATGGCATCTTTTGATTCTCCAAGTCCTTGTGATGTGGGACTAGTTTTATGTCAAGAAAAACACCTCCACCTTTGATATTAGCTAACATGTGTACAATAATAAATATTAATGTCTATTATACTTGATCATCCTAAGACAAATATGGTTACATGTTACTAGGACCTACCTAAGAATAAGGACTACTTAGTGGCGATTCTAGGCTCAATATTAGTGGAATGTATTGAAAGTCAAAAACTACAATCTTGCATGCCTACAACTGATGCTAGTAAAATTGTTCATTGGCTTATACCTATCATAGAATCTAATGTAGATCCTCCTTAAGCATAACATGTACCTCCTCCCACCACTATGTTAATTCATTTGCTTAAACACCTAACACTTCATAATACAAGTTACACAAAACATTTTCTACTTTGAAATCTTCATATTCTTGTAATTTATAATATGCAAAATTTGGCTTTTGATTCTTTAGATTGGTGACAATACATGTCAACTTGGTGATCTTTATATGTAGGTCCAGTACTTCCTATTCATACTCATTTTACACCATTGCATTGCAAATTTAACAATTGCACGCTTGTTAATTACTTTGGTTTTTGCAATTTGCAAGTCTTTTACTTATTCATGTAAGCTTCATATGTTCTATTATACAACCTTGCTATTACATTGTTAGCCTTCCTATTGAATAACCAAGTCATCCACTTGTTACTTCACCTACCAATATTCCTTGTTCATGTTCTCATATTCCTATTGGAAGTGACGTTTTTCCTGCTTGACTTGTTCAAGTTCCTACATGTGTTCTTCATTATTGGATTGCCTTTGTTTGAATAATAACAAGTCTTGATGCATACAAACCACATGTTTATCCTCATCTTGTACCTCTTGATATAGTTTCTAGATTTGTGTTTTCATTTGTTCTAGAGAATTTTGAACTTGCATCTTCTTTTCTACCACCTAATGGTTGACTAATTTCAACCTTGATATCTTCAACAATATGGGACATACATATTTTTTTTATACTCAGCCACCTATTGGAACACACCTACTACTTGTTTATGTAGATCTTCCTTTCCTCCCATTGATACACCATTTGTGTATGGAAATCGAATGTAACATTTTGTGAACTTATGTTAGAAGATTTATCGAATGGACGGTATACAAACTTGTTTGTTGCGGAAGTACCCTCAACAAAGCCCAATCCATCTTTAGCTCACTTAGGTGCACCATTTATGGTTTAGCTTAATGTACTTACTAAATTGGTTCTAACTTGGGTGTGGTTTGTCTCCCAACTAGTTCAAGTTGCTTTGGTGCCTCATGTTGATGTATAGTTTCCTATTATTAGAAATAATCCAAGTTTTCATCCATTGCAAGTGTAGGAACTTGGCACTACCTAAACTCTTACGTATACTAATTCTAACCCATCAATGAAATTGGAATCTAACTACACTATTGGGTGTATCTATAGTTAAGTATTGGTTGTGGCTCTTGTTGTCCCCTCATTTTTCTTCATTATTAAAAAGGGGAACCTTTGTGTTCCTCTTCATCCAACTACACAACAAATTGGGGCTATGTACACGTACATTTTTATTCCACCGAGGTTGCATGCCTAGGTGATTGATTACTTGTTTGAAATGTTGATGGTTATTGTGCATGTACTATCGAATCTATTTTGCCATATGCCCACTTGCACCTTTGGATGATGATGGTGGTACTTATTTTGTTGTCTCCTCCTCCATAAAATAATCTTGCATAAATACTTCAATCAAAGGAGTACAGTTGCAAATAACCTTACTTTTTGTGCCACCTTACTAGTTCCTTTCAATGTTGTTGTTTGAGTTGCTATTCAACATTGCAACTCTTTCATATGGTTAAACATGATGTCAACCTAGTTAACTAGGTGAATGCATAGTAGGGTGGACCACTTTTCCTATCACAAAATCCATTTTTTTTGCAGTTGTGTACATTGCAATTGGGACATGTTATTACATGTGGTAAAGTTCATTAATAGGGATTCATTTTTAGATTATAAACTTCAACATGAACACAATGCAATTGATTATTATGCAAATGGACTACTATGATAAATGCTATGGATTTTTGAAATTGAAATTATCAAATGTCAGTTAACATAATTTAAGTTATTTCACTTGAATTAGGGTTAATGATTGAATCATAAAATTGATAAGGACTCGGTTTCAATATATATATATATATATATATATATATATAAAATGAAGAAAACAATTTTGTGCAAATTTTCATCACATCATTTAAAAGTTTGAATTATTGATTTTTGTTTGGAGTATAAATTTTAAAAAATTCATAAGTCCATAGCATAGTGAATATAAGGTGGTTCATGATGAGATTTTGTAGAAATGCCTTATTCTATGGCCTTAAGATGCGTTAATTTTCCAATGGAAAAAAATCCTTAAAGCTAGTAACTTTTTTATTTTGGCCATAAGGCATGGTGTACTTGAATAACATGTCACATGATAGCATGACATCAAAACAAGTAGTTCCATCAAGGTTCAATAAGGAAGTTCAAAATAAGGGTGTCCTAAATGTTTTCCTGCTAGACCTTCAAATTTTTTTAAAGTAAACTTGAAATCAAAGTTCGTGCACATGTTCCCACTCGAGCCTTGCAAATCATTCAAACTTACTTGCTTCTCGCAAGTTCACATTTGTTCAGCTTTGTTTACAAATTAACAAAAACATGATGTGTGTGTTTGTAGCCTCCTTGGTGATTATTGAATGGTGTTAGATAGTGATGGCATATGAACTTGGAAATGACTTGCCCAATGTGTGCATGGATAGAAAATGAGGATCAAACAAGTTTTAAGTTTTTTCTATCATTCTTGCGATTATTTGGTGTGTTTTTTTTGTTTATAATCTTATCTATTCAAGCACATAACATATGTTGTGCTTTAGGTTTGGAGGATAGATCGGAAAGAACATCAAGTCATGGAGGTCAATGCTTAGAAGAGGTTTCCATCTTTGCAAGCATGGTAAACTATACTTGGATAATAAAAAAACAAGGAAAAAAAACATCATAATTGTAGGTCAAATAAGTTCAAGGTTTTTTTTTTGTTCATGTTATTTAAGGTTCATGCAATGTTGGATCAAACTAGTTGGGTTTTTTTTTTAAGCTCCTTAGATGTTCGTTATGTATTTAGGGTTTAGAGTTTGTGTGCAACATATGTTGAAGATTAGGAAAAAAGTTTGGAGAGAATGTCACAACAACAATAATGGAGGTGGATGATCAAAAGATAATTTTATTTTCAAAAGAAAAATGAGCTCCATTACTTCAAATTCTTGTAGAAGTTAAATGGATGTTCTTTCTTCTCACTCCAAAACAACTTTGTTGTGCACTCTAAGTCCAAGGTATTTAGTAATTTTTCTTTTCTTGTTCTAAGTTCTGGCTTTTTTTTTTCTTGACAATGCAAATGGTCAAATAGAAAATACTTATGTTTGCATAGAAAGAGGACTTAAAGAAAAAAAATTTGGTGAGATGTTCATATTTTTTATACTTGGAACCAAGAAACAAGGAAAACAACAACCATCCTAGGTGATGTTGTGGGTTGGATGTTAGGTGATATGTGTGTACACGTTACAACATTGAAGCAACACAAGTTTCAGTGAAGTTCGCGGGCACAACTTTGCAAATTCTAGAATATCAAACACATTTTGAGATGTTCACAATTGTTATAGATCAAACATATATTAGGTAAGATCTCATATTTTATTCCAAGTATAAACATATCTTCTAATGTTCTAGAAATTCCAAGCTCATTTTGTTTATCAAATGAAAAAAATTATTGTTTGAAAAATACGTTTTATGTTGAAACTACATGATGATTATTTTTTCTTAGTATGTTAAAAGAGATGTAATTCAAAAGAGACAATTAATTTGCAAATTAATCTCCATAGGTCCAAAGAAGACAAAAAGAAAAAATGCAAATGCAAAAGAGATCAAATTTTGTTTACATAAGGAGAGAAAATGAACTCTTATTAAAATAACACATGTTTTGATTACTATAGTTTTCAATTTATGTGTGGTAGTACCCACTAATCCATCTCTAGTTTACATATCATGCTTGCAAACTACAAAGCTAATATTTCTTTCTCCTTGATTATTGTAAATTTTTATCTATTTGCATTTTTTTGCATCATATATGTTCCTTTTGGAAACACAAATTATAACTCCCAAGCTTGTTTATATTCTTTCCTTTCAAGTTGTTTGCATTCTCTTCATTCAAAGTCCATGAAGTGTAAGACCAATTGTTTGCCCCTAGTGGGAATTTAATACACACAATTTTGTAGAAAAAAATCTTGAAAGGATTGATTACATGTAGTTGGGTTGGGTTGTATAGTTTTTGTTGATTTTGTTGGGAGCTCTTTGACAATAACTTGAGTCAATTGTTTGTCATCATAATTTCAAGCTTGTGATGATTTTGATGATGATGTTCGCTTGACTTGATGATCATTTTTGTTGCCTCTGCTTAATTGATTTTTCTATTTGGTTTGTAGTTGTAGCAGTTGGTTACGAGGTACTATATATGGAAATTGATGACATTTGAGGTTTGCTAGCATATGGTAGTTGTCAATTGTGGCATGGTAGGTAGTGATTTTTGTTGAAGATTTGGATTCATTTTCTTGTTTAAAAAAAACAAACTGAATGTCAATGTCCACACATCTAGAAAACTAGAAACCATTAGGAAGCACCCACACTAATGGTATTTGGGTAAGTAACAATGTCAATTTTTCCATTTTGGCATTGTCAAGAAACGTAAATTCAGAGTTTGATCAATTTTGGATATATGAGTTGTTGCTAAAGAGTGGACTTGGTTGGGATTTTAGAAGTCAACAATGAAAGGACATGTAGTGTGTGTAGTTTCTTTTCAAAACTAGATTGGAGTCAATTACAATACAATCCTCAAAACTATGCAAACAACTTGGTTATTGAATCCTTCTCTTTTCCTAAAGACTACACACCCCAAGTTTCAACATTCTACAACTTTTTGACAATCATGAATTGTGTGAACAACATGCATTTTGTTTTGAATAAGTATAAACAAACATATTATGCTTGGTTTTAACCATGTATCGATGTAAAACTCCAAGATAAAACACAACAAAAAGAAAGATGTCAAATGTAACTTGGTGAAGTTGTCTCCTCTTCAGGTCATTTGGACTAATCGTCTTTATGTGAGCTACTTAAAGATCTATTTTTATTTGGATAAGAAGGAAAATGCACAATTTAACCATTATATATGTTGTGGGTTATTATTGAATGACATTTGTCTAAATTGTACAATGTGTAGGTAGATGAGATGAAGTTGCAATGAAGTTCATGGGCAAGACTCAACTTCCAAAGCATCAAATAAAGGCACTTGAGATGCTCATAATTGTTATTCTTGCATGTACTATTATATATTTGAATATGAGCATGCAACAAGTAGAATTTGATCTTTTGTTCCAAGTAAACATATCTTTCACCTTCCTAATCTATTTGTATTCAATTGATAGCATACATTGTGTTTGTTATGTTAAATGTGTCTTATCAATTTCTTTCATTTGTGTTAAGGCCCAAAATCAAAACCAGTAAATGGGTTGATTATGCATCTTGTGTTATATACCAGTAGATGGATACATTAACATTTGAGTCTTGAGGCTTTCCTAAGTGCAATTCAAGTTATGAAACTTCTTTTGCAATGAATAAAGTCTCAAATATTAGGAAAAGTGGTTTATGGTTTTGATGACATTATGTTGTCTTGAACAACTATATGTTTACCTTTACAATTAATCAAATTTCATGTTTTTTTACATCTTTAAAAAAACCTTCAAATTGGTGTGTATGAAAATGCCTACAATTTGTTGAAATTTTTAATCAAATTCATTTGGTTTATCTTAATAGAAAGATGCATTTGGAGGCACCGATAAACACTAAAATGACTTCAACATTAAAATGTGAATGTTGTTTTAATGGGGAATTCTAAAAAATGTAATTGAAGGTTAGGTGTATTGTGGCCTAGACCTGCCAAACAAGAAGTAATGCAATGTGTAACATTAATACAACAATGGGCAATAAAGAGGAAGTGAAAACAAAGAGCTAAAAAACATGTTGCCAAAGAAGCTATAGATGCCCTATAACAATCCTTATTGTCAATAGATGGAATGGTGCTAGAACAACAGTTGGGTAAAATTGCATTGAATTGCTTCAACATGTTAACAAGGCATTACACGTCCTTCCTAGACTTCAATCTAAGAAATATGTGTTAACAAAATTATTTGGAGATCCTACATTGGTTGATTTAGTTCCAAAATAAAAATCAATCTTGGCTCAATAAGAAATTATTAATGGTTTTATGAACACCTTGAAAATTAACCATTAAACATGCATTATTGTTAACTATTGTTAAAAATGTCGATACTTTTTCATCTATGAGACAAAAAGTTCATGTTCTAAGTGTTCATCATTGCAACATGATGTAGGCAGTAAAACATTCCAAGCTAATTGATGACAACAACCTTTTTTTATGGACTTTGTCCATAAAGAAACAAAGATCTAATGTTCTAAACACTATTAAAATTGTTATTGTAACAACCTGGTGGGTTTAAAAAACAAGGATAAATTATTATAGATGGAGAGTGACACAAAAGAAGATAGCCCCCTTATAGCATGACGAAAACCAACCCATTTTTTGATGGAAATGCAAGTGAGTAATTACATTTGACTTCGATGCATATTTAAAACTTGTGATGTAGTATACTAAAAGTTGTAACTGCTTTGAAGTAAGATTAGGTATTGATGGGTATCGTTTGTTGGGATGTAATTTGTATGTCCATGATCAAGTACCATATATATCTTTTTTTTAAACTTGACTAGTTCTAAATAACAATTTATGTGGATTGAAAGAATCTTGTGAAATAATTTGAACATGTTCATGGAGTACATTATGTAAGTTGTGATGTGTCTTTGAGGTCACAATACACTTTATGGAAGTATGCAAACTTGAATTGTAGGTTGATGAAACAAGTTGTAATTGTGAAGTATGCTATGGAGAACCATGAATATATGTTAGTTCACAATTTTGTGATTTCATTTAGGCAATGTTAGAAGCTAGTGGGCCTTATGGACATTATGGATAAGTGAGTATGAAATTTGGGACTTCAAGTCTTGTTAATGGACTTTATTGGGAATGATGTCACTCTTATATGGTCATGCAATGGAATCTAGTGAAACTTTTGGACTCAACATCAAGTTATGGAGACTAAGTGGACTAAATTTGGAGTGATGATGAACTAATTGATAATCATGTGGACTTGATGTGTACTAACTTGAACCAATTAATGATCATGTGGACTAACAATGGACTAATCGGTGATCATGTGGAATAACAATGGACTAATTGATAATTATAAGGACTCATGTGGATTAAATGTGGACTAAATGATAATCGTATAAGGACTTTGTCAACTAACAATGGACTAATGGATGTTGTGGGTCACTCCAGCATTAGGTTTATTATGGACTACCAATGGATTGGTTATTAACATATAGACACCATGATGGATTTCATAGTTATATTATGGTCTCACTATGGACCTTGAGTTTGTATGTAGAAGGACTTTTACCTTTGCTTCCAATAGAAACATCTAAAAATCATCATTGGCAAGAGAGCCTTTGATGAGATGTGTCCTTTTTTTGTTAAAAGACGAAGGATCACAATGTTTGTTGTTGCACTTACCATGTGGAGCTTAATGAGTTATGACAAGGCTTCAACTACATGCGCATGAAATTTGGTATACATTCACAGCGTGATTGTGAATGTGATGAGAGTTGTGAATCTACCACTGTGGAATTTAATGCATGCATAGGTAGTTCCACCACATATGTAGGATTGATTGTTCTATGGGAATCAATAATATGCCCCTCGGATGAGTTCTTGGAATGGCATGTTAGGTGAATGTGAGAATTGTGGGGTTGAAAACCTCCCCATTTGTCTAGTTGAGGAAGAAGGATCATTTGGACATCTTGTGAAGTGGAAGCATGTTTCTTTTCAAAACATTGTGACCAAGAAAGGGGAGGAGAAGAAGAAATTGACATTTGTTTTCAAGTCCACACCATCTTCTGACCTCATAAAGTACTTGAAATCGAAGCTCCAATTCTTTACAATTTTGTGTCTTGGTGGCAAGACATACAATTCAAGAATTGTTTGAAGAATTTTTCTAGCAACACAATTGTGTCAGTGATTGACTTCGTCAAAAACTACAAATTTGAGATTCAAAACGAAATGCAAAACATGCACTGGCATAGCTACCAAGTGACAATCTTGGTATAGATAACTTGCAATGAAATCCAAACCCAGATCCAAATGACGAGGGCTTGTAGGTGTTAATGAAATACCATTTTTACATTAATGATGATAAGACCCATGAGAATTATTTAGTTCATCATTGTATGCTTTTGCATTAGTAAAGCATGGTGAATAACGATTTCTAGCCCAAGCACCATTACATGTGGTTAGATGGGTGTTTTTTGTAGTTCAAGAACAAAATTCCTTGGTTTTTTGTTAAATGTTATCCATTTTTAATTGAAGATTATAGTCTACTATGGGGCTTCTTTGGTATAGGTCATGGCAAAGTGCCACATGATGGAGTTGGGGTTGCTCTAAAACAATTTATTAGGCAAACACAATTGGATGCAACTGGCCTTACATTGCAAAATGCAAAAGATGTGGTCAACCTTTTACATGAATGCTTAAGCTCACGGCCTGAGACTTTATACATAGGAAACAAGAGGCTAGTTTCTTAAGTCTTTTAGCATGTGAAAAATAAAATGCTAATAGGCAATCCATTTACACATGTGACAATATTAAAGGAACTCAAAACATATATTCTATGAAATATTTTAACAGTAGTGGTGTTAACAAGCTATTCGAAAAAGACCTTGCTTGCTTTTGTTGCCATTGCTTGGATTCCAACTTCAAAGCATGTGTGAATTTATGGACAATACCTTGGGTTATTGAGATTTTGAACACCACTAATCCAACCTATGTTTGTTCTGTCATTCAAGCTAGCTACATAGGAGGATGCATGGGATCAACTTGGTGAATGTGGGGATTACTTGGCCAATTGTTTAAAAATTGGTGACAACTTTGTAGTCAATGCTAAGGAGGGCAATTAGGAAGATGTGGATTTATATGTTGTGCTTTGCACACAACCTATACATGTTGTGAAGGAAGATTTCACATATGCTTGGAGTACATAATTCAAAGTAGGTGATGTGGTTGTGGTAGGAACATATTATCAAAAGTGGGGCAAAGGTGAGACTAATTATGTGTTTTTACGAAACTCTCCAACAATGTTTCTACATGTCACCCATGTTAAATCCATAAAATTCCTAACGTTCCTTTCCAACCATAGGGTTTCTAGCAATGATGTTGTCTATATGTTGCCAAATTATTCCTTATGTGGTATTATGTAGGCTTTAGCTACTTTGGATGTGGACAATGATTGAAGGTGTAATATACACCTTGTTGTATGTTTTGGACATTTTATTTAATAAGGAATTGTGGCTTTCAATATGTAGAGGCAACCATGTACATGTCACATTGATTATAATGTTAATAAGTGTATAAATTTATAGTGTTATTAAATTGACATAACCTAAACAACATACATAACACATTAGTTTGATAGAAAGGCATGATCTTTACCCACTAAAATGTTGTTACAAAGAATACATGTTACTTTACATGGAAAATATTGGCAATTGGGTGATATTGTTGAATGCAATTATTAAAGAAAGGCCTACATTGAAGGTGGTATTTCAAATTTGTCACATTAAAAGTTTTTTTTATTTTGCATCTAATCTCATAAAGGACAAAGTCATAAGGGGCTTGGAACTTAGTATGTTTAATCAATTAAAAATTTGGAACCTTTTATGTAAAATTGCGAATGGTGATTCATATATGCTTGTATTTGTACATTGGTAGGTATTTATATGTATTGGATGCTATAAACATGGACAATATCCTGATTTCACAAAATGAGGTGCATGATTTTTTGACCAAGTCAACTTCATTGCCAATTATTATGGTTGAAGTTGAAACAAGCTAAACCTTGAACCTTTGATAATTTTCATGCCCAACATTTTTATAGTTGTTGAATTATATCATGGAGGTGTAACTTGTATAGATTTCAAGTTCCTTTTGATTTCATAATAAATTGGATTAACTAAATTACTATTTAAAATTATTATCTTTGGATGTACTAGTTGATGCAATATTTTGACTTTAAAGTAAAGGTCGAGATCATGTTGAAATAGGGTAGGTCCAAGCCCACTCAAAATTTGAATGCATAAGTATTTCCTTGCAAGTACCCAAGGAACATTACGAATCAGAAAACGAATTTGATGCAACTATTCAAAGAGGAATTGTAATGTAAGGGGTTCATGCTCCTTGGAGTTGCAATGGTTATGTTTGAATTTGGATTTCAAAAAGGTGTGACTATAAGTCTATATTTCCTATTGTCATATTTTCCCCTAACTGTTTGTTATAACTAATATAATGGACAAATAATGGACTTAAAAATTATAGTGAATGAATTATTTGATAGTGGATTAACCAATGATCATGTGGATCAAGAATGGAGTGATGATGATCATGTGGACTTATGTGGAATGGGAGCAGACTAACTAATGTTTTGGGCTCATATTGGAGCAATTGTGAATTAGATTGATGATCATATGGACCCATGTGGAGTGACATTGGAATATTATGCAAAAATTGTGCATGTCATTAATTCACACTATCAAATGCATAGTGTAATGTAGAACTTGATCTATTCTAAATTGTTTTGAAATGTGTTTGTGATTATGGGACTACTCAAAAAGTTGTATTAGATTTTTGGATCCTACATTCTACACTAAGTGCATGTAAGACTTTGCCTTAGACATATGAAATGGGAAGTGATGCAATTTAGGCCTTTGTGAATCAAAGAATTTGTTGCACTTGTGATAGATCCATCTAGAATCTTCAACATCTTTTATGTGCATAATGTGTTTGTAAGATTGTAAAAGGACTATAATGTTGTGGCTAACCCCACACCTGGTTTAGATAGAAGTCATTTTAGTAATTTGTTCTTTTTATGGAACATCATCAGAGAAGTGCAACACCATTTCTAGTAATTTGTTTTTTTATGGAGTGGGAAAGCTTTGACACACAAGGTCTTGCATCCAAGTGGGTAATTGGATTACATCTAGTATATGTCCTAGTTACAAGTTCAAGAAAACTAAACCCAAATGTACTATCCCTCTTCCATTTTAGTCCCTTTCTCCTAATGTTGGTTCACAAGGTGATGGTTGGTGCCAAGTCTTAAATGAAATATTTGTATTCCCATTAGAATTATTCTTTAGTGTTGGAACATATATTGTTTTAAGAAGTTAACTTCGACATTGATTATGTGGGCAAGATGATAAAATGTGGAACATAACTAACAATTTAGTTATTCAATTCTTCAAACAAATATTGAATGATGAAGGTGATAATTATGTGACACCAACATTTGTAGGGGTGTCGTATCCTCTTGATACTATAGCTTTTTGTAATAAATGTGTTCTGATTAGTGCTTGCTAATCATATGAAAAAGTTGTTGACTCGAGAAAAGGCTCAAGCTATAAAGTCCTCAACAATGCAATTTGGATTGTATTGAGTGAGCACACAAGCTTGATTGAAATTTTTTGCTTAGTTCTAGATGTAAAGAACTTAATGTCTTTGGCAATGACTACACCAAAGATGGCATAGGGGTAAGCAATTTGGCCTGCAAAGCTTTATTTACATTCCTGAATTTTTTCATCACTTGTAATTTTATCCGTGATGTGCATAAGGAAAGTTGTATCAAATCCTATGGAGTAGCCTATTTCAATGATCACAACATCTTTGTTTGATATTTGAATTTGATCAAAAGAGATCTAATTTTGGGGGTTTTGGGTTTGTGATTACATTCATGTGCACAAGACTTAACCACATGTCATAGTGTAGCTCTAGTGTTCAAGTTATTCACCACCCCTAACATACGTAAGGACACCATCTTAGATCCCTTCTCCAATTTGTCTGTGATGACTACCCTTGATGTTTTATGTGAGTTGAGTAGTTATTTTAATTGCATTTTATTAGTTGAGTAAATCCCTACATATATGCCCTTGGGGATGGTGTGAGTAGTCAAAATGAAAAGGATTGTATTATACAAGTTATACAAATTGGGCCATCGCTTGCCACTTGATAATTTATGTCACATGTATAGAGAATTGCTCTCTTGAAATTGTCTAGCTATTGCATATGTGGCTCAACATGTTGGAATTTTGTTCGTGGTAATGTGGGTTGCACTATTTACAATCTTGGAACAAGGAAAGGAACTTATGTTTTAGAAATGGTTACAACATTTGAGAAGCCTGCCCAAATGGTGCACATCTACACTTAATTTTCCAATTTTTTCATGCGTAGTAAAGGCAAATGGAAGTCCTTAATTAAGAACAAAGGGTTTATTCAATATTCTAACCTATATAGTGGTAATAAGAAGACGATTTCTATATTCATTTGCTACCTACTCCTCATTTACCTACAAATCTTTCTATTATTACCAACTTTATTACATACATAATGATGATATTTATACCATGTTTTCCATGTTTCTTGCAAAATAATTCCATGTTAGACATAGATATTACTTTTTGAAGGCTAACTATTATAGTGCATAGAGTAGACACCATAAGTTAAAAGAAAACAATTTACATATTAAACAAATTTGTTAGCAATAGTAAACACCTTGATGAAAATGATATGTCATATCACATAAGCTTGCAAGTAAACATCATGTACACACAATTACTTAAGCAAATGTTCCAAAATGTACATTTTCATGCCAAAGTTGTTTTTTACAAAATTGAAATATACTTTGACAATAAATTTTTTAATCAAAACACCCAACACAAAAAATAAAGAGCTCAATAAAACCTACTGCATGTTTTACATTCAACATAAAAGCTAACAGTAGACTGCAAAATGTTAGCTACTGTAGATATTGCTACAACCTAAGTTTGTAAATAACTACAATTTATATGATCTACCTACTCAACACATGTACCTTCTACCATAAGTAGAACTTCCACCATAAATTCTGCATGCAAACCTTTTTGATAAGGTCCTAACTCCTGGCTAGTAACTTGCAACATTAAGCTACAATTGTAGTAGTCCAAATAAAAACCTTTGACAATGTACCTGCATACATGTGTAAATCAAAGCAACTGATCAAGTATGAAATGAACTAACTTGGGGTTTGATCTTATAATGAAAACAAAGGAAATAAGGTTAATTCATGTGTAAAGTTCATAGTTCTTTGACAAACTTACCAGAATAGTCTACCCACATGAATCTCATTTGAACTTGGAACATATTTTGTTACTTCCAGTTGTTTGGGTGTTTTTTGCTATAGAAACCTTCTTGGCAACTACAAGCTTTGACTTCTTAGGTTTTTTTAATGGAGAATCAACAATTTGATCATCTTTATTTAAGAAATCCATTTCATTACCTTTGTTGGGCCCAATAGTTCTTGATGTACCCTTGCATAGGTTTATTAGATAATGATTATGTGGCATTTTGCAAATTGCCATCCAATGGCAAAAGATTTGGTTCACCCATCTCCAATGTTTTTTAAATGTTCTTCTTCCTAGTTTACATTGGGGAAAGTAGGTTTTTTTGTAGGAACACCTTGGTTGCTGGTGTATGGGCAATATTAGTCGTAAGCTTCATGGGGGATGTCAGCTCCTAGACCTCTTTTGCATGACTTAGATTCATAAACAAGTATTATACTCCCCATTGATGGACTTATCATGTCAAATCTTGTTGGTTCCATAATTTGACACCTTTCACATTGGATTGTAGAGAGGGAAACTAAAGTTGGAATTTGATCTACAAAACCAAACCCAACAAAAATCAAAATGCAAATTTTAACTTTATGAATTTCTAACCACATGATAGTGATTTTGAATGGTGAACCACGAAGACATTGAAGATGCAATTGGACCTTAGATGGACTTGCAAAAGAACATGAGTGGATTAACAATGAAATATTATGGAGGGACCACATATGCATCGAACGTGATGGACTTCAATGTGCATTTAAGGGTTACTTGGAAACTTATAAGATAACATGCATGGATTGTTATGTGACAATCCAGGACCTAATGGACTTATAAGAGAACGTGAATGGACTTACAACAAAATGTGCATAAAAAGAGCTAAAAATTATGTGATTTAGTGGACTTATATTATATATGTAATTCATTGGAGATAAGAGGACTCTCATGGTGATTTACATGTATTGTCTACTAATTATATAGTAAATGTAAGACCATATGGATTATTCTGTAACATGAATTAAACCTTATCTAGACCATTACAGATCAAAATCAGAATTCCATAAAAGGGTTTCCTATACATTGGAATGTTGTAACTTTCAATGAGATTAAATGTCCAACTACAAAGTATTAAGATATATGTAGATAGGTAAAGCCATTGTGATTTTAAATTGTGAAACATATGAACATGCAAAATGCACTCACAAATTATGACTACAATAAAACCTTAGACATAAGTCAAACCAAATCATTTCCTAGACTTGAATTTCTCTAATGCACATAATTTCCTAAGCCAAATTTGAAAGAATTAGTGCACATTAATTTAAAAACTTACCTTCTTGAAGGTTGACTACACCTTGTTTTACTAGATCTTCAAGTCCCTTCACATCAGGCTTCTTGATTCCATGTAGTCTCCACCAATCCACCTGTAACTCTTGGTCATAGATCTTCTCAACACACCTATAAGGAACGAAAATGTGTTCTAACACACCACAAATGATAAGCGTGTCTACAAAACAAGACATTACAATCCCACATTGCTCAAACCCTTGAAAGCAAAATGGACAAATTGAAATGTCGATAGTTTGACCCAACGAAAACACATCACCATTAGCAAAAAAAGATATGGGGAAGGGTTTTCTACATGGTTCATCCCCTCCATGTTGCATCATGTAACAACTTGATTACTACAAACTTTAACTCATTCTTGCATTTGTTGTTTTTTGAATAGCTACAAGCCAAGCTTCTCCATTAATAGTTGTCTTTTGCAACATATTGACCTACTCCTCTTCCCCATCTTGTAACAAACTACCAAATGCTTCCAACATACCCATTTGAGAATTAGATTTATGTTGGCGCAATAACCCTAAAATGAGTTTCATTGCATTGATCTCCTCACTTTTATCACTTTTAGATGCATTCAACTCAACCAACTACAAATTTAGTTCATGCATTTTGTACTTCAATTCTTCAAGCGTAAATTATGTAATACTTATTAACTTTTTTTGATCTCTAACATGTCCATCAAGTAGCATCAACTCTATTCGATAGCCACCTTTTTGTTTTAAGAAAGAAGAAAAAATCGACTAAAATTGGGAAGATTTTGTTTCAAGTGCTGAAAGCACGTTTCTCCATTTGTTGAAACCTTCAATTTAACAATGCAAAACCCACATCCCACCTTTGTTTTTTGGTACTTAGGATGCAACATAGATAGGCATTGCCATTGTGTCTTTAGAGAATTTTGTTTTTTCCAAGACCCTCAGTTTGAAAAACACCTTTGGCTTGAATAAGATCTTCAACTCTTTGATCAACTTGTCTTCCCTTAGATATGGTTGTCCTCCGTAGTTGATCTTTGATGGTCCACTCCCCAAACATGGCCCAATTCACAAGTCGACCCCTTTGTTCACAAATAATGCCTTGAGCTTCAGTTTTGTTGATTATACATGTGGCTAATAGTTGCATATGTAGGTGAGCTATCATTTAAAGTTCTTCAACACATTTCACCAACTCTTGGTTGTCACTAAAATAATATCGATAGTCATTCTTACTAATTAGTGGCCCAAACAACTCCAATATTTCCTCTTCTGAATAATCTAACCCAAGCTTCAATGCTTTGGGTAGTGGTCCAATGTTGCATAAATCATACACCTTTGCAAACTATTTGCGCATTACTAGCATTTTCCCATCAAAAAAATCTTTGGAACATCTCCATATAGGGCATGTACATATGACACTACTAAACCTTCAACCTTCATTTTCTTTTTAAAGTTTCCATTCCCAACATTATACACTTGTTGAGACATTTACAATAATACCATCTAGTGTAATGCCCTTTCAAAATAATACAAATAATTTCAAGAACCTATCAACATTCAAACTTGCTATCCCTCATACACACAAATCCTTCCACATGATGTGCAAATGTAATTGAATGGAAAGAAACATGTATGATTACAATTGAATGAAGAAAGAGACGACTTTTCATTATACACACCTAATACACTATACAAAATTGTGGTTTGTAATAATGAACATTTAGTTTGTTGAATGCACAAGAATTGAGCGTTTGAAAAATGCTGCTTAAACCAAGTATTGAGCTAATAGGGATGACATCATTCCATGTCATGCTTGTGCATTGTGTGGGGCCTATAACTTTTGCAAAACGATTTGAAAGTGATAATTTTCTTGGCCCAAATTGGTCGACCCTAAAGTGCATTCACCCAATTGGATCTCTTGAATTTTTTTTGTCATGAATGTAATAACACTTTAATTGCTAAAATAACTTACCCGCTCTTGGTAAATGATTTGCAATAATGCTACAAACCAAATGTTGTAATGATGCATCATTTCGGAAACATTCCACAATTCCTTTCCAACATGTGCACAAGGTCTAATCACAATGTTCGCTAGTGCTTATTTTGCACCCTCCTTTGTGCAATTGGTTAACTTTAAGTCACCTATATCAGAAATCTTGAACTTTGTTCTAATGGTAGGTTTGTCAATACAAACCACTTTATTCTACATTTGTGCAAAAATCAAATCATCAACGGTGATCTTCCAAGTATTCAAAAACTGCATGAGTAAATCATGGCATGGAGTTTTCCACTCAATGTAAAACAATCCTATTAAAACATTTACCCAAACATGTTCTCTTCTTTTCATGTTCACCCACGCTTGTATGCATTCAAGTTCCATCATATGTTTATGTGGTGTTGGTGAAAATCAACATCTATCCTCCTCTTGCAATATGGGTTTGGGCATATTGTCCTTTTGCCTCCTAGCAATGTGTGAATTTGAAGGTGTAGGTTGCTTATCACATTTGGTTGAGTAGCATATTACACAAAATGGGTAAGGTGAAGTTCTAATGCTTCTGCAATTAGTGCTAAAGCTTTCATAGGTAGTGTTAATGCTTATTCATCCACCTACTTTTCAACCACATGTTTTTCTTCTTTTGAATATGTAGGAACCATTGTATGTGTCTATTGTTGACATTGTTGTTACAGTGAATGCATCAAGAAGAGATGCACATCTTTTTTTGTCCATATAAGACAAAAGTCAATGCATTCATCAGTTAAGGCAATTTGTTTCAAATGATGATTATTGTTCTTGGTAACCTCCTTTCTTAATGGCATGGCTCCAATGTGGGCCACCAATGCACAAGTGCATGAATGATTGTCAACATGACTTGTTGATAGTTCTTGGGTGTATGTGGACACCTCTTGAACATCATCCTATAACTCATCATTAACAAATGCCTATGTATGGACATGTTATTTGGTCTCGTCCTTCTAATAATAAGTTGGCATCCAAGTTGTTTCCCATTATTAGTATTTGTACAACCTATCAAGTTATTGGTACACACTAGAGGAAAATTTGAAAAAACAATTACCAGTTGTAACTATTTTATAGTTGCAAAAGACATTTGTTATTAAAAATTGCCTAGTTGTATTAAACAAGTTGCATTAGACATTAGTTACAAGTGTGGATGAAGTCAATGGTCAACAAATATTTCACCATCAGTATACTATTGTATGCCATCCATATATTACCATAAAAGTCAACAATTTACATAATGACATGTGGCAATGAAAAAGGTTTTAAAAAAT
>Ga0116229_10002253_pt1 | contig 31067 bp, 20 predicted proteins | sample S1TSphgellanicum_3_FD_87313 | JGI IMG/M metagenome (GOLD analysis project Ga0116229, IMG submission 87313) | Host-associated microbial communities from peat moss isolated from Minnesota, USA - S1T2_Fc - Sphagnum magellanicum MG | ecosystem: Host-associated > Plants > Peat moss > Unclassified...
AAGGATTTGAGGATCCATCTAGAGGCCCTCCTAACCCTTTGGACCCTTCCCTTTCTATTGGCCGAGAAGATGTAGAAGAAAAGACTCTCACGGTGAATGTTCACCCAAAAGCAAGACAAGTTACTATTTCACAGAAGGGCCAAAAAATAACTCCTAGTATTTGTCCTACATTGGTATTTAAGTTTCAAAAGAAGGGAGAATGTAGAACGATAGATGTTGACGCAGAAACACAATGCAATTTTGGAAAGATGCAGATTGGGGCTATTAAAAATGGGTTAGGCTTTTATCAGGACAATATCACAATTTCTTTGGATTGCATTGATGAGGAGGAGGATGCTGCAACAGTGACAAAAATACATGTTCAAAATGTGGAAAATGTGAAGAAGACAATTGTAGATACATCCACAACAATACATTATTCAACACATCAAGTTGGAGGAGAACTTGAATTGGATGCTACTCCTTTTCCTCATAACCTTCCTCTTCATGCTCGAGGAAAATATAATTATGCATGGACATGAGGTGATAATCTTGTGCATGGAAATACTCAAGAGATGTATTTTTCCCAATTAGATTGTTTTTTTGTGGATGACCACTCTATTCAAAGTGAATTGAAGTATAACTTTCGATATCCTCAAGAAGTTTTGCAAGACATTGCATTGGGTGATTCCTCAAAAATCAAAACAGAAAAAACATTTCGACCAACTATTGTGAGCAATTGGGTGAATTTGAACATGAATGATCAAAGCCCATACATTTTTAGTGTGGAACGACACATTGTTTCCAAAGAACACTTGAAGAGGTCATTGAAGTGTGAAGGGAATCCTCCTTTCGTACAAAAACATTATGAAGTAAGTTTCAATGAAACAGGGCAACTAGATAGATCTATGATCACACAATCTCCCACCGACATACATTTGACCATCAATGAAGGAAACGAGGTTATAGTCATCAAACAAGGTTATAAAGTAAACTTGAAGGTCAATCATGCAATGACACATATGGTTCACAAAGCGAAAGTGATACCTCTTCGTCATAGTGACACCAATCCCATGATTGTAGAAGGTGTCATGGAAATGTCAAGTTCAACACCTTATTGACATTTGGAACTACTTAAAAGGCTATTTTTGTATATCATCCATGGTAAGTACTAGATTCTTGGATCTTGTAATATTGTGCCTTTTTAAACATTTACATTCACAAATGTGTACATGACAAATGTTTTGTGAGTTATGTGGGTTATTGTTTCCACATACCTTTTCAAGGGATCTTAAATTATAAAATGAACATGTTGCCTTGTTGTTTGCTAGGTTGTAATTTTTTTAATGTTTTATATGTGCGTTTTCATTTGAAGGTCTTTTGAAGGTATGCTTGTACTCAACATGTACCCTTAGGCATTTGGCATTTGTCCTTGAAGGTTGCTAGGCCAATGTGTGCAGTCAAGGTTCTTGGTTTTTGACTGGTTTCAAAATTGTGGCATTTAAGAGAATGCTAGTAGTTATTGATTCTATTTGCAATCTATGTTGGGATGTGCAGGGGGTTGGAAGTGTTATGTGTGAATTATGGCACTCTTGGCAACAAGTGCCCCTGCCAAGGTAAGCAACACAACTTCTCTTGAAAATCTCCATGCTATCTGTGAAGCTCTAGAGCCTAGACCAAGCAAACTTGCAAGCATTGGCTCATGTACAAATATCAAGGTAGTTTACCTATTGGTGCAAAGGGGCACCTACTTTCAAGTTCAGATGCTACCAAATAATTTTTATTTCAAGGTTTGTTAAAGTTTTAGACCTTGTGATCCATGCCAAAGGGTAAATTTCAACTTGCTGATAGAATACAAGTTTATGTTGCATGGTTATTTCCTAAATTGATTTATAGTGATTTGTCAAAAATCTAGCACCCTCAATGGACAAGAGATGCACAAAGATGTTTGTCAGTGCCTCATAGCCTAAAACCTGGAAATTCATATGGAGTGTGCTTGAGGTATGGGCATAAGGCAAGGGCATGGTTACAATTCATTGCATGCAGGTTATGCCAATAATCATTGTCCAAATGAGTAAACAATTTGTAGTGGTATCATAAGAAGATTCATCATTGATAGGCATAATTTGACTTCTACAAAATTGTGATTCAACATTTTGTACAAATTAGTAGGTGCCAGATGGTGTCCAACAATAAACAAGCACTAAATAATAGTTTTTGGGTTGTTGGTTTGCAGGCATTGTTAAAGCCATTTTTGGCAAAGATCTACCAGCAGTAGAACTAGAAAGTGGTCAGTGACATATGACTGGTTGAGGAGGAGGCTTATGACACCTGCAAGAAATTCTGGACATTGGTGAGGTCATGTCACTCCTACCAATTTGAGAACTTGAGACAAATTAGTTGCAACAACCTCCTGTGCCCCTTCACTTCCTTCACCAATCTATTTGCTTCACATGCTTGTGGCAACTTGGAATTCTGATCTTGCCATGTGATTGCAGCAGAGACATGATAACTCAGATTTTTCCTTCATTGAATCTCTGACAATGTTCATCATGCTCATCTGCTCAATTTGCTACAACAACTTAGAACTTTTCATTCTTGCCATGCGATCAATCATTTGTAGCAGCAAGATGGATGTGACATTCTACAGATGGTAATTTCACATGTGTAAAACCCAAGAATGGGATTTGTAGTTTTTTTTCTTTTCTGGTTTTGGTTTTCATGAATTTTGTAGTATTGAGAACACATTAGTGAAATACTACTACTTCCAACAATTTTCTTGGGTTGCAATTATCAAGAATTTTTAGGTTTGATGGGGATTTGTAGAAATTACAATTAGAGAGGAACATTTCTTGGCAGAGTTTCTCTAGATATATATACATATGTCTTCAAATCAATGTTGTAAGAAAGCTGGTGGTTTCTTTTCAATGTCAAGTAAGTGCAACTTTATTCAGTAGTATAAAATTCTCCTTGTACATATGCAAATTAAATGAAATCAAGCTTTTACTCTTGCACCCATGTTGCAACTTGAATATAAGGATTAACTATGTTCTCTTGAGGCTTACCAACATCATGATTGGTTGAGTCCTTCTTTATTGCAGATTTTTGGATTGATTTTTTGTCTAAGAGTTTGTGCAGATTTTGTTATAATTATACATTCAACCCACTTCCAGGAGCTAATGAAGTTGTGGGTAGTTGTGGGCTGGCAGCTAGCCATTCAATGTTACTCACGCATGTTGAAGATGACTTTCACTTCACAACTTCCCAAGGCAAATACCTTTGACCCATTTCTCCCTCCTCACTTCTTCATTTCAATTTTCATATCCTGCTAGGGCTCTTAAGATTTGGTTGAAATCTCCATTTTATGTTCCAAAGCTACCCTTCAAAGTTTCTCTGTCCATGTATTTGCTTTCTCCAGCTTCAAATCTTTTTTACTAAGTACACAAAGCCCACATTCTGGATCTATGAGCTTCTTTAGATAAATGTTTGCTTTGTTGCAGCACATCTTTGAAGGTTTTTGAAATTATTTTCAACTTTGGGTAGTGGGCCAGAGGTCACAACATCAGTTGGTTTCTGCATTTTATAGTGCTTTCAGAGGGCCTGCATTGGAACTATTTTGTGGACTAAGTGTGCATACATACTAAGTCTGGACAGTTGAATGCTTTGGGCTTACTGAAAGCTTTGGTTCCTGTATGATCCATTGCAAACTGGAAAAACAAATTACAGCTGTGGATTTTCTACAGTTCCACATGCATCAAATATAGTAGATTCTAGTCAGTGTCATGTTGTGATTACTGGAGGCAACCATGGTGTGCACTTTAGAGCCTCATATGAATCATCCCATCCAGGACATTCATTGTTGTCTCTTTCTCTCCCAGGCTTGATGAGTTCCAGCACCCATAGAATGAATCCTAAAAACCGATTTTGATGTTGCAAATGGCTTTCTCAATTGTCTTGTTGCAAATTGCATGTGGCAGGGATAAGGAAGGCCACAACCATGGAACTGGGGGGGGCATGGCTGTGAATATTGGCAAACATCATTTGGCTTTCTTCTAGCTTCATTGGTATGCTCCCATTTACAAGATACTGATGGTGGTACTAAATGCTTGAGAAACACATAGATTCTTTTTTAACATTGTCTGATGATAGTCTGAAGGCTTTTGGTGAGTGATTCAATGAGGAGGAGCTGAAATGTATCAAAAACTGGTTTTGTGTGCATTGAAAACTCTTGGGTCTTTAGTGGAACAATACTGGTATTGAGTCAAGATACTGGTATTGAGTCAATATACTAGTATTGAGTCATTGCTGTGGTTGATGCAGTTGGATATGAAAACAAAGAACTCCATGAGGGGTTTGGGATTGGTGCAAAGAAGCATGCTTCTAATAAAGAAATAGGAGATGAAAGCAGCAGGATATTCTTGACATGTTCATAAGTAAAAAACTAGTAGTAATACACATTTACAAGCTCTCTCTCTCCCTCAACCACAGAAAGAGTAGTTCTACTTTTTATCCAAGCTCCCATGTACACAACAAAACAATTTCAGATGTTGAATCATGTAGCTTTCCTTTGTTGTGATGCATTTTGCACACTTAAAGGCTACTGTTGCTGTTTCCAACTTGGCCATAAGCCTATGACTATTAATTCATAGGAGCAACCATCCACTGTTTGACATTGTCCCAGGCCATGGGCCCCTAGTGGCTTGTTGTTTCCATGTAGCGTAATTGTTTGTCATTAGTCGCCTTTGGAACTCAATCAATTCTAGTGCAGCACCATTCAGCTACTTTCAAACCTTCTTCTCAAGTAGTTAGCAATTTTTACTTATTTTTTGCCAATTGCTTTGCCCATGTTCCAAATCCCATTCTAAAGAATACCTAGACCTCTTCGAGATAAACCAACGTGCCTTACAAATCACCACTTTCCTAGAATACATGCCTATTCATCCCCGCATTGCAACATGTTTCCCATCCTAACATCAGCCCTATGATAGGACCTTTCTGTTGTAATAACATATTTTGTTATATTATATTTAGGTTTCTCAAGCTATTTTTATAGTTTGTGATAAGTTCTTATACAATCATGGAAACTATGTGAAAATGGATATTGGGACAACTTACATATTGGTCATATTGGTTATAATGGTTTTTATGGTCATGCCAGGGCTGATTGGACTGGATGGGTTTTGTTGGGGCTTTTATTAAATGCATTTGCAATTTTCGGCAAATAATACAAGTTTAATTTCTATATCAATTTGCATAATAAGTTTTGGTGTAGTTGTCAAGTTATATATCCTATCAATGTGATTTTTTAAAAATGTTTCATCTTAGTTTTTGTAGTGTTTCAGATTTTCATAATATCTCAAATTATTATCCCATGTGTCATGCACTCCTATGTTGGCACTTACATCCATCATTGTCAACACACATCCAACACATCCAAACCACTCCCTTATAGATAGGGCCTAGGTCCCCCCAAACCAAATAGCAATATATGAAATATATTATGGAAATTCACCACAAATGAACATTTTGGTTCTAAAGTGAAAGGACCAATAAGTTGGGTGTAAATATGAACCCATTGTTAGTCATTTGGCTGCAATCCTTTCATTTCTTAGCCAAATGTGAATCATCTTGAAAAACAACTTACTTCCTACTATCTAACTACAAAAATAAGCACCTAGGACTATGATGTGCATTGAGGACAAAACCTTTTTCCTAATAACACTTCTTCCAATGGTGGTATGAGATATCTCATATGTCAACCTTTAGAACTCCAATCACAAATATACATAGTAGCAATTCTTGTAGGTTGCCCACACAACATACAATGAAGTTTTATAGGGACAACCACCAAGGATGAATCAATTTGGCAATTCACATCATGAAAATGACATGGCACACAATTACACATGTGGTCCTTCCATGTCTAATTATGTCGACCTTCCAACAACACCACACCAAAAGGTAGCACCTTTCACACATGCAAAATGACATGTTTCATTTTACATCCAACATGTTGTTATTGGTTATAAATATGCTAATAGAAATCATGTTGTTTGCAACCATTCCCTGTGTGACTAAATGTTGCTTACAAGTACAAATGGTTGCTTATGCGACTACTTTTCATATTTGGATGGATTTTGGTCTTTCAATTAGGTTGCAACTATGACCTATTTCACCTTTCCAATAGGTTGATTTTTCATGATGTCTTTGTATTTTTTTACAAAATCGTATATACATTTAATTGCACATGCAACCAAGATAATCACATTATAGTTGCATAAAGTATGTATGTTACCTACTAGGTACTAGGTATTAGACCATTTAATAGTACATATGTTCCAATATGTATATACCTACCTACCTACTTACTTATTAAGTACATACTACCTACCTACCTATTATGTACATACATACCTACCCATTTACTTATTAGGTACATACACCCTACCTACTTAATTACTAGGTACCTATTTACCTACCTACTTACCTACCTATTTTAAAAGTATTTATCCTTTACTAATTACGTACCTATGTATTAAATACCTACCTCCCACATACCTACCTACATATTATGTGCCTCCTACCTACTTATTAGGTATCTACATACATATAGACTTTGATATGTCACTATTCAAGAAAGTGGTTATTAGCCTTAAATCCATAGATTCAAACCAAGGGATTATGTTTATCACTAATAGAAAAAAACATTTTCTGTGACTAAATTTTAGTTGCAAATGACATTTGCAATTGAAATTCAACCTAGCAACAAACAACAAGTTGCCAATGATGTTAGTCACAAATGATAGATGAAATTATTTTTTTTGTCACCTTTTTGTATTCCTTTACATAGTCTTATTTGACCATGTAAAGACACAAAATGGATGAGATTGATGGAATTTAAAATTGAAGTGGTCTAAAATATGGTACTTATAAATAATTTGACACATTTTGATTCATTAGTATTGATGGGGATCAAAATATAAAACAAATAAAAATTCCATTAAAAACTAGGTTTTTTTTTTGTCTTTAAAGGTACACCTTAATGAATTTGGACCCAACTAGATTATGCAACGTGGCAACTTAAGATAGCCTATAATCATCTAGGGTTAGCTTAAGGTTGGACCATTTATGATAGGCCATGTGGCACCTAGGTTAGGCCCAAGTTACACCCATGTTACACCACCTTGCTTAGCTGGGTGCTTAAGGTAAATAGTTTAGTTTTGGGTTAGGCCATTTATAATAGGCCATGTGGCACTTAAGCTACACCTAAACCACTTAGCCATAGGTCTAACCTAGGTAGGTAGGTATTTAAGTCTAGGTCTAAAACTTTTACAACCAAAATTTAGCCTTTTGGGTGGAGCCTATGTGATTAGCTCTTCCTATATGCCAATTGAAAAAATTGAATGTGTTTATTATACCAAACCAACTTACTTATATAGTTTTTAAACTTGAAAAGGAAGACAAACAATATATGGGATAAATTTTTAGTTGTAGCTTAGTCGCATAGTTATAACCTAGTTGCAACTATTCCTTAGCACATACTATTACATAACCTACCTACTAAGTAATATAAATTTTTACTAAGTACCTATTTGGATAGTATTTGTTTTAAGTACATATTAAATAACCTTTAGATACTTATTTATTTAAAAAGCATATTTAGATAACCTCTAAATAATTATTTAAATAGTTTATTAAGTAGCTAATGGGTATGTAGGTATATACCTAGTAGAAATTAGCCAAAATGTAACCACTTCATTTGCAATTACATGCGATTTATAATCATTTGCAACTAAATTTAAGAATATTTACAATTATAAGATTAAATTTCAACTATTTTGGTCATTCTTATAACTATGATGCAATTATTGAAAACTTCATCGTATTAGTTGGATAGCTTTTAAGTTTATTTCATCCATGAATATATTGATATGTCCCATTAGTAACAATAGTCACCAAATTAGTCACATCCTAAAGGTATTATACAGTGACATAGGGGTGTATTTTTATGTATGTATTAAAATTATATTTACAATATATTACATATATCATAAATATATAAATTTGTGTGGATATTAATTATGTGTATGCATGTATATTGTTCATATAATGAATTTAAAATTAATATTTGAATTTCAAGTTTTAAATATGATTTTTTTGATTTTTAAATTTTATTCAAAATATATATGTTTGACTATAAAATTATAATTCAAATTATGAAAATTATATTTAAACATTAAAATCGATGTTTCAATTATGAGAATTGCTACTAGAATTCATTATATATATATATATAATTTTAAAAAATTTGAATCTAAATTTTTTATTTTAATTCTAAAAATTATTATTGGAATTCTTTGTTTAAATATTTGAATTTCAAAAAAACTATTTGAATTTGAAAATGTATATTTCAATTCTTTAAAGAATTAATTGAATTTGAAATTTCATATTTGAATCTGAAATTTGCTATTTCAATTCCTTAAAAAATTATTTGAATTTTTTAATTTATTTAAATTCAAAAAGCTTATTTGATCTAAATTTTGATATTTGAATTCTAAATTAGTATTTTCGATTCTAGCAATTAATATTTAAATTTTGAGTTTTAAAATTTAATTTTAAAAACTTATTTGATTTGAAACTTGAAATTGCAATTCCAAATTATTATTTTGGATTCTTAAAATTAATATTTCAATTCATAATTTTTTTAATTGAGTCTAAAACTGGAGATTTCAATTTTGAATCTGAAAATTGACATTTCAATTCTGAAAATTTTTATTTAAATTCAAAGACTTATTTCATCTAAAAAATGATATTTGAATTCTGAATTGTTTTTTTGGAATCTAAAATTAATATTTCAATTCCAGAAATTATTGATTGAGTTTTAAAGTTTTTTTCTACTAGTGTTATCCATAATGAATAAATTATTATATTTATTACTTATTAAATAAAATAAACCATTATTTTTAAAACATATTTTTTACATTTTATATTTTATATTCTTACAATAAAAGAAATTAATTGCTCTAATTAATGTTACATTAGTTTAAAATCATTGTAATTATTTCAGATAAGAATTAATTATAGTATAAGCATAATAATTTTTTAATTGAACATAGTTATTCACAATTTTTAATTTATAACTTTAAATCTGAATTAAATTTTTTGAAAGATTATAATATAGTTAAAATAATTATTGTAATGATTTTAATTTTAGGAATTATTATAAAGTAATTTAATTTTTTATTTTTAAGAATTATGTAAGTACTTATCTATGATAAAAAAATTTACAATAATAAATGTAATTATATAGTATTGAATGTAACTATTTTAATTATTTTTTTTGAAAATTGTGTACGAAATTTTCTTAGTAACAATTGTTCATTCATTATTTACAATTTGAAAAAAAATTAAAATACTTATTTATTAAAAAAATTAAATTTACATTAATTTTGTTATCTATAATTCAACTAGATATATAAAAATAGTAAAATGTTTTAGTTTTTTATTTATCTTTGAGTTATGTATTAATGACTTGTGAAAATCTAGATAATTAGTTAGTTAAATATTAATAAATTATTATTTATTTGAATAGTTAATAATGAATACTTAATATTTGTAATGTATAATTTATATTTTAAATATATATTAAATTTAATCATTATTAATTAAATGGTTATCTAATTATGTAATACTTGAACTATTCATAAATCTAAAAACTAAGAACAAAAGGCATGAAGAAAATTTTGGAATTGCCATTTATTTTGTGAAGAAATTGCAACTTTAAAATTTATCCCATATTGTTTATTTTCCATTTTTATTTTGAACAATATATAAACAAGGGGTGTGGTCATCAAATTCCACAATAAAAAAGTTATGCACATGGGATGAACGAATCAAAAAGTTTAACCCAAAATAAAAAAATAAATTATGCATAATTTTAAACTATTAACTTCCCCAACTTACTTATCTACTTAATTAGGTAGGTACATAGTATGACCTACCCACCTAGGTCAACCTATGTACCTACCTACTTAAATACCTACTTATATGAGTAGGTATTTAACCTAGGAAAGTAGACCTACCTACCTACCTTTCTACCTAAGAAGGTAGGTAGGTAGGTATGTAGCCTAGGTTTGTAGGCACCTATTTATGTACGTACCTAAACACCTACCAACCTAATATGAATATTTTGTATTAAATTCATCTTAAGGTGCCACATTGGGCATTTTGTCCTCATGTGTAGTTCGTCAACATTCTTATCTCACATGGACAATACTTCTTCCTCCTTCCTTTTAGTATCTTTTAGCGAGTTTTGGTGAGTTTTGACAAGAAAGTTATGCAAATATGTGGGGACATTATGGGTCTAGGATCATTGGAATTTTTTTAAGGCCCTTTAATGAAGTGTTAGGTTTAACTATTGGTATCCTTTGGTGATATAAGGCTTCTTTTTACGGAAGATTATGTCCAATTTGTTGTTTTAGGGAGTTGGGTTTTATGACACACTCCCAAATTCCTTAATAGGTTCAAATGTGAGTCCAAGGTGAACACAACGAAAGAATGAGGAGTTGGGATATGCTCTTTAATTCGCAGCATTTTGCGAGTAGAAGGGCATGTTGAAGCTTCGGGATAGGGATCATGAAGAGTGACAAGTAAATCAATTACTCACACAGACCTGCACAAACCAAACAACAAGTTGGTTAATGCATAGTTGAAGCATTTTCGTTGCATGGATGAACCACAAACAAACATAGATTCATAAGACTCACCACGGCTTGAACTTGGGGGAAGCCACCACCTTCTCCCTTATAGTATTTTCTGTGCTTAATCATGGGGCTAGCACCCAAATGTCATTTTGTCCCGAGACTCCCAAGTTGGAATCCCAAAATTCCCCATATTAAAACTCTCGTGATTTTGGAAGCCCATAACTTTATGTGCAGACCTTCGATTGAAATGAAGTTTAAAGCAAAGTTTAACTTTCGCCAAGAGCTTTCCAACAGTATGTGACATGACACCCGCAAATAAAGGTTTATCCCAACTTTTAATGGTTGGGAATCAAACTGCCATTTTGACTCTCGACCTTTCTTTTGGCCATAACTTATGTTTTAAATACCCAAGTGAGTCATATGAGCCTAGTTTAAACATCTACATTTCAAAAGCTTTCCAATGGTATAAGGAATTCTTCGATCCAATGAGTTTTGACCCCTACAATTGCCTTTTAAAAATTTGAAAGTCCATCCAAACTCTAACTCCCAAAGTGGGAGTTCACTTATGAGTGTGGGGGTTCATTCTTTCACATTCTCTTACACTCCTGAGAGCATGAAATGTGATTCTTGGGTTTCATTCTTGGCCCGCACCTTCACAAACCTTTGCTTTGGTCGTGAGCCCAAGGTTAGGGTTATGACACTGTGGTGGTTTTGTTTTTATGCGTTAAGTTTCGTATTTTTTATAAACCCGTTTTGGAAGAATATGTTTCTTAGGTTGATGGGGGCCCACACTTGTTTCAATCACGTTTATGTGTAATGCAAGATGACTTTCTTCTTACGGCTAGGAAGATGCACCTTTCTTTCAAAAATCTGACAATTATCGGCATCATAAGTTTATAGACATCTTTGATGAACATCCACCATGACATATCCTTTAAGTCTATTTTGGAAGATGATTTTATTTCCTTAGCACCCAAAACCCACATTTGTTTTTGTTCGGGCAAGGGGGCAAGGCTATGGTTGTTAGGTCATTTATCTATTTGTTTTGCATTGCACATTCTACTTTCATCTCAGTGTTACGTTTTTGTTTTGGTTTGATTTTGCTTTCGACATCTAATTTTTTCACATGTGAGTGTGGACATAGGTTGGACGCATTTGGCATGCATTTAATTCATTGCCTATTTAGAGGTCAACAAATAACCACACATGATACCATTTGAGATGTCATGTATGCCCTTGCTTGAAAAAGTGAGCACATTGTATGGAGAAAACGATGGCGCACCTTTATATTAAGAGTTTCATTACAAGCTGATCTTCACATGACCTGAGAGAATCAAGTCTTTGTTGTTGATGTGGTGGTTACTAACTTGCTAGAACCATTACATTAACATCCTCCTTAATTTCCATTGAATCTTGTGTTGCAAATCCAACAAAAGTCCACAAGCATGTATCAACTTTTGTCATGCACATGGGGGGTGTCATCCTCCATTTCCATTGAAATGCACTAGAGAGACAAAATTGGTTGCACCCACAAAAGCAAAATATTCGAAACCATGACCATTTACACATGGATCCGAAACCTCTTTATCAAGCACATTCTCTTTAAGGAATATATGGCCTAACAACCAACCATAGCCTTGCCCCCTTGCAATGTTCAAAGAGCCAATGTGCCAAGCTTTATGCGTACTAACAGCAAATGTTCCAAAAGGATGGTGCAATCAAGAAGCTCAATGTATCTAAACAGTCCAACCTACTTTTTACACAAGTGAATCTCCCTCATGTTAGCACTTTTCAAGCTCCAAATGCAAGAAGGCAATCCTATGGCATTGTTGCTCAAGCTATTATTGTTTGGGAGCTGTTCCAGTCCAACCAACCCATCATTCCTAGAATTTGTTGGCATTTTGAAAGGCATGAACTGAAATTGTCAGGCAAAACCCAAAGGAAATCTGAGACAAAGCCAAATGGTAACCACACTGCATGAGATTCCCAACCCACTGGTTGAAAATTGAGAAATTAGACAACGAGTATATGTTATGTAATGTACAAGTCAAAAAAAATGCAAGTCTGCAGACTGGCACTGGAAAAGCAGAAAAACCAAACACGATCCATCTACAAACAACACCCTTTGCAAAGTCCTCTAAATACTATGAACAGACACTTACACACTCTTTCTAAACAGTGAAATTGAGCCAAGCTCAATTGAGTCTCAGAACATCTAAGAGTACATGAGGAAGTTACAATGAAAGCTGCTCTGCAGTTTACATCCCAAGGATACTGAAGCTTCCTCCATGGCAGTGGGGTGGTTTCACAAGGAGCATTTTGGGTTTTCCAAACTTGGGGCATGTGAATGCCTCACTTCTTTGCTTTTTTTGCTGGAGATGCAGCTGTTTTACTTGCTTTACCAGGCTTCTTTGCATTCACAGTCTTGGGCTTGGCTGTTTTGAGTGATTTTGGTGACTTCTTCACCACTGGTACTTTCTTTGGAGCAGTCTTTCTCACAGCAGCAGGTTTTCTTACAGGAGCAGTCTTCTCTTCATCTTTCTTGGTTGCAGCAGGCACCTTACTCTTAAAAGCAGCTTTTGGAGCAATAGCTGGCTTCTTCTTGAGAGATTTTGGAGCTTTCACTGGCTTAGCAGCTGCGGTTGTCTTCTTCACCCGACCTGCAGGCTTTTTGACCACTTTGGTAGGCTTGGGGGCTTTGGTCTGCTCCCCTTCCTTCACATCCTTGATCAATGCCACAGGCTTGGTTGCCTTAGTTGGTTTCTTGAGTTCATCAGAGAGCTTGAAGGAGTTCTTCACCTTGAAGACCTTTCCCTGCTTCGTCAAGTTCCGGAGTTGGATGGACAAGGTCTTCTTGAAGTTTGGGGGCAAACCAGTCTTGTATGTGTCCTCAAGATACTTGGCAATCGCATATTGGCTTGACCCTGTCCTCTCCTTCAAGCTTCCAATCGCCTCCTTTACCATCTGGAGCAAACAACCCCAACATGAACCCTCTCCAACCAGTTATGCCCATTCATGGGTAGCCTATCATGGGTACCATCTAGCATGCAGTATGCATCTAGCCAAGCTCAAACAGCATGAAAGGCAGCAAAGAAGCACTACCAGCAACAAGATTGGCTTGATACGGAGAGTCACCTGCACACTTACTATAGACAAGCCTTAGCATTTCATTGTCAATTTTAGGAACCCATGTTGCAATGCAATTTTTTTCCCCACAAACTCACTCTTGCAAATTGGCAAACCTTTTCTACATCAGAGATGAGAAAGCATGACTGCCAAGAACAACAGGATGGAAATGCACAACTTTGGCACAGTGAGGAAGCTCAAGCACCTAAAGCAGACCCCATAGAAATAAAGTAAAAAAGGAAAAATGAAGAAATGGAAAGCCACTGATTGTGGACATATTCTTCACATGCAAGACAAAGATGTGGAAACACTCAATTTGCCATGTCAAAACTGCTGCAAAGGCACATAGGAAAGAGAGACAGCCCTAGTGCAACAAAACAAACTCCAAGAAAACAAAATCATTCTGTTGAAGCATAGTCCTCTTGAAGCAAATCATATTCAGAGGACAACAGAGGGCCGCACAATTGGGGACCCATCAACCCTTCAGTTCCAGAGTTCCACTTGTGCACACATGTCTTGACAAAACTGCTCATGGCAGAAAAAATGAGAACCAGATTGTGATGTGCAAATTAAGCTTGAGAAGGAAAAGCTTGAAAAATCTATGGAATTTAGAAAGTGGAGAGGGTTGAAGGGAGGGAGAGAGGGAGAGAAACATACATACCAGGAGATAAGGTGGGTGAGTGATGGAGACTTTGTCAGTTTTGGCAACCTTGGGTTTCTTGGGTTTCTTCTCCTTGGGAGCTTTCACCTTCTTCTCCTTGGCAACTTTCTCAGGTTTGTCCTCCGGCTTCACCTCTTCAACCACTGTCTCGGAGGCCACTACCACCTCCTCAACTACCAGTACGGTATCAGTTGTTGAAGTAGCCATTGCAAGCAAGCAAGAACCAACCCCAAACCAAAAACACCACGCACTTTTGCAAAATGCCAAACCGAACCTCTTACAAAACACCAACACACAGACAGCCAACCACAGAAAGCACAGCAGGGCAAAGATATCTCTGCAACTCAAGACCTTGGAATGCGGGACTGGAAGCAACAGCCTAGGGTATAGAAAAACAACAAAACACGGAAACAAGAGGGGAAGTATAGGGGGAGTCACACAAACCACGGTTTTAAACGACGTAAAAGCCACAAATTTGCAAATAAAAACAGAACCCAATGACGAGAAGGACCACGGCGACACACAATGAAGCTCAAGATGCACGAAAGATGAAGACAAAACGCGAGACCAAGACGGAGAGAAGCAAGTGGGAGTTGCGCAACAATCCTCTCGTCCTCGCTTCCTCTCCCCTCACTCTCCTGCCTGTCCGCGTTCCCATCACTGTTCTCCCGATTGTTCCCATCTTCCGGTTCCCCGAGTTCCCTTCATGCATTGCCCATTATACTAATGGTGTATTCACACTTGATGTTAAGTCAGTGTTAAATGAAAATCTAGGTGGCATCCTAGGTGGCACCCAATGTTGAATGAGCGATAGCTTAATGTTAAGCAAAGGTTAGCTTAATATAAAATCTTCAAGAAAAATAAGTTAAGTCCTTAATGACTAGCATGGTGTTAGTGGACTCAAAACTAGAGTCCCTAACACCAAGTGTGAATGCACCTGAAGAATCGTCTAATGTATGTACATATTAAAGGTTAACTCACACCTAGGGTTAGGTTATCCTCTTTATCAGTAGTATGCTAGTTTATAGATATTTGTTAGAGTCATGTTCATAAGGACAATGAAATAAAGTTATCTTACTTTACTCGTGACAATTAAATCAAGTAGACCTCAGTTTAGACATTGAGTTAGGTAAAGTCTACTTACCAAACACTTACTATCATCGTTCATGATACTCATCTTCAATAATGAATTGTTGTCGATAATGAATTGACATGAGTTTTTTTTTGTCATTGCAAAGAGTGTTTTAACTTCAATTTGTAACTTGATTTTTTTAAAAGCTTTGTAGGAATTTTTTACACTAACATAAGCTTTTGTTAATCGTTACAAGAAGCTTTATAGGTTCTTATCGAAACTTCCTTTGTTGAAGTCACTTTCCTCTTCTAATCTACTTTGTTGATTTGCATTTTCATTTGGAACATCTTTGAAATTTGTAGCAAGTTTGTTCCATTGGCACATGTCCTCAATGTCTTCTTTTACTCTTTGCAACACTTTTATCAACATTTCATACTCAGTGTTTGTTGGCATGTGTTTGTAATTTATAATGTGCATTAACATGCATGTGTTTTACAATGTTTATACTCAAACTTCATCATGCATGTGTATTCTAAAGTGTTCATATTTAGAATTCATCAATGTGTGTGTGCTATAAAGTTTTGCAATGTATTTTTTCATCAAGGTTTTGTTTTGCTTCATTTGTTCTTTGAAGAACTTGCATTGGACCTCCTTGCATTTTTATTTTTATTTATAATGTTAAATTTGATCTTTGTTCAATGTCACAAGGTCATTAAAGATCATTCTTCTTGCACAATTTTTTCAACTTGTAATTCAAACACATGACTTGTTGATCCTTGGTTATGTGAATACAAAGTCTACATTCAAATTATTGGATTTTGTAAATGAGTTGAAATATTTTTCTTTGAATGATGACACATGCATGGATTGACTTTTTTTCATAATTATATGATATTTTTATGTCATTAATTTTCTTTTGAGTCAAAATTTAAGTGAATGATTAAGTGAAAGCAAGGTTGACAACTTAGTTTTTTTAGTCTTTTATAACACAATACAACAACAAGAAGTGGATTGAACATTTTTAGGTTAGCAAGTCTTTGATGAGGTATTTAACAAAAAGATTGGAATTTCAAACGAGAAAGAAGGATATCATGTATATATCTATTGTTCTAATGAGAATCAAAGTAACATGTTCATTATACAATCTTGCACATGCATCTAAATACTTGCAATAAAGTGAATTTTGCACAATTGGAAAGTCTTTGGTCTTACACAAATTTGTACATGTGATGAATGAAATTTTCAAAAACTAAATTCAATGGGCTAAAAGAGACAATTTGTCACGTGATGCATGGGTTCAAGGAGTTATTAACCTTGCAAAGTATCCAAGGGGCCATTGACATTATTCAAATTCATATTCAAAAGTTGAATATTCCTTTTGCAAGTGATAAATACTCCTTCAAATGCAATGCATATAACATGTAGCTACAAACAATTGTTGATCAAAGGAAACAAATTTTTTGACATTTTTGTCAGGATGCCAAGGTTTATGAACAACCCAAGGATGTTGTGTTTATTTTTGAATTACTAGATGGTTATGTATTGGGAGATTTATTTTGTGAATGTAATTCACATGAAGGCATCAAACTCAACATAATTAGGGGGAAAAACTATTCTTAAATGATAGTAATTACCATCATAAGGCAAAATAATCAAAATTAATTATGGAGTAAATTAAATGAAATTAAAAAATTACTCAAGTTAAAAGGTAAATATCTTAATCTAGTTAGCTTAATGGGCATCCTAGTAATTATTTAATTACTATTGATGGATATTTACTTACCATTCTTTAGTTATTAGGGGATGAAATTATTTGGGTTTTAATCCTTATAAATAAATTTATTGGTGTGAGTTTGCCAATCAATTAGGAGATGTGATAGAAATATGAATAGAGGCCTAAAATGGAGGAAGGGTTGAGGTGTGTGGTTTGTGCAATGGGACCTTGTGAGTTCTTTCTACTTGTTAACCTTTCCTCATATTCATTTTTTGTTCATGTATGTTGTTTTTTGTGAGGTTTAGAAGGGAGATTTAGAAGGGAAACATAAGATATTAATGGAGGGGGAAGATTTTACTTATGTGAAGAAACAATGGAATGGAAGATGGAAGGTTATATCATAACTTTTTGGTTTTGTTTTGATTTCTTGAATGCAATGAGAGTAGTTGGTATTACTTTACTATGAAATATTGTAGCTTTTAATTAAGTTTCTTTTCATCTTTCACTTCTTGGAATGTTTATTAGAAATTAGCCACTAGACGATAGTTACAATAGGATAGTAAATGTAGTAGAAGGCAACTAGTGAGAGGCAACAATTACACAAGTGAAAGCAACACATTAATAATGTATTTTCTATGACAAATGCATTATCCAAAGATTGGAAGGTAGAATTACTTTCCAACCTTCCATTTCCAATTTAGATTTTCTCTAGGAAATGTATTTTCAAAAGTGTTCTTAATTTTTTTTCTAAAAATAGGACTACCTTCCAATGGGCAATCCCTTCCTAGATGTTTCTCCATGTTTTATTGTTTAATTACTTTCCAACCTTCCATTTCCAATTTAGATTTTCTCTAGGAAATGTATTTTCAAAAGTGTTTTTTAAATTTTTTCTAAAAATAGAACTACCTTCCAATGAGCAATCCCTTCCTAGATGTTTTTCCATGTTTTGTTGTTTACTTTTTTACTCAGCAACCTTCCTTTGAAATGGGATTTTGGCTTGTGTGTTCACAGTCTTATAATTATCCATTGCTGCCATGGTTGATGGTATTTCACAAACATATTGGAATTCAACATTTTGTTCTAAAGGCATTATAGAACATGTAAATTATAGTTGAAAATATTGATATACTTAAAAAGACCTTTAAAGAATTATTGAATACATTGAACTTGAATGTTTTATTCCTTTTGGATGTGGTCATCTATTACCACATGTTACATAACATGATTTTGAATGCTGAAGATATTGACATTAATGAGTTGATGATCCAACTAAAAGCAAAACATTTGGATCAGAAAACGTAGAGGGTGTGAAGAAAAACTTTGATCAAGGGGTATAAAGTGATAAGGTAAATGAACCTAATGTTGAACCTACATTACAAGGGGGTGAAATATTTGGGGTCAATTAATGCATTGCAATAGAACAATATTAATTAGGAAATTGTAGAACCCAAAATTGTAAACATGTTGCATTTTGGACTATTGTAATTTTGTGAGATTATTTTCAAAATTGTGAATACATGTTATGTATGTAATGCATCATAGCTAGAAATCAAATGCGATTTGAACAAATATTAATTAAGTCAAATCAATGTGAAAGTGATTCAAATCAAATCAACACAAATTGAACTTGATCAAATCAAATGTTTTGAACCTTCATACGTTCTTATGAACTACTTATTGTAATACATATCATTTTCCTAGTCTAGTAAGTTTTTTCTTGAATCCCCTCAAAAATTAGGTAAATCAACTAGTGGCACCATTATGTGAATCTTTGATCAATGCATGATTGCAACTTCAAGGAACAATTGCAATACCTAAATTCCAAAAAACAAAGTTACACATGATGACCAACACATGGTCAATGTGTTATCGAGTTGCATTGTTATTATTTTTGTCCATTGTTTTAAACTATGTTTTGATGCTTTTGTTTATGGATTCAATTATTGAAGATAAGACATTACACTTCCTTTTAATTTTGATGTTCAGTTTATGCAAAGTATAGTGGTTCACATTTTTTGTCACAAGGTTAAATTATGCAAGGGAATTGTGATTACAAGCTTCCTTGATATGCACATATTATTTTAGGGATTTGGGTTTAAACTGTGAATTTATTTACATAAATGAATATGAGTTTTTAAAAAAAAATCATTAGGGCTAAAAAGTTACAAATATCTTTCATGTGTTAAGGGGTCCAACCACATTGTAAGGAGCCACACCCACCCCCTTAAACCGTTATTTTTTTGATTTTTTAAAAAGAATATTTATTTTTAAAATATTTTTAATACACCTTTCAAGAAAACATTAAAATTAAATTTTTTAATACTATTATGTTAAGGTGTATATTTAAGAATATCCCAAAATATGTTATAAAAAATATTTTCAAATTATGCTTTTAGTATCAAAATTATTTTAAAACAATGATTATAAGTCCTTAAAAATGTAAATTGCATATTTTTACTCATTAAATTGATTCCCAATTTTTTATGATATGTGCATAATATATTCCAAATACTATTTTAAATTAGAAAATTGTAATTTAAAAAAAAATTTACAATCCAAGATTCAAAAAATTAAGCAACACATTTATAACTACTAATGGTACATTTTAGTATGATTGCACCCTAGGGCAATAGCCTTCTCCCCTTGAAATGCCTAAATCAAATTGTAACAATGCATAATATAACTTGCATGTGAATTTATAATTCCTACTTGCAAATTAGGCTGCAAATTTGTGTCAAAATTTGAAGCCTTCATCATGGAGCTTTGCATTGATATGATGAGTTGTTAAATTGCCACTTTAGTTTTAAAATTGTTAGTTTACCACCACTTATAAGATATTGAGAGAACAAGAATTTAAGATTTTTGTGTGTTTTTATCATTGTTCTATTCTTTTAACATATTTCTATCACATAATGTTAACTATTTTGTTAGCAAGCCACATTAGGCAAAACATGTCACCTTTCTACTCATAAGCAACACCATATGTGAACAAAATGATCATAATTCTAATTTAACCGTATGAATACCCCTAAGTGTGAATGTACTTCAAGATAGGTGTTTGTTTTGTTTGTATGTGATTTTTGTTTAATAGTTATTTGAATTTATGAAGAATGATTGGTTTGATATTTAAATTATTTTAGAATTTTATTTTATTTTTATTTCAATCCTTTGGTAAAAGAAATTCAAAGAACCATATGTCTTGTCATTTCACAAACCTTAAGAATTGATGGTTATCATGAAATAATTGGAAATGAATTAATAATTTTATGATTGGTTATCTATTTTTTTCAAAATTTTGAGAACAATGGTTATATACCAAAATTAGGTCTTTGAATTTTTTGAGAATCTTAATTATGAATCATAATAACAACCGCCTTAATAACCAATGGGGGCATGTTTATGCTTTTAATAACCATTGAACATTGGAAGTGGCCAAGCTATAACCCTCCCAAACCATGGGAATTTTCATGTTTGTATTCCTCATTATGATACAATCAATAATATATAAAAGTGATATATAATGGAATAATATTGGGATGGGTGGCATTTTGGGAGGTTTAATATACTTGGACCAATGGCACAAAACCCCATTATTCACAACTAAACCATTTGAAGTCATTAATTTGTGTTATGGGTAAACCTAAGAGTTAGGGCATTCCCAAAATAAAGGGCCTATGACAAGATGGTAATAGAGCTTAGCCCAATGTTTTAATAATGTCCTCATCAAAGGGTTTTTTTACCCATCATAAAGTGCAAGGCAAACACTATTATTAACATAAACATATGTGGATAACAAGCATAGGAGGAGGGTTCTTACATCTATTTTTAAGAAAGGGACATATATTAGACCTACAATAAGTAGACATAAAATCCTTTCCACTATTACATAATAGACATAGGAACCTTCTTCTCTTTTATAAGAAGGACATTTGTGAATGATATAAGGTTACCTTCCAAATACACTAGGATAATTCTCTCAAAACATCTCCATTGTGCATCATCAAATTTTTGCAACAAAGCCAAAGTTGCAAGTGAATTTGAAAAACTTATGATAGTCTAAAGCCACTGTGCCCCAACACAACCCCATGCCACGAAACTTGTTATAAACTTTTTCTCCCCCCTAATCTTCGATACTTGAGTCAAGACTTTTTTTTTCTCTCCTCTTTGTCCTCCCACAAGAAAGAATTGTCGAAATCGCACAAGTTCATCATCCCCTCTCCACCATCTTGTGACAAGGGACTTCAAGGTTTCAAAATTGGCACATGCAACATCAGTGTGGAATTTAAAATAAGTTTCAAGTAGAAACAATATGTTTATATGGTTTTTTTTTTAGCTTTTTAAGAATTGTAGGCAGTAAAAACAATCCAAGAGGATTTAGACATTTTGAACAACCTTTTGGATTAGTTTTAGGGAATTGACCCATAAAAAGATAAAATTGTCAACCATGTTGATGTTACATAATGAAATCCCAAAAATTAGCTATAAATTCCCCCAAGTCCCATTAAAGGGAATGAAAATGCTATTGGGAACTTCAAGACACTATAACCTTTGTTTTAACAATTATACCCCAAAAAATGTAACAATTCCCTTGGATACTCCTTTTGTATATGAAGATTTTTAGAGTTTGGAAAAACTCCAAATTTGGGCACAATAGTAAGAAATGAAATTGATTACTAGAACCCAAATGTGGGCTTGCAAATAACATACACCTAGTCGTATGCGTATACAACAATCACTACCTTGCAACACAATGACAAAAAAAATTAAAATAAAAAAATTAAAGAAATGATGAAAACAAATGAAAGCAAGATTAAATGACTATGTGTGAAGAAATCTCATAGTCTTCAGACGCCACCATGATGGATAAAAGAACTCTCATCATGACAAGCTTGCTTCTAAATTGTCACGACTAAAGTTCCATCCATCTCCAAAATGATGCAACAACACCACACAAACCAAATCCCTAGAGCAAATCCTTCAAGAACACAAACGCAAAACAATAAACAAAATGTCAAATAATGAAAACAAGCACAAAAGCAATAACACAAACACACACACACACAAAATGGCTTTCTTGCACAAAATAGATAGGCTATTGATGATGATGGCACATAACACCTCATTTCTAAAGCAAGGAATGTTAAAGGGCAAGACCCACGATAAGAGTGCCTCATTTTTCAAGTAGGGAATCTAAAATGGCAAGATTGGGTAATATTTAGTGATGGTAAAGGTTGTGATGGGGGCCTCATCAACATTTTTTTCGTCAAGTTGTTGTTGTAAGCCTTGATGGTCTATTGTGGTGGAGGCGTTCTAAATGTTTTGCATGGACAAGCAAACATGCTAGTGGTTTAATTGTATCAAAATAAAATAGATTGAGCACTTTACAAGAATGTGCCATCTTTTTGTTTCTTTGACAATATGGTAGATGGGAAGTTATATGCTTTTGGTTTTGAAACAAAAACTTGTGTAATTTTTCAATTCTTTCAAGAAGGATGCTCAGGAGAACTATTTGGTTCAAAATAGACATTTGAATGTGAGGTAATTTTTTTAAAATATCAATATGTAACCTTAACATAGTGGACATCAAAGATCTAGGACTAGGGTTTTGTTTTCTCAGATTTTTGTTGTTGCACATCAATGGCAAACTTTTTACAAATCATTGTTGAAAACAACAAATAGTCAAAATGTGGTGATTAATTACCCCAACTAAATTAAAAATTGTATGAAAATATGATTTTAAATTTTTTTTAAAAGAGAAAAAAAGAATATTTTCATTTTTAAAAAAAAGCCAAGATGCAAAAGTTCGTTTGAAAAAAAACCCCATCTATGACAAGTATTTTAATGCAAAGGATTTTTTTTTCAAATATCAATGTGGATATCTTTTCAACATCCTTGTGAACAAAAAAGGTATAGTACAAAAACTTAAATGTGAAAGGTTTTAATGAGAATTGAGTGTGAATCTTGTTAAACATTTTGGATTTCAAACGTTCTTTGAATGTGAAGGAGTTTTGCAGGAATGAAACTGACCACATTCAAGTAGGATTGGTATTTAAATGAAAAAGAATTCACAAGTGTGTGAGTTAGCTTAGTTTATGTTGATGATTTACATTAAATATTTGAAATTGAAGGCCATCATATTTAGGAAAGTCAAATCATAAATTGTAAATGTCAAATCTGTGGTTGAATACTTGAAATGTGAATGATTTATATAATTATGAATATCAACTTTACATATTGGACATCAAACATCATAATATCTAATTGGATTTGATAAAAGGGTGCCAAATAATTAGTTAATTCATTAAAAATGCATTGTAACATATAATATAATATTTTAAAATATTTTCAAGTTGCATTATGAACATATTTAATATTTTCATCATGGACAAAAATGTCATCTATCTAATACATAATATCCATCTATGATGTTTCATGATTCTCATTATCATGTTGTTCTAATTCACCTCTCCAAATTTTAAAAGGTAATGGGTTGAAGCAAGCCTTTGGTTTAAAGATTCTAAAACAACCTTGTGTGAGATTTTGATAGCCACACATGATATCCACCAAACGTTTGCACTCATAAAAGTTATATGTAAAATAAACCAAAGTCTATTATCGACAAGCAATTTGGGTGAAAGGATAATTAAGATCCATAATTTGAAACCAAAAAAATACATAAACATACAAATTAGATTTTGCAATAAATTTGGTGATACAACTAGTTTAGTGTTATGTTCTAGATTTATTCATTATTGATGTGCCTTCATTCCTATGTGGTTTTGCCGTTGTTTTTAATTATTCAAATCTATGCAATAAATATGTAGTCATGGTACATTAAATTAGGCTATTTGATACTCGATTCAATAATTTTAGTAAGTTTCATTGACTTTGCAAATAATTGAAAAACAAGGGAGTAATGAAAGACCAATCCCAAGTTCCTTTATGAATAATTTTATAATGTCCCATTTTCCCATCAAAGTTCAAAGCCATATTATGAGACATGTAGAGAGTGCACAAGTGCCATGACAAAGAAGAAAAGAGGAAGAACATGTCAATGGTAAGGGCTTATGACCATTGATTTTTTTTGGCCAAAAATTGTCAAAACAATTATTTGAAAGTGGAATATTCTATTATAAATTCCCTAATTTTGGTAAAAAATAAATCTAAAAGAGGTGAATTAAATTTTTATTTTTGAGAGGGTGTCACCACATTTATGTCTACTAACTACAATTTTAAGAGATCCTTGAAATAATGTTGCTAGTTAAGTCAAAATTTGCGTAAGGATGGTTGCCATGCTAGCTCCATCAAGAAATTGAAAACAAAAACATTGCTTATGACTCTTAGGTTTGCCATTAGGTTTTCAATCCTTTCAAATTCCAAAATTTTGGCAATTCTGACAATGAAATTCTCAAAAAATAAAATAAAAGTAATAATATAGTAAATGTTGAATCTGATTAGGTACTAATTGATATAATTAAGGTCAAAAGTTTGAATATGAAGGATGTTTTACAAGTACCATTGTGTATTAAAACTCCAAGAATCAAAAGGAAATAATTAAAAATAAAAATTTTGAACTACTTTAAACCATCACTGAACAATCCCAAGTGGGTGGGTGGATCACAAATTTTTTATTAGCAATAGATCAGATGGGTTGGTGGAGAATCCATATTCAAGTTTAGTAAAGAATAAAGTTGTTTTTTTCTATTTGATTTTCAAGAAGTGGATTGCAAGAAGTATTTCATGTTTGAAGTTTCTCATATATCTATTATGTAACCAAAGGTCAAACAAAGCTTTTAACCAAGTAACAATTGAATTTTTCAACATAAAAAGTAATTAAAATATTTCAATGAAAATATTGATAAGTTCTTGAAGGAAGCTTCTTGAGTTGTATGTGTTGAACAATCTTTCAAAACCAACTCATAGGACTCTCATGGCCATCATGCGGGTGCTTGGAGGGTCAAACCTTTGGGCCCATATTAGGCAATCATGTTGCCATATTGTGACATTTAGAAAGTGACCACCTTTGAAATAAAGCTATTAACCTTATGGCATATTGGGTTGGAACATTTAGCCATTTCTAATAAGCAAATTAAGAATTCCTATAAAAAAATCACAGTCACCCTAGCTTCATTTAGATGTAAATCACAATTTCTATGCATGAAAATTTCTATGGGTGTTATCCTTTCATTGGGTAATCTATTATTATCCATGTTTTGTAGGTTAAAAAAATGTTTAATTGACCTTAGATTCTAATTTTTTTGGGGGAAAATTTTGCACCTTTGCAACAATAAAAAAGCTAGTATGACTTGTACAAAATATTTTTTAAAAAAAAATGGCACAAAGTAGCCATATTTTGAGGATTTATTAAAAAATCACCAAATTTAAACAATAGGTTCAAGCATGTCACAAAAATATGGTAGGGTTCTTAAATTTTTATACTTTCCTCTTTGACTGGTAGCCAAATTTGGCTAAGTCCTCTTGTGGATGATCATGAGACCATTACAAAATTGGGAAAAAAAAAACAACCATGGCATTAACCTATTGTTAGTAGCTCATATTTCAATTTATGTATAACCAAATTTGTCTACAATTATCATCCAAGAGAATTTGAACCAAATGCTACAATAATTATTTATTGAGCCATAAAAAAAAAAAACCCATACTTGGATCAAATAGTTAAAGCAAAGCTGAAATTCCACAAATAAAATGCATGGATAGATAATGTGTAACAAATACACATGTAAGTGTCCAGCATAAGAAGGGCCCAAAGTATGATCAAACTTCCATTTGATGACTTAAAAACCAAAACTTGTTCTTAAACATAACATCTATTGAATCAGATTTGGGATCAGATTTCTATCATGGCAACACTCTTTTCTATTTTGTAACTTTCTGAGTTGCTAAAAAAGCTTATGAGATATAAAGGGTAACTGAAAATTATTTGGTTTTGTAGGTGCATACAAATAGGGTGAGAATTTAGGTGTAGCACCAAGGAAATTTCTTTCAAAACAAGACATCAAAAAGGTAATATTGTAGTACCTTTACCATTTCGGCATAAATTAATTTATTTTTTATTTTTTATCGTCAAATTTTTAAAAAAAAATTCAAATCTTAATAGTTGAACTTTTTAATTTATTAAAATTTTGACACAATAATTTTTACAAGTGACTTCAAATTGAAACAATCTAAACACACTAGACTACTCCATAGCATTGACAATACCCTGTTTATTATTATTTTATAATAATTATTTGTCGAAAATTTCAGAATTAAAAAACCAAGTGCTAAAATTAAGATTTCAAATTTAAATAATTATTCGACAGTTTGTTGTTGAAATGGTAAAGGTACTACGGTGCATGAATTGAATATTAGAGGGATTTGATTGTAAAGTTCATTGGATGTGATCAATAATAAGACATTCTCCTTCTGTTAGAATTGTCAGTTTTGGTTTCACTTAGTAAAAACCCAATTGGAACTTGGGTCTTTTTTTGGAACTGGAATTGGAATCTGGTTTAAAATTTGAACTGGACCCAGGTTCTGGATCACGAATGAGAACAAGAATTTTTGAAAATAATTTTTTTTTTGAGATTTGTTTTTGGAACCCAGGGTTAATTGGCAGTTAACCATCGATTAAAAATAAATAAAATAGGTAGATAGGTAGGAAAATAGGTCTCATATATAGGTAGATAGGTAAGAAAATAGGTAACTAGAAGGTAAGTAGATGGTTTATATATAGGTAAAGGTTTTTTTACTACCTAGCTACTAACAACCTGCGTAGGTAGGTACGTAGGAAAAAAAAAAAAAAAGGAAAAAAAGCAACTGAACTAACCACCATGGTTAGCTAGGGAACCCAACAGAAAACTGTTTCCCGACCACTTACCATTCATCCTTCATGGTGGGCTGGTGGGTGCTGGTTCATTGTGGCCCCTTAATTCTGAATATTGTTTTTATGGGACATACTTACTTACTTACTTACTTACTCTCCATCCAGGCAATTGGGATTCCATGTGCACTGTGGATCAAACTTGTGCATTGCATGTTGATTTTACTTAGCTAGCCTACTTCCTATATTGATGTTGCAGATCTTTTGTAATAGGTGAACGTGTTTAATTCCGTGTACAAGAAAGAATGGTACATAAACTATATGCAATTTATTCAACTAGCATCTGTCTACAAGTTTTGTTTGCATGGGAAGAAAAAGGGTGGGTTGAGTGGCCAAGAAACCCAACTTGAGAGAGTGGGAAACTTAGTTACTTTTCTTAGGGTAGAACTGACTCATTTTCCATCCTATTAAAAGCTACGTGGAGATTGCTTCATGCTGTTTCTCCGGAGAGCAAGCTTATCTAGTTACAGTTTGCTATTTAAGCGAGGACAAGAAGTTCCTGAGTTTCTGCAGAGAGATATGATGAGAGCGTGTGATCATCAAATTGGCAGTACCTACTGGGAGTCAGATCAAATTAGCTTTTGGTTCCCCCGCATCGACATTTGATTTTGCTTTTTTGCCAGGTAGTGAATTCGGTGATCTCATGACCATACAAACAAACTGTAAGACCAAGCTGTACTCCTTATTGCGAGCTCTTGATTTGTCAATTGATTTTCATGAGCACCCATGAAAATGCAACAATAATTTCCCTACTTAAAAAACCAACCAACTATGGCATCTGATGCTATACTTTGTCATATGCACGTTTGTGAGTCACTTTTGAAATCTCTATCCATTGCAACTAATAGTCGTTTGGTTGAAGAAACAGAATAGTGAGAAAAAATAATAATAGTAATAATCCCATTTTGGTAGTTGACAAGCAATCTTCATCAACATGAGTCTTTTTGTATTTTGTGAATTGTATTCTAGAATAAGTAGTATGAAGAAGTTAGGATCACATTTTTTGCATCAAAACTAGGATCACAATATATGCCCAGAACCTTCTGGAGGTAAACTCACATTAGACTTTATGAAATTCTGAATTTTCTTAAAACGTCCTTACTAACCCATGAGATTGCAAAATCAACGAATTGCAGGTCAATTGGTCATAATATGTGTTGTGCACCTGCCCCTTCCAAGTATAATAACTATAAACCCATACTACACCATCCTTCACTTGATTGGATGCTGCTTGTGTTTGTTTGGGGAGCCCTGCTCCTCCTCCTAGAGGCATGCCTAGAGGCCATTGCATGTGTTATTTTCATTAAACCCTCCTAAGTTGACATCATCTTCTCTGGTCAGTATGCCATTTTCGGTTTATCAAGCATTTAGGGGTTAAGCAAGTACTTATAACTGGGTTATGTAATTTGCTCAAGGATGTTGCAGCCTGTTGCTACATACACATTATACTCGTACTATGATCACATCTAGTATGATACTCAGCGAGTCAGCTCTAAACCGTTTTGCTAAATGCACGTATAACTCATGCATACTTACTCAATTCTTCTCACTAAACATTGATTTCAGCACAGTATGATAATCTGATTACAGGTGATGATCAACAGTATGGTGTGGATTACAAATTTTCTATCCTGGCCAGTTTGAGAGGTTTTGATGGGAACCACAACAACAACTATTGCTTGTCACTGCGCCAAAATCACATGTCTTTTGCACTAGAATGAAGATGTCAGATGTGAGACATCTCACAAGAGTATATATGCAGTTTGTAGCTTCCTTCCCAGAGCTCAAATCTGATGTGCACACACACACCACCATCTCCCCTTAACTTTGTTGGCCTTGCCTACCAAGGCAAAGGGTATTGTGTTTAGATTCATTATAGAGTATAATAGTAGCTTAAGGGATTTTGGCCCCCTAGGTAATAATAATAGGTCTATTTTCATATGAGGATTTTTGAAAGATGATATTTTCAGCGCTTGTGTTGAAACTTGAGATTAGTTATAGAGTAGATGATATCTTGAAGGATTTCGGTTTCTTTTAGAGGATTTTTTTTTTTTGAAGATTATATTTCTGCATGGTGAAATATTTGAATTTCCATAATTTTTCTTTTTGCCTTAAGATTGGAGTAGCTTGAAATTTTGGACTAGTTTTAGTTGGTTCTAGAATCGGACAACTATCTGCACCCAACTAAAACCCCCCAAAAAAGTTGTAGTATTAGTTTTGACTAACCAACTAATGGTTGTTGCCTTTTAAAAATATGTATATTTATATAATTAGAGAACTTTGACTCTTACCCCCATTTAGAAAGGAATATCATCTTAGTTTCAATTTCACCAAGTGGTCAATTTGTGCATCTTAGATCCAAGTCCCATTCTACCAAAATCTAAACCTCCACCCTTAATACCCATGAATTTGATTGAGAGCTAGCCTATAATCTTGAACCCACCAACATTGGCATGTAGCAAGAAATGGATGGAAAAACAAATTTTTTTGAGAAGGTAGGTGATTAAAACATATATGTTTAACATGAGCTACGCTGCGAGAGGATAGAGCCTTTTTTTTTTCTTGTTCTTCAAAGCAATTGTTTCTTGAGAAGGCATGCAATCACCAATAAGGTTCTAAATATCTTGAAATAGTTTATATATAATATTTTGGAAACTATGATTGGTACTAAAAGATGAAACTTAGGGAAAAGGAAACAAGGAAACCTTAATTATCTCAAACCCATTTAGAAATAAAAAGAAATAAATAAATTGTTATTAAATATGCCAACTTTTCTTTTGTTTTTAAAAAAAAAAAAACCTCGAGTTTGTTATTAGGTATATTAGTTCTTCACAGAAATTTTTTTGAAGTGAAAATCACCTTTGAGTTTGTTATTAAATAATTTGGCCCCAACTCAAGAAACAACCCTCTTGGAATTGGGAAAAAAAAACACTTTCCCAACCCATAGCACGCCACCTCAAGTTGCTCAACTCAACCCAAGTTAACTTTGGCAGGTCACAAACCTACACTTACACATGTAACCTTATCCATTCATGCTACCTATGATTCTCTACCCCTAAAAGGAGTTCCCCCCACCCCGCCCCACCCAAATGCCTCTCTTGGGAGAGAGGGACAAAGCCAATAATGTATACTAATCCATGGGAACCTCCCTTCAACTTAAATGGTGACATGTTTCCAAAGAACTCTTAGCCAATACATATGAATGTGGTAATACCCTCTCCCCAAAAAAAGTGTTTTCTATCACAACTTGACATTTAAACAAAAGAAGATAATTTATGATAAAATATTCTCTTTTCAAAATATTGTGTCTCCTAGTTAATTTTTTTTTTTCGAAATAAAATTTATTGCAAATCTCATGGATCCAAGTTCAAAGCTCAAACAAAATACAAAACAAAACCTGAAATCAAATCGACAACCTCTTAATCCTTTGGTGTGATTTGGAATCTCATAATGCAAAAAAAAAGAAAAAAGTTAGACTCCAAAACCACACCTTGAGAATAAACCCTTCAAAACTCACAACATAATTAAAACCCATTCACACTAAATTAAATTCCCAACTAACAAAACAAACAAAAACAAAAACCTAATTCACACTGAACTAGATTCCAATCACTAAATCCTACAATTTGACTTGGTAATTGAAGTAGTAAATGCATGGCAACCTAAACTTAGGTCAATCACCTAGGAGTCAGATTGAGTAACATGTGATTAGTGCTAATCACCCACTATAATTAGTGCTAATTAATGGTCAGAGATTAGTATTAAGAAGTGACTTGTAGTAGTCAAATTAGTCCTAGCTATGGTCAGAAATTAATATTAAGTGACTTGGAGTCAAAACTAAGTTCCGAAAGTGAAGTTGGTGATGGCCAATCCCACTTTTATACACATACATTTTTCCCCATATAAAATTTTGCTCAAAGATTTTACCC
>Ga0116229_10002255_pt1 | contig 31062 bp, 22 predicted proteins | sample S1TSphgellanicum_3_FD_87313 | JGI IMG/M metagenome (GOLD analysis project Ga0116229, IMG submission 87313) | Host-associated microbial communities from peat moss isolated from Minnesota, USA - S1T2_Fc - Sphagnum magellanicum MG | ecosystem: Host-associated > Plants > Peat moss > Unclassified...
AGTTGTGCAAACTTCAATTCTAACATGTAAAACTAAGTGTTATATACTTGAAGAGCACCTTACCAAGCATAGAAAGCTGGTGGGCTTAATCAAAATTGTTCACCTTTGCGAGCGTTACATTTTTGAAAAGCTAGTTGTCATTTTTTTCTCATGATACAAAGTAGGTATTTGACAAGTACTTGCCAAATAACAAGAGAAATTTAATTTTTAAAACTCGCACAAATGTTATGCCATGTAAAAGCCCTTGAGGGCAAGCTTTACCTTACACTAAAATTGGTTATTAGAAGTGGGATTAAAAAACAATATGGCTTAAGGTAGAAAGATAATGGTCATATGGGCTTTACATATAAGCATCTTTTAACTCAGGCACCTAGTTTGGATTCGTATATGAGTTAGTTACCTATTCCAAGCTTGTGACAAAACATTATGTTGTAGGAAAAGAAATGTCAAATAATATAAAGGTTCATCCATGGAAAGGAAAAGTGTGCTCAAAGACTAATAGGTGACAAAGGAATTATTGGCCTAAAGTTAATGAATGATAAGATCCATTAGATCTACATGAAACATGTGAATGATTCATCTGTTTTTCTTTCATGTATATGAGGGGTTGTGGGTGAATCTTTGGGTTCATTCCCCTTCAAGCAAAGCCTTTAAGTGCATGTCAAGAGCTTTTCATTGAAGATAGTTCACATAAAAATCAAGTTTTAGGTGCATATGTGATCCTAGCAGAACATATCCAAGTTTCACCCTTTTTATTGTGTGTGTGTTTTGTGGATTGTGTGACATTTTTTTTTTATGTTATTTATTATGTGATAGAAACATTACAAGGAGATGCAATTGAGTTCATTTTATGTTTTATTGAATTTTTAGTGAACTTGGACCAAATTACCATTGTGAAAGTGGTCAAACCCTAATGAATAAAGACTAATGACTATGGACAAGTGAATTCATTAATAATTAATTTTTTAGGTTGATTTTTTAGAAACCCAAAACTAAATTAAACACCTATGAATTTAGATTATTTTATTTAGGCCACCTAACCTAAATTAGGAAGTCAAGTCACCTTACTCCCCAACTTGAGGTGCATCATATGTGAAGGTTTGAACATTTTGCTTTCTCTCATCTCCTCTCACCTTTATGTTTTATAAAACAAATACTTGACTATTAAATCATTATTCAAATAAATGCAATGATTTGTCATCACATATTATTATGCAAATTATTTTCTTAACTTATTTATGTATTTACCTTAGGTATCTTTTCAACTTATGTTACCTTGTTACCCACCCTACTTTACATATCTAAATAGCCTAAGATACCCATAGGTTATCTTAAATTATTTTTAGATTAATGTGGACTATAAAATCTATGTGTAGACTACATACATCACAAACTTCCCATCACATGATTTGATAATGAAAATCATGCAAAAATCATTTTTTCATAAATTTATGCTTTTTACACATGGATTTTGTGTGTCTAAAACATATATGATGCAAAAATTAATAGAATGAAATATTTTCAAGTGATTGAAAATATTTCATCAAATTTATACATGCATCATACATGTTTTAAATGCACATCTATGTGTGAAAAATATAAACTCATGAAATAATAAATTTCGTGTGAATTTCAAAGGAACCAATGCAGCTAGTAATTTGTGGTGTAAGCTAAGTTTTTGGGGTAATCCTAAGTTATTCCTAGGTTAGTTTATATTACTTTAGGCTATTCATAAATGAATGTAAATTACTTTAGACTATTTTTAAGGTACCATAGGCTAGGATTTTAAATTAATCCTAAGTTATTCTTAAGTTGTGGTACATAGGTTATTATAGGTTATTTTCAACTATTATACTTTAGGTTATTTTAAATTGTTCCACCATAAGCTATTATAGACTATTATACTTTAAGTTATTCCATATTAAAATATTCTAAACAATTTTATCTTAAGGTATTATAGACTATTCCATCCTACATTATTTAAGGTTATTTTACCTTGGGCTATTTTTAGCTATTCTAAGTTATCCCACCCTATGTTATGCAATCTTTTTTTCTTTTTTTTCAAATTATTTCACCCTAAACTTTATTTGGTTATTTTAGGTTATTCCACCTTAAGTTATTAAAGGTTATTTATAACTATTTTGGGTTTTTTTGGTAAATTATTCTAAGTTATTTTATCTTAGATTTTTAAAAATGATACAACATAAAATATATCCATGGGTAAAATAATTTTAAATAGCCTCAAATAACCTAAAATAACATATGGTATAACCTAAAATACCTTAGGGTACTTAGAATATTTTTAAATAACCTAAGGTAAAATAGCCTTAAATAACATAAAATAGAATAGCCTAAAATAATGTAAAATGAAATAAATTAGATTAACTTAAGGTGGAATAATTTAAATAGTCAAAAATAAACTAAGGTAAAATAACATGGAATAACTTTTTTTACAAAACATCCATGATAGGAATAATTCAAAAAATTGTTTAAAATATATTAGAATGGTTGAAAATAACCTAAGGTATAATAACTTAAAATAACTTAGGGCACAATAATCTAAAATAGCTTAGGGCGAAATGATCATAAAGAGACAAAGGTGGAATAATGTAAAATATTATAAAATGGATTAGTTTTAAATTGTTGAAAATAACCTAAATTGGCCTAAGGTGTGATAGCCTAAAACAACTTAAAATACAATAGCTTAAAATATTTAAAACAACAACATTAAATTTTTTTTAAAATTACTATAGTGAATTATTTCCAATAATATTGAATTATGTTAACTAATCATGAAATATGATGATTATTTAATGACCTTATAATAACATAACTTTAAGGAAGGTGAAATGATCAAGGCGTGCTGAATGTATTTCATTTTTAAAATCCCATAATGAGTTATAGTAATGAATTACACCCACTTTTATACTATTGAAATAATTATTTTTAAAATAGCCCTATTAAGTTCAAACCTCTATTAAACTACAATATTTTGCATTTTTGTGCACCTCCAAATCCAGAAATTCATAATGTTTGCCTCTAATTTTGCAAAAATTGGGCAAAATCCTTTTCAAAACATATGCCGCATATGTTTTGCAAGATATGTTTTAACTTTTGGGCCAAAAGGAACTTCAAGTCACCAAAAAAAACCATGAAACCTTTTTACAAAAAAATTGAATGAAACTCCACAACGAACCATAATGGTCAATGTTTATTAGAATATAATCTACCTACTAACAACCAAAATTCACCCATACCTATATATAAACTTGCATCTAGAAATATCAACCTACTTATGGAACATTCACACATATGAATATGGGACCTATAATAGGAGCTTAGTGTTGAAGGCAATATGGCTTCCAATAAGATTTTTACTAACTTATTTACTCATGTGTATTTAACTTTCATTATTTTTTCAACTTTCTCCACACGTACACAAACACATTAATTATCATATCAAGTTAGCTACTAAGTTAACCTATGGCAAGTTACCTCCACATTCATAATTACATAAGAAAATACTCAACCTAATTTGGCATGATTATAGATCATGATTTTACTTTCAATTCATGCACATAATTATTGGGATTTAATTAGGAATCAACTATGAATTAACTAGGATTAACTAAAAATTAATGGAAAGTTAATTAAAACTTAATTGGGAGTTAATTAGAAGTTAACTAAAAGTTTAATTGAGAATTAACTAAATTTAACTCAAAATTGATTAGGAATTAATTTGAAATTAACTAGGAGTTAATTAAAACTTAACTAAAAGTTAATTAAGACTGAATTAAAAATAATTAAAAGTTAAGTAAAAATTCAAAATAACTCATGGATGAACATTCAAAATAATAAACCCCATGGCATTGGCATTCGTGACAATTAAGTTTTAGTTAAATTTTAGTTAAGTCCTAATTAACTTTAGTTAATTCAAATTAATTATTAATTAAATCCTAATTAACTTTTTGTTAAATTTTAATTAACTTTTAATTAACTTTTAATTTACTATCACTTAGGAAGGTTCTTTAAAAAAAAATTATTCGATGCATACATAAATGTCATGGTGTGTAGTGTCGTGATGTGTGGTGTCATAAAGGTGTAAATCCATAGTAAATTTTACTAAACAAAAAAATTAAAACTAGTCAAAGGTATAAATTAATCAACCAAAAAGATATGCATATATATGTATATATATACACACACACACAATGCACAAGAGGAGGTTGAGATGAAATTCTTATGTATATTGAATTACAAACAAGGAACGAACATGTAGTGTATGTAGACAGTGGTTGTGCAATAACCACCGTGAACATCTAGAAATCCAATATGATTATGGAGGAAACTCTCCTGAGAAAGGAATTCAAGAAAAACTAAAAAGAGAAGGGAAAGGTTTGGTCTTTTATACAGCCACCAACAAGTTGAAACCCTAAGCACCTAATAGCGTACAATCACCTAAGAACGTACATTTACCCTAAAAGTGTACATTAACTCTAAAAGGCATGATGGGCATGCCCGTAGTTGGCCATCATGTATGAGGCCATGTATGGGCATGACAACTGTCGTGACGTGTAGTGTCGTGACGTATGGTGTCATAAGGGTGTAAATCCATAGTAAATTTTACTGAACAAAAAGATTAAAACTAGTCAAAGGTATAAACTAATCAACCAAAAAGAAATGCACGCATATATATATGCGTGCATTTCTTTTTGGTTGATACACAATGCACAAGAGGAGAGTGAGATGAAATTCTCATGTATCCCCCCCTAGATTTGAGTCGGGAAAAGCGTGGCATGGTATGAATAGAAATCAAGGTGTTGTAGGAAAACATGATGAACAGTACCAATTGTCGACAGGAACTTGAGTGAGCTCCGACTTTAGGTAGAAAAGATGGTATCCACCATTACAGTTATCGCAAAGTAACATTTGATCAACATCGTTTGTCCTCTGACATACTTGACATGGATAATCAAGTGGAGGAATCCAAATCAACATGATGATGGTAGGATCCAAGTTTGGTAGGTGGCAAGGCGCATAATTTTTGGAATGATCTCGAATTATGCGTTTGTCACCTATTTGCAACTCCAACACACCTAAAGGTTTGATCGCCTTAATCTTCAAGATAATGCGACCGGAAGAAGTGTCTAGAGTATCATTGGGTTATCGTTGGAGATACACAAAATCACCAACATCAAATTATCTCACCTTAGGTTTGTAACTACCACCTCGAGTGTGTGCATACCATAAGGTGTCTCGATGTTGTGCAATGGACAAATTCTCCATGGCCATGGGCATAACCCTCCTGAATAGAGCAACCCTTTCTACAATGACCTTAGCCTAAGTGGCTGGGGAGTCCAAGTCCACAACCTAGTCCATTTGAGCAATAATGGAAAAGGGTGGAATGGGATGTCTTCCAAAAAGTAGAAAGTAAGGAAAGAAATGAGACAAAGAGGCATGTTTGGACATCTTGTAACCCATGGCGATGAAAGGGAGGGCCAAGTCCCAATCCTTTTTCTTCTTAGTGAAGCAAATCTTCCGAAGTCCCTTCTTGGACATTTGAACCATCCTCTTTGCAAGGCCATTAACTTGGGGATGATCTATTAAAGTCCGACGATGGTCAATGAGAACATGGTCAAGTAGGTCTTGGAATTCTCCCTTGAATTATAATCCTTGATCAATAAGGCACTCAACACAAGCCCCAAACCTATTTAGGACCTATTGTAAGAAAGCCTGGCTGGTGATGTGTGATGACTTGTCCGGTAGCACAACAAGCTTGACCCACTTTGAAAAATGTTCAATCATAATCATGATGTAGACCCCTTCGAGGTTTGTGGTAACTCTCCAGCTAAATCACATGACTAACAATAGAACATGCCCTAAATAGGGAGTGGAGAAAGCGTGAGTTGTCGAAAGGAGAAAGAAGTCTTCACCCTATCACATTGTTCACACCTAGCAATGATGTCTCGAACTTGAGCATACATACCTCTCCAATGGTACTGATGAGCGAGAAGGTTATAAGTACTCTTAACTCCAAAGTGTCTAAGCTCCGAGTGTACCTTCTAAATAAGACCATGTTGTTCGTGTGGTGGAGGAACCACTCTATCGCCTTGTGGTAAACATCGAACGAGGTGATTGTCCCTCCATGAATAGCGTTTGGACCACTATTGTATGTGATCTTGATGACTTGATGTAACTTGGGGAGGGTATTCCCCATGCTGAAGAAACCTCAAAGTGTCCAAGTCCTCCCATATACCCACAATGGGATGTTCAACCAAGTTACATTGTAATAGTGCAAGATAACTAGATGCATCATATACATGTATTGCTGGAATCTGGTTGAAGTCTTGCTTGGCTTTTGAAAAATCTTCAAAGATAATGAGGGGTCTCCGTGACATGGTATTCGTGTTTTAATGTGTAATACCAGGTCGGTGAATAACCTTGAATTCATATTCCTAAAGTATAAGCGCGCAACGAACTAACTTACTAATAAGCTTATCATTGGTCATCAACCACTTAATAGGCTAGTGGTCGGTATACAAAGTGAAATTGATGCCATAAAAATAGGGCCTGAAATGTATGACGACCCATACAACAACAAGGCATTCCCCCTCGTATGAAGAGTAGTTGCTCTCAGCCTTGTTGTTGCTTCGGGATGCATAGGCGATAACATATTCCTTGCTTTCCTCATCAAGTTGGCCAATAATAGTTCCAATACCAAAAGCATTCCAGTTAGTGTGTAGAAGGAAAACCTTGTTGAAATTAGGTCTTCTTAGAATGGGGAACTCTGAAAGCTTTTCCTTGAGTGTGTTAAAAGCTTCCTGAGCTTCATCATTCCATGTCCAAGTAACATCCTTCTTTAACAATGCATAAAAAGGATGAATAATAGTATTGAAGTCTTGGACATAAATTCAATAGTAATTACATAGTTTGATGAAGCTCCTTAATGTGTGAACGTCAGTAGGATTGGGCATCTCCAAAATGGCTACTATTTTGGCCCAATGAGCCATAATACCATTTGGCAAAATTATGTGTTGAAGGTAGATTACTAAGGTGACAACAAACTCACACTTTTTAGGATGGATCTTCATATTGACTTCATGGAGCTTTTCAAATAACTCCTCAAAATGAACAAAGTGTTGCAAGAGTCCCTTGCTATGGGCTAGGACTTCATCTATGTAGCACTTTAGGAAATCTACCCCTTCGAAAACCTAATCCATGATTCGTTGAAAGAAGACAAGTGCATTCTTCAATCCAAAAGGCATCACAAGCCATTCCCACAACTTGTTGCTTCCATGGAATGTTGTTTTTTTGCAATCTTTCATAGTGAACACAATCTGGTTAAAGCCTTGCTTTAGATCCACGATTGTGAAGATGTTTGAGTCTCTAATGCTATCAAATAGTTTTTTAGGGATGAGCACGGAGTACCTGTCTTAAGGTGTAACTAGGTTCAAAGGCCTATAATCCCCGCACATCCTTTTCTTTCTCCATAATCCAGTTGAATCCTTCTTTGTTGGCATTACTATAGTGGTTGTGAAATCAGAACTTAATGGCTGAATGAGACCAGCCTCATGGAGTTATTTGCATCTTTCATCTAACAATTCCCGCTCATGTTTGTTCAACCTATGCCTCCTTCGATAGACGAGTGTCTCATTTATAAGGTCTATAGAGAACTACATGGTCTTACACCTACCTAAATCTTTCATTAAGAATGCGAACACATTTTCGTACTTAATTAGCAAGTCTGTGACCTGGTTTCTCTCCTTCTTGGTGAGCTCGTTCCCCATAATGAAAGGGTAGTTGGAAACACATGGAATGGAATTAGAAAATGTGTTTGAAGAACTTGGTGTATTGGGTTCTCTACTATCCAATTGCGTAGATTTGTAGAAGGTTGTAATTGTTTCTCTAGAAGCTGATGTACCTCCATGTGTATTAGACACAACTTGAGTCAAATTACATGGTACCTCCTCCCCCCTAACATTAAGAGTAAAATGTAGAGTGTTGAAGATAGGCAAGTGTACTTGGTCGGGGTGCCATGTGATCGCATCGCCAAAACTACAAGCTGATTGAATTAGTGTTGGTGTTGTGTACATTTGAAAAGTACATAGGTTACCAACAACCATGTAAGGGAGTTCAGGTCCATGCCTCTCCCCAATAAAACATTACGCTCCAATCTAATGACCTTAGTGCGACTAATAATGCCAACTTGGAACCCCATAGCCCCCTTCTTTTTTTTCGGGCTTGGCTCATCCCAAATGGCTGAAGCATGATGATACACTAGGCCTAGTCCATCTCCTTGAAAGGTGTGTGCTCATGGGAAGGAGACAAAGGTGGGTTAAACACCTTTTGGTTTTCCTATTGTGTTCGTAGGAAACCAAACAAGTTTATCTTACCTTATAATTGGTTTGCAAGAGCTTCGATCATCCAATATGTGAGAAACATGCAAGTTGGGGTCTCTGATGGTGTATTTTAGAGCTAGCTGCAAAACTAAAAATGGTGCCAGGTTGGTCCATTAGTTGTGCAACCGATGTGCATAGGAATTGCATTGTGCTGCATCAAGTAGGAAAGGCTTTCCAAGGTAATGTTTGATTAGCATGTAGTGCTCCTAGACTTTCTCCTTTTGATCAAGCTAAAAAGGGGTGTCCTCAATTACAGAACCAAACATAGGAGAAATGGATTGAGTTGAGATGATCAATCGTACCATGTCCATGAAGAGATCAGATCTTGTGTCACTCAAGCCATCTCCAAATCCAGCTGCTAAAAATCCTTGACACTCCCAACCTAAAATGATGAGGTCCACAGGACCAAGTAATTCCATATGCTTATTTTGAATTAGTTGTATGTCAAAGGGCAAGAAAGTGAAACTGGCCTTCCATGCAATGGTTGAAAACTATTGTGGAAATCTAGTTATGAGTTCCATCATTCTCGATGCTACCATTTGCCTTGTAATAGGATCAATGTTTACATAGAAATACCACCGAACCACCATCCATGATTGTAGTAAGGCTTCGAAATGTGTACCAATACCACCAAAAAGTTCTAATAATGTAATCCCTTACTTAGGTGGTGTCCAGGTGATTAACTGACGAAGTATTGGCTTAATCGATTCGCCATGGCTCTCCATGTTTTCAAAACTAGACAGAGCTTTGACCAAGGGCTCATGGGCTGCTTTGAACCTCTGTAAAACCTTTGTTTTGTGTTGAATGTCAGTAGGAACCACCCTCAAACTTTCAGTAGCTTGGGCGTAAGCTATTTCCTTTTCATTTCCCTCTATCCACTCGTGGCTAACTTGTTGGATGTAAAAAATAATGGGTGCTTCCTTGAGCATATAATGGTGAGCCATAGGACTATGTGATGTGTTCTTAAGTCCCAAGTTAGCCCCAAGTTGGGCTAACTCGCTCAAGTTGCGGAATTTTTGGGACTCGGGGCACGCTCCCAGCTTCCAGCACTAAAGGGGGTAAGAGGGGCGTGCTGAAAGTTCCGGGATAGACTAGGAAGAGGGACAAGCTTACTCAATTACACGGTCTTGCATCCAAATCCAACCCACAAATGGGTTAGATCTCATTTTGCACCTTTTTGGTGTTGGGACAAGCCATGGGCTAACTTGGACTCACTTGACTCACCACGGCTCGGACTCGGGGGAAGTCACCACCTTCCCCCATATAGTATTCTCTGCAGCTCTCCGCGAGATTTGCATCCGAATGGCTCTTTTTCCCGAGACTCCCAAAGTGGAGTCCCGAAACTGTCCCGGTTTGGACTCCCGGGACTTTGGATGCTCATAACTCCTCACCACGAACTCGGATCGGGACGAGGTCTGAACCAAAGTTATATCTCTCTTCGAGAACTTTCCAACGGTGTGTCACACTTCACTTGCACGCACCGAAATTGGGTTGATTCCTGAATTTTAGTGGTCGGGAGTCAAACTGCCAGTTTGACTCTTGGCCCTTCTTTCGACCATAACTTGTGCTGCAAATGTCCAAATGGCTCATGCGAGGCCATTTTAGACATCTGCATTTCAAGACCTTTCCAAGGGTATAAAAAATGCCTCAATGCAAGGTGTTTTGACCCCTGCAATCACGTTCTGAATTTTTGGGAGTCCCGGAGGACTCTCAAGTCCCATTTTTGGGAGTGTGAGTGGCGACCTCACAACTCCCTCAAAGTGGGGTTGCGACACTATGGTTCCCATGTAAATCAAGGGGTATGTATCCTAGGTGGTTGCTAGTAGTCTCCCAATCCACTCAATAGTACGCATGCTCGAACCAGGTGTCAATTGTGAAACCTAGTGGAAATAGGGCCTCTTGCCCAATGAGCACATCATAACTGGTGGCATTGGTGATTATACATTTGACATGTAAGCAAAGCTCCTAATCTGTACCTTCATTAAAGTTAAGTGCAATCAAATTTGAGCTTTCCCCAAATACCTCTTTTACACTCCCACTTGCGGTGCGAATCTACCATATAGATTTACATAGTTTGGAGTCAAGCATGCCCATCTTCTTAACAAATTGAACTCCAAGAATCATTGGTTGGGCACCTGTATTAAGAAGTACCACTCTAGGTGTATGTCCTCCCACTTGGATTGCTGACCTAGCATTGTCGACAATGGCAACTCTAGTGGCGATGGAAGTTCTTTCACTAGGCACCACCTTCGGAAATGAGTGAGAGACTTTGTGAACAGAATGGCTATCCACAACACCTTTGTGAAGTAACAAATCCACAAGTGAGGTGTTATTAACTCCCTTCTAATATGTGAATGTAGAATCAAAGGTAGGAAAACCTACTAGTTTAACCATGCTAGAACTAGTGACCAGATTACGAACGCCATCTTCAACATGTGAGCCAATCAAGTGTTTCTCCAAGGTGTTAGATGGGACCTCTATAACATGTGGATTAAGGATTGGTAGAGGACCTGATGCAATGTTCAAGGTATCTTCTAATATTGTAATTATGTCCTTGGTGCTTAGTTTCAAATATTGAAAATAAAACAACAGTGTACTCACAAGCTTTTGCACCACTTCACGCATTTGAAATTGACATTCCATAAGTTGATAAGTGGAAAATTGTGTGTTTTCCTGATGAACATGTACTCTTGGGACACGAGAATTTGATGCCCTAACAGCTTGTGATGTAATAGTGTCCTCCCCCTTCGCCAACAAGGTGCTTTCTTCTTCCGTGTTGAGAAGACAAAAAGATTATGGCATGACTGCTTGAACTCCTCTAGCCCTAGTAATAGGACTTCAACCAAATGCGAGTCCATCAGTTTGAATTACCTGCTTAGTGGTAGAAATTATGGGTGCCACACTAGCCTGTTGTGCCACGACATAGGAAGGGCAAAAAGAAGTAGTAAATTTTGGTGTGAAACTATAATTGTGTGCACTAAAAAAACCATGGGATCATGTGGGAGGCCATAGAACAACCTAGGAGGTCCCTCCCATGATCCTGAACCTTGTATAGGTTGGGCATGACTAGTTGGTTGGGAAGACTTATTTTTTAGATTAGCAAGTTGGGCCCTCAATGATTTGAGTTCATTTTGTAGAGTTTGAACTTGAATGGCATGGGCTTGAAGCACATCCCTCTTGTTAGCATTGTGTTCTTTTTTCTTAGCATTCTCATTATAATTACCCTTGGTGGGGAAAGCTTGAGTGGAAGGCTGAGGTGCCTTGGCTTTTGGTTGAGGGGTAACGGAAAATGTTGGCAGACTTTGTCGTGGTAATCAAAGTTGCTTCCTTTCCGGGAACTTGGCAAAACAAATAACTTTTTAATGTCCTTCTTTCCCATAGTAATCACAAAAGATATCTTCGAGATGAATGTTGCATTCACTTGCTTTGTGGGCGGGATTGCCATAGTAGTTATAAGAAGGTAGGATGGGTGCAGTTGAGTGCATTACTTTAGCCCTTGAAAAAGAATGTGATGATCTGGTTGGCGCAACTAATGGAAGCTTAAGCCTTGAACATGAGGGAGGCTTCATAGTATTAGCTTCATAGTGTGCATGAGCCAGTTCCAGCTTTTTAGAAATGTTGTACACATCCAACAAAGTGTACGAGTTTCCAAATTCTACAAAAACCCATTGCAAAACCTACGCATGGAGTGTCAGAGTACCTTCTAATGAACAAAAATACTGATGGGTAGCTTCCAAGTTTGTGATGTTCTAAGTATCCTCTTTAAGCTTAAGAAGCCTCCTGTAAAACATTTTGAGGGTTTCATCCTTCTATCAATAGAGAGTGGCAAGCTATAGAATTTTTTCAGAATTCTTAACCAGAAATTCCAGTTCAAGAACTCGAAAGAATTCCCCCACTGGATCAGCAAAAGCTTGTGCATTAATGGTGCGAAGAATGTTTGCGATAGCAATAATGAGTTGTTGAGGAGAAAGGTTTACTGAAGTAGGTATTAGATTTGGATTATTGGGCACAATCCCATGATGTGCAATGCTAGCTTATAGTGTAATTTGAAAGGCGGTGGCAATGGATGTGGCATAAGCTGGATTAGGGATTTAAGTGACACCCAAAATTCTTGGAGAATGCTACTCATAAACATCTAATGCCTCATGGTGCACATAATGGGCCAATTGTTTGAATGTGAACGCCTCGGTGTAATTAACGCCATACTTGAGCTCCAATTCACACACCATAATCGAGAAAGTTGCCTTGAACTCCTTCAAAGAAATAGTACGTAGCCTTTCGTTGAACTTCTCAATTTTCCTAGAGGAACTGTTGATCTCCATGGTGCATATGGGTGTAAAAGTAACAACTTACAACGAATATACAATGATGGTGTGAAAGCAGGTGTGGCAACATGCATACCCCACTAATGAGCCCCTCCAAATGGACTTTGATGTATTGTTGATGTAATGTAACCTAAACCTAAATTCTTGGTAGGAGTTGTATTGGATGACGGTGGTGCTATAGATGCTTGATGGTATCGTCGTGAAGATTGTGAGCTTAAAGAAATCAGTTCAAAGGATTATGTGTTACTTTGTAGCTGATACTTGGGCTCTAGTTGAGTGAAAATGCTCTCATCAACCGAGGACATGGTGTTGTCCCATGCCCAAAATTTTGTAACAATATAAAGCACTAACTACAAAGTTCTAACATAACGTACAGTTTGAAAAATATGGTGTGTCGTCAAGAATGACTAGCAATAGACGGACGTCGGACATAGGTCAAACGGATGTCGAACGAAGGTCGAACAGAAGTTAGACAGATGTTGGATGAAAAGGCAGGACAACAGAACACAGGATGGTAGGATGTAAGACCACAAGATGCAAGACGACATTTCGACAAAAGTTGGACGAAAGTTCGTCTCATGGATGTTCGACAAACGTTTGATGAAAATCGGATAAAAGTTGGACGAAAGTTTGACGGATGTTGGACAGATGTCCGACGAAAGTCTAACGAATTGTTAGACGGACAGAGGTCGAATGTCACTATAACGATGGCTGGACGACTATGCCCGCGCTTCTATAATTCATTACGTTGCAACAATGGTGGGTGGCACGAAATGAGCAACGTGACATTAAAAGTCACGGTGTTAGAAAGCGCCTGTGAGTTCCGTGGTGATGGTCGATGGCAACGTGGTGTTGGAGCGCTACAACTCGTGGCGATGCAAGCGCTACAACTTGCGATGTTGCAAAAGTTACAGGTTGTGACGTTGCAAGCTTGTGGCGGTGCAACTTGTGTCGCGGGGCTGCAGCTCGTGTCGTGGCGGCACTGGAACTCGTGTCATGGCGGCATTAAAACTCACGTTGTGGCAACGTTGCAATTCACGACGATGTTGCTCGACAGCGATGGTGGGCAAAGCTGCATTGCTATGCAATGATGGCGAGCGTTGTCATCGAAATTTTTGCTTTAGGTGATAGCTTCAAGAGAGAAAAATAAAGTGAGAAAGAAAAAAAAGGAGAAAGAGCTTTGAAACTTGCTCCACGATCCCGACTCTGTTGGTTGGTAGAAATGTAACAACACAAGCTCCTTGTAACAATGCAAGCTCCCTTCGACAATAGCAACACTAGTAGTAGCAATAATAGCAACAACAGTAACAACATTAGTAGTAGCAGTAGCAATACTAATAGCAATAATAATTCAAGAACTCAAAGGAAAAGAAATCTGGCGCTTTCAACATGAAGCAACAAAAAGTAGATTTTTTCTAGAATTGAATTACAAAGAAAGAATGAACATGTAGTGTATGTAGACGGTGTCTGTGCAATAATCACCGTGAGCATCTAGAAATCCAATCTGATTATGAAGGAAACTCTCTTAACAAAGGAATTCTAGAAAAACTAAAAGAGAAAGGAAGGGCTTGGCTTTTTATACAACCACCAACAAGTTAAAACCCTAAGCACCTAATAACGTACTATCACCTATGAACGTACACTTACCCTAAAAACATACATTAACCTTAAAAGGCATGATGGGCATGTTCGTAACTGGCCATCATGTATGAGGCCATGTATGGGCATGACATAAAAACCTCCTTGGAAGCTTATGTAGGTTAGGTTTGTAAAAGGGTATAAATATAAGTAAAACCTTTCATTTCCTTTAGTTTTTTCAACATTAGTCTTAAACACAATCTTATAACATAACTTTGTTACGTTCTTTTCATATTTTTTGTTTGCATATATTAACATAATAAAAATATGTTTTCAGATTTGTATTGCACATGTTTTTTTAATTTTTGTGTTTTTGTTTTTGAATCATATAATCTTATTTTGTTCCTTGTTTCAAAATTAAACTTAAACCTTTTCTTTATCCTTTGTTCTTGTGATTCTTCATGTCCATGACAGCTACTCAACATTAAAGTTTCCTTCCAAAATATGTGTTTATTGAATATTTGATATTAAATTAACACTTATTTAACATTATCTTGCCACTCACTTATTATTGTGTGCACTTAGGATGCCAACTAGGTTTTGATGTTAGTTAAAATTCTTAATCTATATAAAACATTTTTTTTTGCCTTTTTTAACTTCCATTTAACATTGACTTAACATTAGGTGCGATTGTAGTTTAATTAGATATGCATTGTGTTTGGTGCCCATTGCCATATGGGTTTTTGGAGTTAAAGATTGGAATCACATTACATTGTGCATCATTATCAATAAGTTTGAAATGATTAAATATGGACAATGGAGTTTGGAAATAGAAAGTTTAATCCAAGCCTGTTTTGACATTTTCAAATTTAAATCGCCAAGGAGCCAATTTGCTAAAATATTATCATTTTAAATTATTCTGAAACATATTTAATTAATTTTTTATTGAAGGTTAATCAACATTCATAATCACAATCAAAATGGCAATAATTAATTATGTTTTTTTTCAACATTTCAAAAAAATTCAAAGGAAAAAAAATACTTTCATATTATTTTAACGATTTTCTTTTGTCCATTTTTTGTTAATATTGTCCAAATTTGTTTAAATCCTTACACATGTACTTTGCATTAAAATTCCATTGTTACATACTATTCAAAAGACACATGTTACACATGATTATTGTAAATAATGAAATTGTGATTAAAAAAAAACCTTGTTTTGGATTGAACCCAAACCTAATCTAAATCATGGTTAATGGATGACATTCATCCACATCATTCATTTTATTCAAGATGGATGAATTTCATCCATCATTGTTCATTTCCATCAAATAAAGCTTTTGGACAAATTTCAAAAGAATATGTGATCATTATATGGAAGTTTTGTATGAAGGTTGTTTTGAACTAATTTTTAGAAAATATAAATGAAGTCCTATTCCATTATCTTTAATGTATCCACTCAATGTGTGAGGTACAACATTGCATCATAATCATATCCATTTCATTTCAAGTTCTAAATGTTTTCATGACACGAATAAAATTAATTATTTTTTATTATTTACATTTTGTGTTTTTTGTTATGATCATTTTTTGTATATGATTTGACTTATGTGTAGAGGTAAATTGTGTTGTTAGTTTTTGTCAAAACACTTGCGCATGTTGGAAATTCTTTTATTTGGAATAGTTTATTGCTTTGAGATGAAAAGTAATGTATGGTTTATTTAAGTGACCGCATTGCTTTATGGCATGAAAATGTTGGTTATAACTATCATAAACATTCCTAAAATTTTATATATATATATATATATTGTAATACTTGGGCGACTTTTGCATAAATTAAATTATTTTCAACTTTGCTGAAATTTTCAGAAAAAATTTAACCTTTTCAAATGAAAATTTCAAAAGCACATTCAAACTATCAACCAATTTTGAACCAAGCACCTACCTAACCAAATCAGTTACTTTACATTCATTTGACCACTAACACAATGAAATGTTTTTAAAATATTACTAAAATTTATTACACATATGTTGAAATTTTAATAATTAAGAAGGTAGCCACCGAACCAAAAATTCTGGATTAAATTAATTATTTAGTAGAAAAATGTCTAAGCCACCCAAATATTACAACAATGAGACTTTTATATGTTGATTAATGTACAATACATTGTAAAAGATGTTGTCTTGACCATCATTTCAAACTTTTCAAATTAATATGAATATCAAGCATGTCATGTGAAATCAATAGAACCTTATACAAAATCTTGCTAGAAGCAAAACATTTTTTTCCCACAAATGTCAGTAGTGAAGAACTTTCAAATCCTAAAGGAGATGTTGTAACTTGTAAAAATTCTACTTTAATACTATTTAACTAAATGTCTTCTTCCTAATAAACCCAAATTCTCTTGCACTTTGTTTCTTTTTATATTTATTGTTGTACGTTGTGCCATTACACTTTTGACAACATGATGTGCTTGTGTAACTAAATTTTTCTTGTATATTTGTCATCATATTGAGCGTACATTCATTTGTGATTTTGCAATTTGATGACTTAATAAATCAACATATTTTGAAGTAGAGCTTGCAAAAGCAAAATACTAATCATATAATGTTTGTTCTTGACGTCTTTGGGAGACATATCTTTTTGGTAGTCGTTCAAATATTTTTGATCCCTATAGATTTTAATAATCTAAATAACAACGGTTGTTTGATGTTTGGTAAAACAATTATGCTTATTTTATTTAATCATTATTAAAGTGGTGCCATGTCTAAATTCAATGGTTTGGATAACCTCTTTTTGATGGCAACCCCATGTTGTGCATGTTGGTCAAAAGTAATGTAATTTTTCTTGAATTTATTTTACAAGATAATAATTCTATGATCTCTAGAAAATTACAAAAGTTTTATAAGTTGAATCCTTGTCAAAGATTTTAGTAATAAACTTGTTGATGGCTTTTGAAAAAAATTGCAAATAAATTAGAAGCTTTGAACCCTCGAAGATTTTGTATGCACATCCAACCAAAGAAATAGCTCAAAGATTCTTCCAAAGGTTTGCAAATTTGGAGCCTTGTTTGGCATGCATTGAAACCTATTATCAAAGATTTTGTTTTGATTGTTTTGTTTGCAAATAGAGTTGTGAAACATTTTTATTTATTTAAAAAAATTGACAATAAGAAATTGAAAGTAACCATGTAATGTTGTTACTTGAGGGGCAATTGTAAGAGTAAATTGTCAATTAGAGTCTAGCATCATTCATGTTTTGTTGATGTCATATTATGGAAATAACATGCTAGAAATGTGACACTATTTCTTCTTCTTCTTCTTATTATTATTATTATGTAGTGGGATTTTTTCTTTTTGTTTTTGGGAACGCACAAACTAAGGTTTAATTTCCATGCCTTCCAACCACCCACTATCCAACTATGATTAATTTGGTCAAATTATCGATGATCGATTTTTAGGGTTTAGGGTTTATGTTCACCTCACTATTTCTCAACTCACTTTGAAACAACCCACACCGGAGACATTTGAATTCCCTACATACCCATCTTCAGATGGGTATGGCAAACTCCAAACATTTTGTCATGATGGGGAATTTGAACATCATAATGAAGAATTTTGGGTAATTAAAAGACACATCCAATTATCTAAAATAAAATAAAATAAAGTAAAATAAATATTTTTTCTGTTTAAGAAATATATAATTAATTTAAAGAAAAAATTCTGATTTTAAGTGGACTAACTTTCCACCAAGATATGCAATGGTGGGGGGGGGGGGAAACAAAAAAAATCCCACCTTGACAAAAAAGAAGAAAAAGAAAAAAGAAAAAACATGCCCATTTGATATTTCGTTTCCAAATTTCTCTTTTGAACTTATCCTCCAATCCAAAGGTCCGCTGCATAGGTAGCCACATCCAACGGTCACGAGGAAAAAATAAAATCTCAATTATTTTTCTTTTAACTAAATAAAAATTAAAAAAAAATTTCTGGTTTTTCTCCCAATCTTGACCCTTTTTTGACTTTAGTAACGTGTCAACTCGAGCAAGGGATTAGACCATGGGATCATGCCACGGTACATGCCACGTGTGCAGAACATCATCCAGTGTGAAAAAGCTTGAAACAAGGAACTGCCACTTGTACACACATGCTGTCACATATTTTAAAACTCCAATCCCCAAGAGGCAGAAGGAAAAAGTGTCAAAAAGCTAACAAAAAGATAAGTAAAAGATAAGAAAATAATAGACAAATGAACAAGAAGGCAGAAGGAAAAAAAAAGGGACCCAAAAGCAGCATAAACATAAGTAAAAGATAAGAATGTTAAAGATAAAATGGACAAGAAGGAAGGACTTAGAAGGCAATAAAAAAAGACACAAAACCAGCCCAAATAAAAGATAAGTAAAAGATCAGAAAACAAAAGATAAATGAACAAGAAGGCGGGCCGCAGAAGGTGGGAAAAAAAATGCCAAAAAACAACCCAGAAAAAGATAAGTAAAAGATAAGAAAATAAAAGATAAATGAACAAAAGAAGAACAAAGCCCCCCCGCCCCTCCCTCGACGACCTTGCCACTTGTCAAGACACAGCCAGCAAGGATCAATGGACACTGCCACGTTGCAACACTCCTGGCAACAAACCAATGGAGAAATCCCGCGTGGCAAAGAACTGGTGCCTTTTTAGACAAGAGGTTGCGGGATCGAATTCCATCCGCTACAGTCTTGTAGTTTGTTCTTCTCTCTGTCTCCGTTGCCAGACGCGCTGCGAGGTTGATTGTTGTTGTCGCTGTTGTTTGCGAGCTTTCCTCTCGCATTTTATTCTTATTTTCGTGTGCAATTGTTGTCCCTCTTGTCCACGGAAAAATTCTGCACCGGAAGAATATTTTTTTGTGAGCATTGCATCATCAGTTGCTGCGAGCTTCATTTTTCGGAGCAGAGGAGGGAGGGTTTATAGCAGAGGGTTTTGAGCAGGGTTTTGAGCTCTTTGCGGATTTCGGCAGCATTTTTGAGGTCAGCCGATTTCTTGTTTTCGTGTTGTGGTGTTGATTTTGTTGCTAGTTAAAAATACGAAGCAGTAGAGGTCAGCTTGGCAGTTCCTTTTACGAGGGTTTTGTTTTTGGTTTCTTTCTTTGTTTAGTCTTTTCTCGTAGTTCTTCTTTTGTGTGCAGGGTTTTGTTTGTCGTAGTTTTTGAGTTCTTTTTGTTCTTTTCGTGTGCATTTTGCGACTGTGCCGTTATGTCGGGGTTTATTTTTAGGGTTTTGTGGTATGATCAAGGTTCTGGTTTCTGATGCCGTCTTGCTTCTTGGCCCTTACAGAATTGGAAAAGTCTGTTTGCCTTTGGTTTGCAGCACAGGACGCTGGGTGATTAGTGTTTTTTGTTTTGCAAAATTCTGGTTTGATTTGATTTTTCTGAAAACTGATTGTTCAAGGTCCTGTTTGTTTTACAGTGTATTTTTTGGAAGTCTCTATGATTTTGATGAGCTTGAGTGTTCAATAATTGGTTATTTGTTTCTGAATTCGGCGGTTGCGTCACTCGACTTTTCCAGAAAGCCCTTGTTTTGACAAGAATTTGAGAATTGATGGTTTTTGGTTGCAGCAAAATGTCAACAGGTGCTAATACGGCTCCCAATGGAACGCACAAAGTGCATAAGAAAGTAGAGGACAATGGGAAGGGAAAGGATGACGGTAACAAGAATGCCATTGTGGTGGTGGCGGGTGTGGTTGTAGCATCCGGCATTGCCTTCAGTTTATACAAGACTTTCCACAAAGAGGATCATCCTTTGGTGAATACTGAGAGGGGGATCAAGCAAGATGCCTCTAATGCTCTTGATGGAACAAGGGTAAGAAATCTGGATCCTCACTCTGTGGTTTGCAAACTCTCGTACTTTGTCTTGGGAAATGGTCGGAAGACAGGATGAGGTTGTTAGTATGGTTTTCAGGTCTGGCTTCCGAGAATTATTCTGCTTCTTGTAGTGTGGATATCAAAAAGTATCTCATGTGAAAGGGTATTTCTTCACCTGGAAATTGTCCTTCCTGTCTGGAACTCAAGGCAGGTACCCTGCATTGTGGAGGTTTTGTGTTGTGGACACTTGACAATCTATGTGTGATATAGATCATTTGAGAGAGAGAATGTATTTTCTGTTGATTAATTGTGCACAATCCCTCAGGTTAATCTGAAATCAGATCATGTATGCATATCATCTGAGCCCATTTCAAAAACTCATGGGAAGCAGATTTTCAGAAACTGTGCTATGTGCACAATCCCTCAGGTTAATCTGAAATCAGATCATGTATGCATATCATCTGAGCCCATTTCAAAAACTCATGGGAAGCAGATTTTCAGAAACTGTGCTATACTTGCTTGCTTTTGGTAGTGAATCTTTGAGTAGCCTGAGCCTGAGATTTTGGTGCAGGAAAAGAGCTGGGAGTTCAAGAGCAGTGCAGAAAGGAAGGCAAGAGATGCACAAGGAAATCTGGAGGGAGCAGGCAGGGGGATCAAGGGGACATTGGCAGATGCTGGCAGTTCTGTGAAGCATGGCATTGAGGGAGCAGGTGAGAGAGTGAAGGATACCTTCGAGGGAGCAGGAGACAGAGTGAAAGGAGCTTTTGACAGGGGGGAACAAGAGGTTGAACAGAAAAGCTGGGAAGCAAAGAAAGAGCTTGATAACAAAGGTCGGGAGGTTGAAAGCAAGGGGTGGGGGGCAAAGAGGGAGGTTGAGAACAGAGGTTGGGGAGCGAAGAATGAGTTGGAAAACAAGAGCCGTGATGCAAAGTATGGGCTCGAGAATACAGGTAAAGATGTAGAGAAGAAGTCCAGGGGATTCTTTGGGAGTGTGGAGAACAAAGCAAAGGATGCTAAAGGTGAAGCAGAAGAGAAAGGGAGGGATATCAAAAGTGGATTGAAGGAAGCAGGTAGAGATGCTAAGAACTTTGCAAACAGGGAGAAAGAGAAGGTGCAGGATGCTGGCTCTCACTTCTATGAGCAAGGCAAGGAGGCTAAGAAACGGATTGATGGAAGGGAAATACGGGTGCATAAGGGTGACACTCTTTGGGGGCTTTCCCGGAGATATGGGGTATGATGATTTTCAAACTTTCTCCCCTTGTGAGCTGAATGCCATCAAATGCAAATTAGCTGCTGAATTCTAATAATCAATGAGGGACAATAATAATTAAAGCTGACAGATAGTGTTTAAGCTAATCCCTTTACTATCTCATTATGGCTGGATTTGTAGTTTCTTGCTGTGTATGGGGTTCTTTATCTCATATGAGATGATGCAGGATGGATGGAGAATTCATGGAATTATCTGGTGATCCCTGCTTTACTTGGTTTCTGCAGGTATCAGTTGAATCATTGAAAGCATCTAATGGTATCCTTGCTGGAGACTATATAGCGGCTGGAGACACAATCACAATCCCCTACTAGAAGCATTTTGAGGAGTTTGACAACCAGTTTGTATAGACTTGTTGTGATGTTGAAGTTTAGCCGCATAGCCATTCTTGTGTTGAAATTGTACCTGCCCAAACATACAGGGTTGTGAGCAGAGCCAGTTCAGAAGAGTGTTTGCAGTTGTGCCATCTGGATGTTGGTGGTAAGTACCTTCCCAAGGAGACAGATTGTGTGCGGAGGTTTGGAGTGTAATTGAGAGTTGAGCTGTAGAAGTTTTTCTTGTGGTGTCTCCCTATGGAACTTTGGCATAAGCATGCACTTGTCATTGCAAATAGCTATGGTGAGAACTGAAGCAGAGGTTTATACTTAGTAGCAATCTGTAAGCTGTATGGATTTTGTATGAAAAGGATTTTGTATGGAAATTGAACATACTGTAAGATATTTTTACCAGGTGGTTTATGATATATGTGATTCGGCTCTATATCAGGGGATTGCTTGATACAAAAAGACTTTATTGTACATTGAAAGTGTTGCACACACCCCCGACTAGGCAGATAACAAGTTTACCAGGTGCTTTATAATATATGTGGTTTTATCAGGTGAATGCTTGATAAAAAGGACTTAATTGCACACTGTTGGAAGTGTTCCACATGCCCCTGTAGTGCTTTTTTCGGGAAATTCAAGGGTTCCAGGCAAAAAGCTAGGAGTGAAGCTGGAGAAAGTGAAACCAAACCCCCTTTCAAGTGACCAGACACTAGGAAGGAAAGAGATGATCAACTAGACAAAAAATGTAACTCACAAAATTTTTCAAAAGTCTTTTCTATGATAAAGCCCCTTTTGTAATACCATAGCTACTTTTGTAAAATCATATAAGCTGACAACTAAAATATACATCTTTCAACTGTCAACTCTCAATGTTGGGATGAAAAAAGTATCAATGTAAATAGAAAGTGTACCATAAATAAAAATATGGCTACTGAACTGTGCCACATGAAAAATATAAAACTGAGTTTGCATTCCACTTATATCCAACTTTTTCTGCCATCCTCTACATTGCAAAAATAACTATGTTATTGGGATTAGCTTATCCAAGAAGTAAGGTTATAGATTTGTATCATCAACTGCTGATCAAGAAGTGTTTTTCTTACATCAAATTGTGAAATCACCATTTGATAATGTATTCTACATCAAATTGCAATGTGTACATTTCCCTTTGTTAACTCATACAATCATGATAATAATGAAATCATATATTGTAACTAGTGCAAAAGTCTTTTTACCATCTCTATACTACAACCTGAGTGGCCTTTGCACTATCTTTGAATCTCTTTTTGAAATCCATTAGTCTTTCATTACAGTTCCCATTTCATAATTAAATGGTAAGTTTGTTCAAGGCCATGTCTCATGTCGCAGTAGTGAAGTTGTATTACTCTTTCATAGCTTTGAATGATTGTTCTATTGTTCTTTTGATAAATATTTCTTTTGGCATAGAAAAAGTTTCTTTGCTTGTCATAATTACCATTACTACAATCTTTTGAATTTTCCCTTTGGTTTTGCTATAATCACAACCTTCACATTTTGAAATGCTCATGTTGTTTGGAACAATCATCAGATAGTTTGTGGTCCTCTTGGGTTTGCTTCATCTCTTTCATAGTTTTATCATTGATGAAATGTAAATGATAATGCCATAAACATTGTTCAAGTCACTTTCTCATTCGATATGTGAGATTATTTTCAAATGGATTTTTCACCATTCCACTCCATTTCTTCAATTAAAGTAACAATGACAACATGCCTATTATTTCAGTTTGATCACTAAAATGTTCAAGTTACAACGTTTTCCATCTTTGTTTCTTTCAATCATTTGGAACACCTTCAAATCTTGTACGTATGCACACATACACAATTTTATTGCAAGAAATAGTGGTGTATTTATCAAAGTTTCCTTTGAAAAATAATTAGAAACAGTGGTAAATTTATCAATCACCTAGAACTTATCATTAGTTATTCCTTGAAAAGATAAGTTTCCTTTTAATAACATAGAAAGAGTTTTGCAATGGTTCGTTCTTCCATTCATCACTAGACAAATTTGATGTAACCATACCCAATTTCCAAGAACTTGTGATTGTCAACTATATATATATGACATTTCACCCCTTTGAACTTGCAATAAAAATTTGGTAGGTGGTGTGCACCAAGGTTGGTTAATTATTGAAAAACAACCTAGGTAGCAACCAGGCTTTGGGTTTGGGTATTATATAACCTACCTATCACTTCCATTTCCAAGAAATACCCAACCAAGAACCTAGAACCTACCTGACTTGGTATTAAGATTTTAAATATCCTATAAATATTCTATTAATAGGGTATTAGTTTTTAAAAATCAATACCCTATTTAAACCCTTATGAAAACTTGTCAATTTTACCTGGGTTGGTTATTTTTTCATCTTTTTTATTTTTTCCATTTAAGCACCTTCATCCATTTAGGGTTTCACTTTTTGTCGTATATTTAAAACTTTAACCATAAGTCCATCTCTCATGTGTCACCCTTAGTTTTGCATTCAACAATGCTTTTCTACTTGTTGTTAAGATGGATTGTCGTGTTTGGTTGCAATAGTTGCCAAACACAACAATTGGTCCCAACAACTATAATGGTTATTTGTGAGATATTTGAATGTTATTGTGAATGTTGAAGACGAATACCAAAGCGTTGTTGGAGGTGTATGACGGTAAATTTTCTTTTCAACTTACAACAATTGAAATGACGCACCCATAAATAAGTACTTCTCCTTCTTTTATTGTGTTTTGCTTATGTTCGTTGTTGTTGTTATTTATGTTTTGGTTTTGTTTGGCATCATCCTATAAACATATGGGACTAGATGTGTAATGTTGAAGTTGTGCTGTAAAAATAGACTTGCATGAATTGTTTCAAAATTATGATTTCAAATTGTGAATTTCAAAGTTCACTAAAGGAAAACTCTTATAATTCATCAATGTCAATTTGTAAACCAAATTTTGGAATTTAAAATTTTTTTCCATTGTAAATGAGAATCCAAATGGTAGATCAAACCGAAACACTTGGTTTGAATGTGCATATGCACAAGGGTTTTAATTATGATGACGTTCACTTGGAATTAAGGAATTTAGTTGAGGATTGTGGGCCAATAGTTGGTTCAATTTTGACACCAAATGGACCATCTACATTTTAAAACATTGCAACACCTAATAACTTGGATGAGGAAACAAAATTGCATGGGAGGTTTTGAAGGTTTAACTCATCTTGAATAAATAAACATCGGACCCTCATCATAGGTTGTCTTTCCCTTGGCACTTTTTTGTGGTGAATGATGGTAGTAAGTTAGATCCTATTCTACCTCAAACTATGCATTGTGTGATTTGCCAATGTGATTTGCCATTCTATTTGTCAAAGTTATAGTGTTGGTAGTATGTCCAAAAGGAGGAAAGGTATGATTTTTTATAGCCAGCAACATGGGATTACTTCTATAAAGAAATATATCTTGGGTGAGCATTTAGTTGCTTGGTGCAAGTGGAAAAATGTTAATGTGGCTTTTGATTCATAAGAGGTGCACTAGGAAAAGTCCAAAAAGAAATTTGTCATTGGTTATGGGCCATCATAAATCATTTTAGGAATCAAAATCCTTATAAAAAAGATGATGCATAACAACAAAAATTTATGGAGGACTTGTTATTGTTTGTTGCCGAAGCTTACATGCTTAATTCTGTTGTAAGAAATTAGTGCTTGAAGTGTTTGATCATGCATTAGAACCTCCAAGTTATGTTTATGAACCACAAGCAAATGGTTCAACATGCCATCCTTTCATTGGTGGTTAAAACCATGGAACAATATGTAATTCTCACTTTGGATTCATGTGTTATAGCAATAACTTTTTTTGATTTATGGATGTCTAGATTTGGACATGATATGCTTATTCTTGTGATTAATTTCATAAACTCACTATGGGTGTCTTGCCATGTGATAATGGGACTTTTTGAAGCCAGATACATCTAAAGTTGCAATTGTAACACCATGTCAAAAATCTCTTGTCATTGTACAATTTATCAGATAAACTAGTTGCATATGTGGAAGACGAAGGTGGCAATTTATCCACACTTGCAGAAGTTTTTGCTTTAGTTGTCAACTATGGTCTTTTGGGACTTGCAGTTCTTTGGCATGGGTTGTGTTTTGGCCATGTTTTCAACAAAGCATGCTAATATGATTGTAACTAAAGTTTATGTTGGTTTCAAGGAGGTTAGTTTGAAGGCCATTCAATTTACATTATAAATAACAATTACATGAATTAAAAAGTTCAACAAAGGGTGTAGCAAATGGCATAGGGCATGCCTTGATGTTGGGCTCTCCCATCAAAAACTAAAAACACTAGTGAAAATTAGGTTTGTTAGCAAGTTGATTCTATTTCAAAAAACCTTAGAATAACATGATGTCATCAATTTATGTGATGGTAGGCAAGAAACTCAAGAATTACAAGGTTGTGTGCTAGATGCACACAACATGAGCAATTTGTAAAGTGGTTGTTGAAATTATGTTTCCTTTTATGAAACAATGTATCTTTAATCAAACCCGAAGATAGTGGTTACTTTATGATGCTTTAATGTCACCCTTTCAATTAATGTGTGTATGCAAATTAGATTCAACAATATGATATTACCCCCTTCAATTTTGTGAGGGGGGGTTTTGAATCTAAATTAAAGGCATTACGAGTGCACATGATGGCATAAGTTCAAGTTGTATTGGTTCCATTTTTGGCATGTATAATTTTTTACAATGTTAGCAAGGTTCACAACATGCTAACATTAATGTTGGACTCACATTTTAAATCCCTTAATGTGGTGAAGGCGTTTGTTGGACAAGCAAAAGTGATACAAATTATGGCTAAGTATCACATCAAGACTTTGTTACAATTGTTGGCGGTTGCTTTTCATTTTTTAAACCCCACCATTGGTGGCCTAATTAAAGTAACACCGGTTGATGATGATTCCATTTTTGGGGCAATGACCTCAAATGCAATCATTTTGCACAAGTTGTTGAAGAATGAATTGGGTTTATTCCACCATTCACATGTGAAGCCAAAAGATTTTGTATTGCCCTTAGCTTGGTGGAAGTTCGATGAAACATATTTGCTAAATGTTTCTTTTTGGGGTTTGATAAATTCTTGGGATTTTTGGGTCCCAAATTGAAATCAAGAAAAATTTCAAGATAATTAGAGTGTTGACAAGCCTCTGATGCTATAGGTTGGGACTTGACAATTTCAACAAACTAGTGATGATAATGAAAAATTGGTTAGTTGATGCAAGATTAGATTGCCCACAAAATGGTAATCCATTGATGAAGTCATTATGGAAGAGTGGATATCATTGATGAAAATGATACACTGTTAAGTGAAACTAGTTATTTCAATGTTGATCATGAGTTGGAGTGATGGATGTGAATGTTGATGAACATTTGTACTATTTTTTGTAGACTTTGCCATTAGGAGGATTTTTGAGGTGTTAACCCAAGTGGTTGATTATATTGGTGAGCTAAGCTAACTATTTTGAATTATGCATGGGATCAACTTCTTGTTTTCAATTTTCTAGGAGTTGGTAAAATGTCAAATGTCCCAAGCACATTTGTTTTGAAGCTTATTATATTAGTCAAGCTAGATCTATTTCATTTTTTAATTTTGACAGGTTGTGTGCAAGTGTGGATTTTATAATGATTAGTAAGTGGAGCTCTTTAGCCAGCTTTGCCTTTGCCCCTACATTTAAATGGTGGCATACCATTGTATCAATGGACTTCCACTTCCCCCAATCTATGGTGTAGTCAGAGTTACAATAGTTGAGGTGATTATGCTATTTTGGCAAGTCTATAAGGTGGCCATTTTCAAAAATCTATCATGGTTTTTAATATGTTTGGGGTGAACTTTCAATCCTCCCTTGCTTCTAGTGTCAAAGATCTCACTTTGCAAGCCATTGTGGGATTGAAGCATGTCCAAATCAATTACAAAGAAATGCTAGACCTTCATGACTTGCTTTTTTAGAATCTCACACAATTAATATCATTTCTCTTCTCAGATCAAAAGACCATGATAGAAAACCAAAATCTTGAAACGTGAAATGTGAGATTTAGAAACGTGAAAAGAATGAAAATAAAAATAATGGGAAAAAAATGCTTAAAAAATTTTTGTTTGATAACTAACCTAAGCACTATATTGGCCGATTCTTAGTAGGGTCTTGCAAAAATCAACCCTTATGCGTACTAGCCAATTTTTACATGTTCAAAAAAAAAGATTGATACCCTTATTGGTTGATTATTCCAACAAGTTGATACCATGCGCATCCTAAAAAAAATTGAAAATTTTTAATACTTCATACCAAGTGTGTAAATGAAAAATGATTTTTTTAATAACCGATCTGGTGGATATTGAAAAAAATCAAGAACCAGCCAACAATGGTGTACACTTGGAGCCATACTTTGATGTGAAGGGTGACCTGAAGGGTTATGCCAAGAACCTAAGCTTCCAACCCTTCTTTTTTTATTGTGGATTAGTTAGGTGAAGAGAAAGGTCTATTTCCATATATGGTAGACAACAAGAGAAAATGCCATGAATTGCCATGGTTGGAGGAGTTACACGGAGCTGGAAGAGGGATAGAAGCAAAGACAAAAGGGGTAAAAAAGGTTAGATTCTTGTCATGAGCTTGGGGGTGACCCTTGAGTTCATCAGGTCAGGGAAAATGGTTCATCCCATCTACCTGAATCTTGCTGAAGGATTCTGTTTGCTGAAAGTCTTCTGGGATTAGATTTGTTGCAATTTTGTCTCTTTTGCTACCAACATGCATAGCTAGTTCCTTGCTCAAGTGTATTCAAAATTTGAATTGCAACTGCAAACCTCACTCAAACTTCAAGAGCTCAAAACAGTTGCCACAGAAACAAAAGGATGGGGGAGGGGGCCCAGAGTGTTCAGAACCTCAAATGTGGGCCCAAAACCTTTCAAAATTCACAAACAAAACTTGTTCCAACAATATTTTAAGTACCAACAACTACCAACCAATGCAATGCAATTCAAAAAACTCTGCAATCACTAACAATAAACAACTGAGGTTCTCTCTTCTAAAAGTCTACTTACTACTAGCCTACTTTCTTCTTCTTATTACACACAAAAAAGTTTCAAACAAAAGTAAGTGATGCCACAAAACAACCTCTTCAAAGTACACAAAAAAAACATATGAAAAACATTCATTCAAAAACTTGTATAAAATTTCATCTTTGGGTAGAAGGAGAGACACAAAATGTCAGACTGCAATTTCAAAAAAAAAAAAAAAAGCTTTAGAAAAATCTCTACACTACCATCTTAATTAATCTCTCTCCTCTTCTTTTTTGAAGCTCTGCTTCAGGCCATAGCCAGAGTGAATCAACAACAGCTAGTAGCTGACCATGAGGGATGGATGGATGATGATGATGGGTGTAGCAGAAATTTCCATCGGGTCCCAATTCATTCATTCCCATGCTGCTAGCTAACTGTTGCAGTGGTTTTTCCCCAGTTTCTGGTTTTCACTATACCTACCTACTAACAACCCACTAGCTCTTAACTAATGGTACTAACCAGCCTTGGTCTGATATATAGGGTCAGAGACGGGTATCAATACTGGTATGAACCGATGTTGTTGTGCGGTTCAAAACCTTCCCTGTAACATTATTGTATAGATAATTTTTTTTACTAGCAAATTAAAATCAGGGTCTATATGGCCTTGGAGCTCAATAATTAATAATAATGATAATTAATTCTGAACTTTAATATTGGTCTCATATCAATCTTATACCCATCTATATACCAGGAATATATCCGCCATATACCAGCCCAAAACCAGCATGGAGCCTAACTACAAGTACCCGACTACTATCTACGAATTAAAAAGTAGCCAATATTATAGTACCAGCTGGTATCAAAATAAGTTGATACCCGGACACCATTGGTACTAACTGTCTATGTGCATCTACATAACTTGTAGCTACCCTATTATCTTACCTTCCTACAGGTCCTATTTCCTAAGTTACCAAGGTGGGAACTCAATGTGCAACTCCAATGGAGTAATATAGGGTCAATTCTAACCAGTGTTGGGTGAGATACCTGGTTTGGCCAGTTGGTTAGAACCGTCAGTTCTGGTTTTGGTTAACAGAAACGGAATCAGAACTGGTTCTGAACTTTTGGAACCAGTTCTGGAAGTGGAACCAGATAAGAACCGGAACTGATTGAAACCCTGGTTCCATTTATGACCGAAACTGGAATCAATTTTTATTTTTTTAAATTCTGAGGGAAAAAACAAAAAAAAACATTAGAACCAACAGCTAACTGGAGAGTAACCAACTGTTAACCGCTTGTCCCAGTCTAGGTTACCTGGAACTCAGGTTAATTTTCAGAACCAGAAAAATGGAACCAGAGGTTGTAACTTGTAACCACTTATTACATTTATCTATTTACTATTTCACCTACTTCCGTATCGAGGTGAAATCAGACTGGTAACTCAGTTGGATTTCATCCACAGATGAATGATAATAATTTCCAGTGGATGGTCAAGTGGTGGTTATAAGTTCACTTTGGCCTTCAAGCCATTTTGCTTTTAAGTTTAGGGTTTAGGGTTTGTACATAATTTGAACCATAGAAACATACATGACTGTTAAAACTAGTTAAAAGTTTGTGTTCCAGTTTTCAAGCCTTCAAGTTCAAAAAACCCTCCACCCATTTTGTAATAAATAGTGCACCTCCAAAAGGGGGGTTTAGCCAGTAGACTACAAATTGTTCCTAGGCTGACATAAATAATTTTAAAAAAAAAAAACAGAAAATGAGATTTTAAAATTTTTATTAAAAAAAGCAGATATTAAAATTGTTATTTAAGAAAATCAGATAAGGGAATAATATATCTTCTGCTGAAATGGATAGGAAGGAAGTGTGAGTTTTCCACAATTGATTGTTAGTTCTGGTGGAGTCTGGATTCTGGAACTCATGAATACATACATACATAACTACTTACCTCATTCATTTGGGAAGCTTTTAGGATTTATGAAAGAAAGTCCACTTTGCAAAGTACTAGGTACACTCTCGAAATTAATGTACCTCTGACAATTTGATGAGAGGATCATATGATTTTGTCAAAATGCTCCTTAATTAACTACTAAATGATGCATTCACACTTGATGTTTAAGTTGGTGTTCAATGAAAATCTAGGTGGCATCCTAGGTGGCACCCAATGTTAAATGAATTATGGCTTTTAAGTGAATGTTAGCTTAACATAAAATTTTCATCTGAATGGCTTAGGATGTGTTAGGGGGCTCAACACTAGAGTCACTAACATCAAGTGTGAATG
>Ga0116229_10002257_pt1 | contig 31038 bp, 24 predicted proteins | sample S1TSphgellanicum_3_FD_87313 | JGI IMG/M metagenome (GOLD analysis project Ga0116229, IMG submission 87313) | Host-associated microbial communities from peat moss isolated from Minnesota, USA - S1T2_Fc - Sphagnum magellanicum MG | ecosystem: Host-associated > Plants > Peat moss > Unclassified...
GCATTCGCCAGCAGATCAGCGACCGTCACCGGCTTGGCCGCGACATCGCCGGCGAGAGCGCTCACAGCGGCGGCGACCACCAGTGTCGTCGTTATCAGAGAGCCGAGTGCGGGCCCTCGGCTCCGCGGCCGGCTGCGCACAGGCTTGTCGATGAATCGGGTCATTGCATGTTCCTCGCTGTCGTTGAAGGTGTCGCCGTTGCGGTCGGCGCCGCACCACGGTGGCTGGAGGCGCCAGGGAATTCACAGAGTCAGGACTCGTCGAGCCCTTGATTCGGTGAGCAGCTGGATACTTTACACACTCCGTTTCGAATAGCGGAATAGGACCGGGTGTCAGGTGCTCACGGCCGACGCCGAGCGGCCCCCTGCTTGAGTGCTGCGAATCATGTATATACAATGGTTGCAGATACAAATATCAAGAGGGCGGCGCGTGCAATTGAAATCGACCATGAAACCCGCGGGCTGTAGCAACGCGAAACTGCGCCAGCTCACGCGTCGCGTTTCTCAACACTATGATCTGGAGATGGCCAAAGTCGGCCTGAAGACCACGCAATATTCATTGCTCTCGCAGGTGCTGCATCGCGGGCCGATCCGCCCCGGTGATTTGGCTCAGGCAATGGGTCTCGACGCCTCTACCTTGACGCGTAATCTCAAGCCGCTGGTGGTCGCAGGCTGGATAACGGTCGGCGCGGGTGCCGATTCTCGCAGCCACCTCGTCGCCATCACGCAGGCGGGACGCGAGAAGCGCGCCGAGGCGCAGCGCCGGTGGAAGGCCGCACAGGATAGCTTCAACGAATTATTGGGTGTGGAACGCGTTCTTGCGCTACACGAACTCATCGACGGATCGTTGCGGCGTTTCGATGCGCGCGAGACGGAGTCGGCGTCTTGAGCGACGGGGTCGATCGTGATCGCTTGGACCCGCGGACGCGCCGCCTGCTGGAGGAGCCCATCGTGCCGACGCTGCTGCGGTTGGGGGCACCCAACGTGCTCATCATGCTGGCACAGGCCGCCGTCGGTCTCATCGAGACTTTCTTTGTGGGGAAACTCGGCACCGATGCCTTGGCGGGGATGGCTCTCGTGTTTCCGGCGGTCATGCTGATGCAGACGATCTCGGCGGGCGCCTTTGGCGGCGCGATTTCCTCAGTCATCGCGCGCGCATTGGGTGGAGGTCGTCGCACGGAAGCCGATGTATTGGCGTTGCATGCGCTGACCCTGGCCGTGGCGTTGGGACTCCTCTTCATGGCGGTGGCTCTCGGTGGCGGACGCTGGCTGTACACCGTGATGGGCGGGACGCGCGGTGCTCTGGAGGCTGCATTGACCTATTCGAATCTCGTGTTTGCCGGCGCGGTGTTGGTCTGGATTTTCAACTCTCTGTCCGCGGTGATCCGCGGCACCGGCAACATGGCATTGCCCGCGATCGTTTCTTGCACCGGGTCGGTGGTGCTGATTCCGCTCTCGCCGCTCCTCATCTTCGGCTATGGGCCGTTGCCCGCCCTCGGTATCGCCGGTGGCGCGGTCGCCTTGCTCGCGTACTATCTCTTGGGAAGCATCGCGATGGCGGCGTACCTGTGGTCGCCCCGCAGTTTGTTGCGCCCCGTGGTGTCTCAGCTGCGATTACGCTGGGCTCAATTTCAGGAGATTCTCAGGCTCGGTTCGGTGGGCGCGATCTCGGCGGCCGCCACCAATTTGACCATCGCGATCGCCACCGCGCAGGTGAGCAAATTCGGAACGGCGGCGATTGCCGGTTATGGTACCGCGGCGCGACTCGAGTACCTCCTCATTCCGCTGGTGTTCGGACTGGGCAGTCCATTGGTGGCTATCGTCGGGACCTGTATCGGCGCGGGGATGCGGGAGCGTGCGTTGCATGCGACGTGGGCCGGCGTCGCGATCGCGTTCGTCATGACGGAGGGGATCGGGCTCACTGCCGCGTTGTGGCCGAATGCGTGGCTGTCGCTGTTCGCGAGTGATCCCGCCATGCGACAAGCGGGAACCTATTATCTGCATGCGGTCGGGCCATTGTACGGATTCTTCGGCGTTGGACTGACACTGTACTTCGCCTCGCAGGGTGCCGGACGGCTTACATGGCCGGTCGTGGGCAATGTCGCACGCCTGGGCGTGGCGGCCCTCGGCGGCGCCGCGGCGCTCACCTGGGGACATGGTTTGTCGCAACTATTCCTGGCACAAGGCGCGGCGCTGGTGATTTACGCGCTCGTCAATGTGGTTGCCGTCGCCGGCGGCGCGTGGTTCGGGCCCATCGGGCGTACATCGACGATCACGCTAAGCACCCGAGTTACTACGACCAGTTAGTCGCGCTTCGGCGGACACTCACGCGGGAAACAAGCCGGGCATCGGCGCGATGCCAGAGCGGCAGGGAACGCCAGGAGTCAGGCCGCGCCGCTTGATCGTCCTCCGTTCTCTGTGTCACAGTACATATGTGACGGTATTCAATTTCAAACTGCAGCGTGGGGCGCCCATCTTTGACCAGGTCGTCCTCGCCGCCATTGGGGCGATGCTGCGGGGTGAATACCGCAGCGGCCAACCGTTCCCCTCGGTGCGTGCCATAGCCGCGGACTTGAAGATTCACCCGAACACAGCGCACAAAGTCGTCCAACGGCTGATCGAGGAGCGCTGGCTGGAGACGCGTCCCGGCATGGGCACCGTGGTCGCCGAGCGTGAGCGAGCGCACGGCGAGGAATGGCCTCGCCTGTTGCGCAAGGAGTTGGAGCGCCTTTGCGCCCGCGCGCAAAGCATCGGAGTGAGCCTGCCGGCCGTCATCGACGAGTTGACCAAGCAATGGCGCAGTGGAACCCAGGCAAGGAGGGCGGATAAGCCGTGATCATTCGAAGCGAGGCGCTCAATAAATCCTATCGCCGCCATACCGCGCTGCGAGGAATTTCCCTGGCGGTGCCCGAGGGCAGTATCTACGCGCTCCTCGGCGTGAATGGAGCGGGCAAGACGACGACGATCAAAACGTTGTTGAATATTTTAACACCGAGCAGCGGTCGCGCCGAAGTGCTCGGCGTCGACTCGAGGCGCCTGTCGCCGCGAGAGTATGCCCAAATCGGCTATGTGTCGGAAAACCAGGAATTGCCGGGCAGATTGACCGTCGGCGCCTACCTTGCCTATCTGCGGCCGTTTTACCCTGCTTGGGATCGGTCACTCGAGCAAACGTTGGTCACCGAGCTGCAACTTCCCCTGGACCGCAGAATCGGCAATCTTTCGCACGGGACGCGCATGAAGACGAGTCTCGCCTGCGCTCTGTGCTATCGCCCGAAGCTCTTGGTGCTCGATGAGCCTTTCAGCGGCTTGGACCCGCTGGTGCGGGACGAATTGATGGAGCGCCTTTTGCAACAGGCGGATGACATGACGGTGTTCCTGTCCTCGCATGAACTCGACGAGATAGAAGGCAGCACCACCTACGTCGCCTACCTCGAACACGGACGCCTGCTCATCCAGGAATCCATGGCGACTCTGGGTGAGCGCACCCGCGAAGTCCGCGTCACCTTGCCGCGCGAAGCGTCGATACCGCCGGGCGCGCCGCGCAATTGGATCGACATGAGCGCGACGGGCAGCGTACTCAGTTTCCTCGACATCCAATATGAGCCGGACGCATTGCAGTCGGCCTTGAAGACGGTATTCACCGATTGCCGGGAGGTGGAAATCCAGCCGGCACCCTTGCGCTCGATTTTCACGGCGCTCGCCCGCACCAGCGCGAGCCGCGAGTTGCAGCCGTGATCTGGCACATCGTACGCAAAGACCTACGCTTGCTGTGGCCCATGGTCGTCATCGTCGCCGCCGTTAATCTCGGGAATGCTGTGCTGTTGAGCGTCGGCGGCAGCTTTGCGCGGACGAGGCAGTTGTTCGAACCCGGAAATCTCACCTGGATTTCCAACCTGGTGTTGCCGGCCGTCGGGATGATCGGACTGGTCCTTCTCGTCCTCAGCTCGATCCACCAGGATCCTCTCCCTGGAACCACCCAGGATTGGCTTACTCGGCCGATCCCCCGCACTCGATTGTGGGCCGCCAAATTCATGTTCGTCCTGCTCGCGGGATTATCGCCGATCTTCCTCGGCGACGTCGTCATGGGCGTCGCGGCGCATTTGAGTCCGGCGGATGTGATCGCCGCGAGCCTGACGCGCTCGCTTGCGTTGCTGTGCTTGATTTGCGCCCCCGCGGCGATGCTCGCACTCGTGACGCGCAAACTCACTGAGATCCTGGTGTTCGGTTTCGGTCTGATTCTGGTGCTGGTCGCGGTATTGATCGGGCTGATACAGATGGGCATCCAATCCCCGGTGATGCAGTCGGGCTACGTGTGGGTCGTCTCGTGGATCTTCGCCGGAATGAGCGTCGGACTCACGGTTTTGCTGGTACCCCTGCAGTCGCGTTGGCGGAGCACCCAGCGAATGCGCTGGATTCTGCTCATCGTGGGCGGGCTCTTGCCGGTGATTTTTTTCACCCCCTGGAACGCCGCCGTTCGCATACAGGAGGCACTGGGAGGACATGGGCCTGTCACGCTCGCCATCAGCGTAGACGACAGCCGGCAAGTCGCCTTTCAGGAAATCGACATCGGGACGCCGATGTCAAAGTGGATCTGGCTGACGGTTCCGGTGAACATCAACGGCACCGGCTCGAACGAGCGCGTGTATGTGGATCGGGCCGCCATCCGGGTGGTCGGCTCCGCCGGGCGGGATATGTATTACGGTGACACCTCGAGCCGGGTCGGTGGGATGCCGGACCCGAACGGATTCTTGATCTTGCAAGAAGCGGGCAACCGCGGAAACGGGCCGGAAATCCATCTGCCGGTGTCCGCGGAGATCTTCGCCGCGGCGCGCGCGGCGCATGCGACGATCGAGGTCGACCTCACCCTGACCGAGTTTGCGCTGTCAACCGAGAAGCCGCTCGGATCACTGACACGTGATTTTCCGGATGAACATACCCGCTGCGGCGAGCGCCGGATCAATGTATCCGGTGACATGGCTGTCGACTGCGTCTCGACGCGTGAGATCGGCGAGTGTTTCGAGATTCAGGAGCCGGCCGCGGGCGCCAGACGGCGTGTCTCACAATGCGGGCACGGGAGTTACGCGCCTTGGCCTCTGCCGATTTGGCGGGACGCTTATTATTCCGCTCTTTATGGCGGTGGCGGCGCCTGGATCAATGCGGGAATCTCGCGAGTGGTAGCCGAGCGCACGGTGCCGTTGTCCAGCCTATTGCTGAAGATTTACACGCCCACGGTGCACGTGACGCGACATTTCAGTTTCCCGATCGATAGTGCCGTCGAAAAATCGAAGGCGGAATCCGTTCGTTCGATCGACGGGATCGGTCCGGCGGCGCGATTTGCTTCCCCGGGCGGCGCAGTGGTGGATCAGCGCGGCAACCTGTTCATCGTCGATCGGGCGGACAGTGTCATTCGCCGGGTCACCCCCGCGGGCGAAGTCAGCACGTTTGCCGGAACTCCGCGACAGGTGGGCCGGGACGATGGATCGGGTCATGATGCCCGATTCAGCCAGCCGCGGGGTATCGGCATCGACAGCCGGGATAATCTATACATTGCGGACACCGGCAACCGTCTGATCCGCAAAATCACACCGACGGCGGTCGTGAGCACTGTCATGACGGCGGAGCGCTTCAACAGCCCTGTGGCCGTCGTACCCGCCGGTGACGGCACACTTTACGTGATCGATTATGACGACACCATGCCCAATGGCGCCGTCGCCGTCGTGAAAAAAATTGCGCCGAATGGAATGGTCAGCGATGTTGCCGGCCCTCGAACGGTCGACCAGAAGGTTTCGCACTGACGTTTTATCAGTGCGGCGAAGCTTGCCGCGGGTCAGAGTGTCACGATGTGCAGGGCTAGAACTTTCCGTAGGTGAGGTAGGCTTCGGTCGGTGAGGTGCCCGACAGGATCGCCTTGCGGACCAGGTTTTCGGTGTTCATCACGCGCTCGACCTCTGCTAAAACCTCGGTGACCAGCGCGCCGGGGATATTCACGGCGCCGTCACGATCGGCGACGATGTAGTCGCCGGGAGTTATCGCGATGCCACCGATGGTGATTGGCACCTCATAGGCCTCCGGCAGCCACGCGCCGACGACATCGAGCGGAGTCAGGAAACGGGAGAACACGGGAAACCCGATACGTCGGATGAAATTGGCGTCCCGGCACCCTCCATCGGTCAGATATCCCGCCACCCCGCGCATGTGCAATGTTTCGGCGGATAGCTCGCCCATCAGCGCACAATCGGCTTGTCCGCCCTCGCACACGACCACATGACCCGTCGGGGCCCGATCGAGAAATCCTGTCCACGCGAGCAGCGTCTGGTGGGGATCCGCGCCGAGCGCCTGACGCCCGCGCATGGTGAAGACGGGGCCGACCATTTTGCGGTCGCGATCGAGCGCGACGATATCGCTCGGCAGAACACAATTGCGATGTCCCTTGGCCCGCAGCACATCGAATACGGCGCCCGTGTACGCGGCGGCGAAGCGCTCTGCCAACTTCAAAGTCGATTGCGTCATCATTCATCCTTTCGTTGAGCGGATAAGCAACGGCCGTATCGTCCCCCGTTGGCTCGGTCAATTTTTATATTTGACAAAGAATTTCATATTCGATGAGGTGGGTCAACTCAACTAGGCTTGACGAGCCCGCATGGGCAGGCAGGCCGGACCTACCGGTTCGAACGATTTGTAGGTCAGTATGAATTCCTGATGACCGAGAGATTCGGATACGCTCCGCCCGCCCGACGCCACCGCGATGATCTTATCGAGAATTTCGCCACCGACTTCGTCCAGAGTCGCTTCCCCATTCAAGATCCGTCCCGCATCGACGTCCATATCATCGGGCATGCGCTTATACGTATCCGGATTGGCGCAGATTTTTATGACGGGCGAGATAGCGGAGCCCACCACGGAGCCGCGACCCGTGGTGAACAGGGTGATATGCGCGCCGCAGGCGATCAACTCGGCGATCTCGGCGTTGTCGTTGATATTCGGGAAGCCGAACCTTGGTTCGCCATCGGGAACGACATCGAGCAAATACAGACCGTTCGACGGGGGGAAATCACCCGGTTTGATGATTCCCGAGATCGGCGAGTCACCCGACTTGGCGTACGCACCCATCGATTTCTCCTCCTGGGTGGTGAGGCCGCCATCGGCGTTACCCGGCGCGAAACTGCCATAGCCCATGACGGTATAGTAATGCGACGCCTTGGCGACACAGGCCGTGATTGCCTCGCCCAGAGCCGGCGTCACGGCGCGTTCGGCCATGATCTGTTCGCAGCCGATGAGCTCGCCCGTCTCCTCGAAAATGCAGGTGGAGCCGAGCGCAACGAGGCGGTCGAAGCATTTTCCGACCGAGGGATTGGCGGTCATTCCGCTGGTGCCGTCCGAGCCGCCGCAGACCGTGGCAATCACCAAATCCTCGAGACCGATGGGCACACGGGAGGTATTGGCGATTGCAGCTTTCATGGCGGCCACGGCTTTGACACCCGCCGCGATCGTCGAGGCGGTGCCGCCCCGCTCTTGAATCACCAGGGTTTCGACGGGGCGTCCGGAGGCGGCAACGGCAGCGTGCAATGCCTCGCGGTTGAACCCTTCACATCCCAGCGAAACGATCAATACGCCACCCACGTTCGGGTGTACGCAGAGGTTCTTCATGATGCGCAATGAATATTCGTTGGGGTAGCACCCTGGAAAGCCGATCAGGTGAACATCCATGTCGGCGCTCACGTCCACGATCCGCCGTGCCACATGATGCGCACATTCGACGAGATACGCGACGACGATGACGTTGCGAATTCCCTTGCGACCGTCGGACCTTTGATAACCGATCATCATGGTTGTGATTCTTTGCCGGTGGACTGTCGTGTGGTAATGGCGATGTAGTCGCTCTTCATATTGTGCGTGTGGACATGCTCGCCGATGCGCGTCGGTTGGGTGATGGAACCGATGGGCACGCCGTATTTCAGCACGACATCACCGGGCCCCAAATCGACTCGCGCCAGCTTGTGGCCGACATCTATCGTGCTGCGCGCGGCAACGCTCATGCCGTCGATCAGCAGGGTCTCGCCCACATGAATTCGGCGTCGGCATGCCAGGACATTATCCTTGTCATTCAGCAAGATCAGCGGGCTCGACTCGGCCGAGGTCACGAGGACTCTCCGGCCGGCGGCACCGCGCCTGATCCGAGGTTCGACATCCCCGAGTGCCACCCTGGCTGATCGGTGCTAGTGCCTTTCATTCTTGCGGACATTCTTGCGGAAATGTTCTTGCGGAAACCGCCACGCTATTTATTAATAAAAGTAAAAATCGCCTATAAGGTATTGGCGGGGGTGCTCACTGTCAAGCAGACGCCCGGAGATCCGTCCATTCCTGCTATAAATGGCACTGAGTCATTGATACGAGTGACAAATAACCGTCTTGATCCGATATGAGTGAGTGATGGCAATGGCTGGATCCCCGACATCCAAGAATACAGATAAAAATGCTTTTCATGGCGAGGATAAGGAGCTCGAGGGTCAGCCCCGCTACCGGGCACCCGCTCTGGAGAAAGGCCTCGATATTTTAGAGCTCATGGCCCGAGAAGGCATCTCGATGACGGTATCGCAGATGGCCGTCAAGCTTAATCGTTCGGTCAGTGAATTGTTTCGGATGATCCTCGCGTTGCAGGCCAGGGGCTACATCGCGCAATCATCCGACGCACAGGGCTTCGATCTGACCAACAAGCTGTTCACGCTCGGTTCCGCGCGCAGCCAGGTGAGGGCGCTGTTGGAAACGGCATTGCCGGTGATGCATGAGTTGACCAGGGAAATCGATCAATCCTGTCATCTCGTTGTCGCATCCGGCGATCAGATCGTGGTGATCGCTCGGGTGGAAAATCCAGGCTTATTGGGATTTTCGGTGCGTCCTGGATTTCGCAAGAGCTTGATCGAGGCGATCTCGGGACTCACTCTGTTTGCCTTTCAGCCGGAAGCGACCCGTAACGAATGGCTATCGCGCTTGAGTCAAACCAATGACGTAAAGAAGCTCGAGCGATTTGCCCGTCAAGCGGACGCTGTGCGATCCCTCGGCTTCACTCAAGCGGGTAGCGATTTCGTGCAGGGCGTTACCGATCTGTCCGCGCCGATCATGGCCGGGACCCGCTGCATCGCCGCTCTGACCGTCCCCTTCGTGCAGCGCATGGAGTTGCCGCGCTCGATGGCCGAAGCTCTCAATCTGGTTTGCGCCTGTGCCCGCCGAATATCTGAACCGATGATCGAGAAAAGTTAGCCCACTGCTTGACTGTTTATATACAAACGATATTATCGCCTATGAAAAACAACAAGGGGGCTGGTTAACGTCAAGGTCAGCCCTCGGATCCACATGGGGGCAACTGTGAACACAAAGCTACTTCTCCTGACCACCGCCGGGCTCGTTGGCGGATTCGCAACAACGATAGTGCCGGCCGAAGACCTGCCGGCGTCGCAGTCGGAGCAAACGACGCCGGGGTCGGATTCCCAGTTGGAGGCGATCCAAGTGACCGGATACCGCGCATCGCTGGATGCGGCCCAGTCCATGAAGAAAGAATCCGCCGAGGTGATCGAAGCGATTGCGCCGGAGGATCTGGGCAAGTTCACCGACAATAGCATCGCGGGCGCCCTGCAGCGCTTGCCGGGCGTGGAGATCGACCAGAACACGGACGGGCGTACGGGCGATCACGTATCCATTCGCGGTATCGGTTCGGAGTACGTCACCACTACCGTGAACGGCCGCACTCCCTTGGGTTACGGCTACGAGGGAATGACCGAGTTACGCGAGTTCCCCATCGATATCTTTCCGACCGAGGTGCTGAGTGGTGCGGTCGTCTATAAAACCCCCTCGGCGGAACAGATCGAGTCCGGTCTCGCCGGTACGGTGGATTTGCAAACCCTGAAACCTCTGGACGCAAAGACCAGAGACGGCAGCAATTATTTCGGCGAGTTGACCGCCAAGGGCGACAACAATAGCGGCGATTCCGCCTGGGGCAGAGGTGTCAGCGGCATCTTCGGCGGAAAATTTCTCGACGGCACGCTGGGAGTATACGCGGCGGGTGTCGTCAACTCGGATTATGTGGTCGAGAATTTCGAAGAAACCCGGCCGACCTATGTGAATTTGAACGTTGCCAATGCGGCCGGGGCCGTCAGCACGCTGAACAATATCGAATTTCCATCAGCGGAACTCATCGGCCAGATCAACAAGAAAACCTCACGCGACGCGGTGAGCACCGGACTGCAGTGGAAACCGTCCGAGGCTTTCGAATTGAGCGCGGATTACACCTTCAGCCGATTCGATAAGCCCGCGAACTGGCTGATCGAGTATCTGGCGCCCCCCACGGGTGGAACCTTTGGACCGGGTGGCGTCACCATTCAAAACGGCGCCGTGACGGGATATAACTATGCCCACTACACGCCGGCCGCCGGCCAACCGTCGACGTTCGGTTTGGCGTACTACCCTTACGATTATGACAACGTCGATACCATGCATGTCGGCGGTTTGAACGCCAAGTGGCGGAATGACCGGTGGACGGCGGTCGGCGATGTCTCCGGGAGCCTCACGGATACCCTCGGCAGTTACCTCGGCGATTACATAGTCGGTTCGAACATACCGCTGTCCGATCTCAACTACAGCTCGAGTTCCAGCGGGCCCGCGGTCTACGATGCCGGTGCGCCGATCGGTAGCATCCCGTCGACTTATTTCCCCGCCCTGCGATACGAGCAAAATCATTCCTATTCTTTTGCCGTCAAATTCGATCTGGCCTACGAGGCGAGCGATGACCTGACGTATAAGATCGGCGCCCGATACTCGGATGCGCACATCGATATCCGCGATATCGTCAACAACTTCGCGGTTGCCGGGGCCGATGTCCCGACAGTGACAGGCTTGGTGTTTCCTGGCGGAACTACCAATATTTTTCCTGGACAATACATCGGCAGCAACACTCAATATATCCAAAGCCCGGCGGCTCTGGCGAACGCCGGTCTGTCTTTCTACCCGACCAAGGCCTCGGCCGCGTCGCTCCTCAACGGCTCGTTCTTCGGCTCCGCCAATTCCGTCAACGGATGGCAGGAAGACGTGTCAGTGGCTCACACCAATGAGGAGAAGACCGAAGCGATCTACGCACAGGCGGATTTCAAGGGAACTCTGCTGGGCGTTCGCTTCGCCGGCAACGGCGGTGTCCGGGTCGTGCGCACCGAGGAATCCTCGCAGGCGTTTCAGAGCGTGGCCCAAGTCGCGCTCCCGGATTACGTACCCATCGGTGTCAACACATTGGTTCCGGTTACCGCGAGCAACTCCTACACCAATGCCTTGCCCGCGTTCAACACGACGTTCTTTCTCACGCCCGATACGGATGCCCGCTTCGCGGTGGGGGAAACGCTGAGCCGGCCCGAGTTTGAAGACATCGCTCCGATCGGCTCGCTGAGCATCCCTCCGGCGGCGTCGGGAGCGCCGGGGCAAGCGCAGACCGGAAACCCGAATCTGAAACCCGAAACTGCGTGGAATTTCGACGCGACCGTGGATCACTACTTTTCCGGCGGCGGCTCGATCGTTTCGAGCGTGTTCTACAAGCGCGTGTACAACTTCATCTATCCGGTCAGCACCGCCAACGCCAGGATCCCCGGCTACAGCATCCCGTTCGACAGCATCCTTCCGGAGAACGTCTCCGGTGGCAGGGTGTACGGGTTGGAACTCGCCGGTAATTTCCCGCTGGATCGGCTGTGGGATGCGCTGAACGGGTTCGGCCTCACCGCCAACTATACCTACGTCTCGAGCAAGATCGATGATACGGCCTTGGGCGGCGTGCCGTTTCTCGGTTCATCGAAGAACAATTCCAATGCCACTCTCTACTACAGCAAGGGGCGGCTCGACACGCGTCTGTCCATGGTCTATCGGAGCAATTTCCTCAGCAAATTTCCGCAGTCTCCGGCCTTCGTCAACACCTTCACGGAAGGTTCGGTCACTCTGGATGCGAGCGCGACCTATCAGCTCATGGAGCACTTGTCCTTCACCGTCACGGCGATCAACCTGACCCAGACTGCGCGTCAGGACTACCTCAATCAGCCGACCACATTCCTGGACTATTACACTCAGCCGCGGCAGATCGTTCTGGCGTTGCGAGGATCGCTCTAGCCCAAGCCGGTTGCTCGCTCATCCCATCGTCATTCGCGGCGGATGACGATGGGATGCGAGGACGATAGTCCGCCGTCGACCGCGATGGCTTGGCCATTCACATAAGACGAAGCGTCGGACGCCAGGAACAGCGCGATCTGCGCGATTTCCTCCGGCACTCCGTGGCGGCGCAGCGGGTTCAATTGTCCGATCTTCCCCTCGCTGCCGCGGGCGCGCGCCTGCTCGAAGATCGGATGCGTCATGCCGGTGTCGATCAGCCCGGGGCAGATGGCGTTGATGCGCACGCCGGTGCCGGCGAGTTGATTGGCCGCCGTCTGCACGAGACTGATCACTCCCGCCTTGCTCGCGCTGTAAGGCATGCAGCCGGCGCCCGACCGCAAGCCGGCGACCGAGGCGGTGCAGATGATGGAGCCGCGCTTGTGCGGCACCATGGCAAGGGCCGCGTATTTGGCGGCGAGAAAAGTACCGATCAGATTGACGTTGAGAATTTGCGTGAAGCGTTCGGCGGTTTCCTCGAAGAACGGCACGAGGCCGCCGCTGATGCCGGCGTTCGCAAAGCACACATCGAGGCCGCCGTAGTCTTGGACGGCGAGCGCCACCGCGTCGGCGATCGCCGCTTCCGATGAGGAATCCCTGACGAGGGACGTCGCGCGGCCGCCGCCGGCGCGGATCGCGGCGACGGTCGCTTCGACTTCGGGAGCGATGTCGAGCGCCACGACGGACGCCCCTTCGGCGGCGAACAACAATGCGCTCGCTCTGCCGATGCCGCCGGCCGCGCCGGTGACGAGAGCGGTCTTGCCGTGCAGTGTATTCATGGTTTTCTCGGGCGGGCTTCGAGCCAGTATAATCTCGACACTGTCCTGCGCCAAAGCTGTACTGCGCCGAGTCACCCCGGGGGGTCGTTCATGTCTCAAGATCCAAACACGCTTTCACGGCGCGAGTTCACCGCGCTCACCCTCGCCGCCGGCGTTGCCGCCGCCGCCGGCGCCCCGAACACCGCGCTGGCGGAGATCATGGATAGTGACGTCGAGATCCAGACGCCGGACGGTGTCTGCGATGCGTCGCTGGTCCATGTCAAGCAGGGCGCATCGCCGGGCGTCATTCTGTTCACGGACGTGTTCGGACTGCGTCCCGCCATGCGCGATATGGCCAAGCGATTGGCGGCGGGCGGATTCACCGTGCTGGTTCCGAATCCGTTCTACCGCTCGACCAAGGCCCCGGGCCTGTCGACCGACTTCGACTTCAACAGCGCCGCGGACCGCGCCAAGATGGAAGCCCTCCGTGCGCCCTTGACCGCCGATGCGGTGATGCGAGACGCCGTTGCGTACGTGAAATTTCTCGACTCGCAGTCGTCGGTCAACCCGAAAGCCGCCATGGGGGTGTTCGGCTATTGCATGGGCGGCCCCATGACCCTGCAGGCCGCGGCCGCGGTGCCGGAGCGGGTCGGCGCGGGAGCCTCGTTCCATGGGGGAGGGTTGGTGACCGACAAACCGGACAGCCCCCATTTACTGGTGCCGAAGATCAGGGCGCAGTACTACTTCGGCATTGCGATGAATGACGACCAGCGTCAGCCGGACGCCAAGACCAAACTCGATGACGCTTTCAAAGCCGCGAAGTTGGCGGCGAAGATTGAAGTGTATGAAGGCTGTCTGCACGGCTGGTGCGTGAAAGACATGCCGAAGTCTCCCGGCAAGCCCCCGATCTACAACGAGGCACAGGCGGAGCGCGCATGGGGAGAACTCGTCGCTTTGTTCAAGCGCGCCAACGTGTGAACCCGAACGTGATAGATTAGGCAGCCGTAGCAGAGGCGGAATCTCGTTCTGCATGGTGGAATTTGGGGGAAGGTAAGGCATGAATAAGCTGGCTTTCGAGGTCAAGAGCGGTATCGCCGTCCTCACGCTCGAGAATCCGCCGGTCAACAGTCTGGGCCATGAATTGCGCGAGTCTGTGATGGCCGGGCTCGAGCGGGCCAATGCGGATCCCAACGTGCAGGCCCTGGTGTTGATCGGTTCCGGAGCGGGGTTTTCCGGCGGCGCCGACATCCGTGAATTCGGCACTCCCAAAGCGACTGCCCAGCCCCATCTGCGCACCCTGCTCAACGCAGTCGAAGCCGCGCCCAAGCCCGTCATTGCCGCCATCGGCGGGGTGTGCATGGGCGGCGGTCTCGAATTGGCATTGGCCTGTCATTACCGCGTAGCCGTCGCGGGCGCCAAGATCGCGTTGCCGGAAGTGAAGTTGGGTCTCTTGCCCGGCGCCGGCGGCACCCAGAGGTTGCCGCGCCTGCTCGGCGTCGAGCCGGCGTTGAACATGATCGTCTCCGGCGCGATCGTGGCATCGGAGAAGCTGCGCGGCACGCCGCTGTTCGATGCCTTCTTCGAGGGCGATTTGCTGGACAACGCTCTCACCTTTGCGCGCCGCGTGATCGACGAGGGCAAGGGCTTGAAGCGCGTGAGCGATATCCAGCTGAATGTGCCGAACGCCGAGGCGTTTTTCCAATTCGCGCGCAACATGGTCAAGGCCGTGGCCGGTCCTTACCCGGCGCCGCTGGCCTGTGTCGAGGCGGTGGCGGCGGCGGTGGAGAAACCTTTCGACGCCGGCATGCGGCACGAGCGCGAACTGTTCACCACCTTGATGCTGTCGCCGGAATCGGCGGCGCTGCGGCATGTGTTCCAAGCCGAGCGCGCGGCATCGCATATCCTCGATATACCCGATGACACGCCGCCGCGGCCGATCCGCAAAGTGGGCGTCATCGGTGCCGGCACCATGGGCGGCGGCATCACCATGAGTCTGATCAACGCCGGCCTGCCGGTGGTGCTGCTCGAGACCAAACAGGACGCGCTCGATCGAGGACTCGCCACCATCCGCCGCAATTACCAAGGGTCGCTGCGCAAGGGCAAGCTCACCGAAGAGACACTGGCCGCGCGCCTCGCCCTGATCACACCGACCTTGGACTACGCGGCGTTCGGCGATGTCGATCTGGTCATCGAGGCCGTGTTCGAGAACATGGATGTGAAACACCAGGTATTCGAAACTCTCGACGGCGTCGTGCGCCCGGGCGCGATCCTCGCCTCGAACACCTCGGCCTTGAATTTGAACGAAATCGCGAATTTCACGCGCCGGCCGCAAGATGTGATCGGGCTGCATTTTTTCAGCCCCGCCAATGTGATGCGGCTGCTCGAAGTGGTGCGCGGCGCGCAGACCGCACCCGACGTGCTCGCGACCGCCATGCGGCTGGCCAAGACCATGTCGAAAGTCGCCGTGGTGTCCGGCGTGTGCGACGGCTTCATCGGTAACCGCATGCTCGCTCGTTATGGCGCGGCCGCACACGATCTACTCATGGCCGGCGCGCTACCGCAGCAGGTCGATGCGGCCTTGCAGGAATTCGGCATGGCGATGGGCCCGTTTCGCGTCGGCGATCTTGCCGGACTCGACATCAGCTGGGCACTGCGCAAGCGCCGCTCGGCTGAGTTCCCGGATCAGGACTTCACCACGGTGGCGGACGAACTGTGCGAGGCCGGCCGCTTCGGCCAAAAGACCGGCGCCGGCTGGTATCGCTACGCAGCGGGCTCGCGCACTCCCATACCGGACCCGGAGGTCACCGCCATCATCGAGCAATATCGGCGGCGAAAAGGCATCACGCCGCGCGAGGTGGGCGCTAAGGAGATCGTCGAGCGCTGCATTTATTCGCTGATCAACGAGGGCGCTCGCATTCTCGAGGACGGCATCGCGCAGCGCTCCTCCGACATCGACCTCGTCTATTTGAACGGCTATGGTTTTCCCGCCTATCGCGGCGGCCCCATGTTCTACGCCGATCAGATCGGGTTGCACGAAGTCGCGCGGGCGCTCACGCGGATCGCGGCGCTGCCCGGGGTCGACACGGCGATTTGGACGCCTGCCCCGCTGCTCACGCGATTGGCGAGTCAAGGCAAAACCTTCAGCGCATTCAAAGGATCACACCCGTGACAGAAGCGGTCATCGTATCCACCGCGCGCACCGGCTTGGGGAAGAGCTGGAAAGGCGCATTCAACATGACGTACGGCGCGACCTTGGGGGCGCATTCGGTCAAGGCCGCTGTCGCGCGTGCCTGCATCGATCCGGCCGAAGTCGAGGACGTCATCATGGGCTCAACCTTCGGCGAGGGCACCACCGGCGGCAACATCGCGCGCGCGATTGCGCTGCGCGCCGGACTGCCGACGAGCACGGCGGGCTTGAGTATCAATCGCTTCTGCAGCAGCGGTTTGCAATCCATCGCGCTGGCGGCGCAGCGCGTGATGACCGAGGGCGCCGAGGTCATCGTCGCCGGCGGCGTCGAGAGCATCTCCTGCGTGCAGAACGAGGCCAACACGCATATGCGGCTCGACCCGTGGCTCATCGAGCACAAGCCGACGCTCTACTGGAATATGCTGCAGACCGCCGAGATCGTGGCCAAGCGCTATCAGATCTCCAAAGAAGCCCAGGACGAGTACGGCGTGCGCAGTCAACTGCGCGCGGCGGCGGCCCAGGCGGCCGGCAAGTTCAGCGACGAGATCGTGCCGATGACGACCGTTATGGGCGTCGTCGACAAGACCACGAGCAGCATCGGGACGCGCGAAGTGACCATCGAACGCGATGAGGGCATCCGTCCGGACACCACGCTCGAAGCGGTCGCGCAGATCCGTCCCGCGATGCCGGGCGGCGTCATCACGGCCGGCAATGCCAGCCAGTTCTCCGATGGCAGCAGCGCGGTGGTGGTCATGAACGCGAAGCTCGCCGAACGGCGGGGCCTCAAACCGCTCGGCATTTTCCGCGGCTTCGCCGTCGCCGGCTGTGAGCCCGATGAAATGGGCATAGGCCCGATATATGCGGTACCGCGCCTGCTGCAACGGACGGGCTACACGGTCAGCGACATCGATCTATGGGAACTGAACGAGGCCTTTGCCTGCCAGGTCCTTTATTGCCGCGACAAGTTGGGCATTCCCGATGAGCGCCTGAACGTGAACGGCGGGGCCATCGCGGTCGGTCATCCGTACGGCGTGAGCGGCGCGCGGCTCACCGGCCATGCGCTCATCGAGGGCAAGCGCCGGGGCGCCAAGCTCGTCGTGGTCACCATGTGCATCGGGGGCGGGCAGGGCGCGGCAGGCCTTTTCGAGGTTGCCTGAGGTGGGCGTGCGCGAGTTGTTCGAACTCAACGGCCAGGTGGCGCTGATCACCGGTGGGTCGCGCGGCCTCGGCCTGCAGATCGCCGAGGCACTCGGTGAGATGGGCGCCAGAATTGCGATCAGTGCGCGCAAAGCTCCCGAACTCGAGGACGCCAAGGCGCACCTCGCGCGGCGCGGCATCGAAGTACTGACGGTGGTGAACGATCTCGCCCGGGCGGACCAGGTGCCGGCGCTGGTCGAAGCGGTCGTGAGCCATTACGGTGCCGTCGATATTTTGGTCAACAACGCCGGCACGAGCTGGGGCGCACCGGCCGAGCACCATCCCATCGACGCCTGGAACAAGGTCATGACCCTGAACGCCACCAGTGTGTTCTTGCTGAGTCAAGCGCTCGCGAATCGCTGCTTCATTCCCCGCCGCTCGGGCAACGTGATCGTGATCGCCTCGACCGCGGCATTGCACGTCAGCCCACAGATGCAATCGGCGGCCTACTACGCTTCCAAGGCGGCGGCATTGCACCTGACGCGCTCGCTGGCGGTGGAGTGGGGGCCGTACGGTATTCGCGTCAACGCGATCTGTCCGGGTTTTTTCCCCTCGAAGTTGACCAGCACATTTCTCGAGAAGTTCGAGGCCGCCATGATCGAACGTACCCCGCTCGGGCGCCTCGGCGGCGATACCGATTTGATGGGCGCGGCGGTGTACTTGGCATCGGCCGCCTCGCGGCATGTGACCGGCCAACACATCGTGGTGGACGGCGGCGCATCCATCGCATGAGCGGCGCGCCGATACGCGGTCCGGAGGCGGCGGCGTGAGCAGCCCGGCCGCGGAGCTGCGCCGGCCCGCGGAGCAACAGCGACTCGACACGACGGCGCTCGCCGCCTGGATGCGCGATCACGTGGCGGACTTTGCCGGCCCGCTCGAAGTGCGGCAATTCGCCGGCGGACAATCGAACCCCACGTTCCTGGTCCAGACGCCGCGCCGACGTTATGTGCTGCGGCGCAAGCCCGAGGGCAAGCTGCTGCCGTCGGCGCATGCCGTCGATCGCGAGTTTCGCGTGCTGCGGGCGCTCGAGGGCAGCGACGTGCCGGTGGCGCGGGCGTACGCCCTGTGCGAGGACGCGGGCGTCATCGGCACGGTGTTCTATGTGATGGACTATGTCGAAGGGCGTTTGTTTTGGGACGCCGCCCTGCCTGAAGTGGCGGCCGCCGAGCGGCGCGCCATCTATGCGGAGATGACGCGGGCGATTGCGGCCCTGCATAGCATCGACTACACCGCGGCCGGTCTCGGCGACTTCGGCAAGACCGGCCACTACATTCAGCGTCAAGTGGCGCGCTGGACGCAGCAGTACCGTGCCTCGGAAACCGAGAAGAACGAGGCCATGGAGCGGCTCATTGAATGGCTGCCAGAACACATTCCGGCCGCTGAGGAAACCAGCATCGTGCACGGCGATTTCAGGCTCGACAATGCGATATTTCATCCGCGCGAGCCGCGCATTCTGGCGGTGCTCGACTGGGAGCTGTCGACCCTGGGCCATCCGCTCGTCGACCTGGCCTATCTCTGCATGCGCTATCACTTGTCGGCGGAGGAATTTCGGGGCTTGAGGGGACTCGATCCGGCGGCATTGAATATCCCCGCGGAACAGGAGTGTGTGGCCGATTACTGCCGGCGCCGCGGCCGCGCGCCGGTGGCGCCGCAGGAGTGGGCGTACTACTTGGCGTTCAACATGTTCCGTTTGGCGGGAATTCTGCAGGGTGTGCTAGCACGTGCCATCCAGGGCAACGCCTCGAGTGCCTCGGCGCGCGAGACCGGACGGCGGGCGGGGCCGCTCGCCGAACAGGCATGGGCGTTGGTACGGGCATCATTCGGCGCGTAGGCGAATAACGAGGACACAGCATGGATTTCTCGCACAGCGACAAGGTTCGCGCCTTGCAGGACGAACTCACCGGTTTCATGGAGGCGCACATCTACCCGGCCGAGGCGCGTTTCAACGAGGAGATCGAAGCCAACCGCCGCCGCGGCGACCCGTGGGCACCGACCGAGGTGATGGAGGAGCTCAAGCGCAAGGCCAAGGCCGCCAATCTGTGGAATCTGTTCCTGCCGCATTCCGAGCACGGGGCCGGGCTCACCAACCTCGAATATGCGCCGCTGTGCGAGATCATGGGTCGCTCCGACATCGCACCCGAGGCGTTCAATTGCTCGGCGCCCGACACGGGCAACATGGAGGTCCTCGCCCGCTATGCGACTCGCGAACAGCAGCGGCGATGGCTCGTGCCGCTGCTCGACGGCCGCATCCGCTCGGCCTTCGCCATGACCGAGCCTGATGTCGCCTCGAGCGATGCCACCAACATTCAGTCCTCGATCGTACGCGACGGCGATCACTATGTGATCAACGGCCGCAAGTGGTGGACCTCGGGCGCCGGCGATCCGCGCTGCGAGATTTTGATTTTCATGGGCAAGACCGACCCGACCGCGCAACGGCATAGCCAGCAATCCATGATACTCGTGCCCATGAACACGCCCGGCGTCAGGCGGGTGCGCCAGCTGACGGTGTTCGGTTACGATCACGCGCCGCACGGGCACGCCGAACTCGAAGTCGTCGACGCGCGCGTGCCGGTGGAGAATCTGCTGTTGGGCGAGGGCCGCGGCTTCGAAATCGCGCAAGGGCGCCTAGGCCCCGGCCGCATCCACCATTGCATGCGTTTGATCGGTCTCGCCGAACGGGCCCTCGAACTCATGTGCAAGCGGGCCCAGCAGCGCGTCGCCTTCGGCCGCCGCGTGTCCGAACAGGGCGTCACTCTCGAGCGCATCGCCGATTCCCGAATCTTGATCGATCAAGCGCGTTGGCTGGTGTTGAATGCCGCCTACATGATGGACACCGTCGGCAATCGCGCCGCCAAGAAGGAAATCGCGATGATCAAGGTGGCCGCGCCCAACATGGCCTGTCAGGTCATCGATTGGGCCATCCAGGTCCACGGCGGCGGCGGCGTGAGCGGAGATTTTTCGCTGGCGGCGGCCTATGCCGGCGCCCGCACTCTGCGATTTGCCGACGGTCCGGATGAAGTGCATCGCGAGCAGATCGGCAAGCTCGAGTTGTCGCGGCATCGGGGGTAGTCGAGGGGCTTGGAGGGTAGTCGAGGGGTTTGAAGGGGGGGGCGATGTCGGATCGACACTTTGAATTCTGGCCGGTCAACGCGATGCACAATATGGCGGCGCCCGCCACCAATCTCTTCTACAACGCCGAGGTGTCGGCGCGACGCTATCCCGACAAGCCGTTCCTGGTGTTCTACGACACCGCGGTGACTTTTGCGGATTTCTTGAATGAAGCGGAGCGCGTCGCCGGGTTCCTCGAGCGGCAATGCGGCGTGCGCCCGGGCGACCGCGTGCTGCTTTTCATGCAGAACAGTCCGCAGTTCGTCATCGGCTATTACGGGATCCTGCGTGCCAACGCGGTGGTGGTGCCCGTCAATCCCATGAACCTGACCCAGGAGTTGCAGCGCTACATCGAAGACGCCGGAGTGCGTACCGCCATCGTGTCGCAGGAATTGTTTTCCCGCATCGAACCGCTGCTCCACGACTCACTGCCGGGTCACTCAGGGCTCGAGTTCGCGATCGTAGCGACCTACTCCGATTACCTCAAGAATCCGACCACACTGGCGGTGCCGGATTTCGTCGCCGCGCCGCGCGTCGAGCCGACCGGCAGCGGCGTGATCGCTTGGCGCGACGTGCTCGCCGGCGGTTGGCAACCGGGGCCGCTGACCGCGGGACCCGCCGATTTGTGCGTCATGCCGTACACATCCGGTACGACGGGGGTGCCCAAGGGCTGCATGCACACGCATCGCAGCGTCATGCACACCGCGGTTGCGGGCGCGCGCTGGTTCGCGTTGACGCCGGAAACCACGTTGATGGCGGTCGCTCCTTTGTTTCACGTCACCGGGATGCAGGGCGGCATGAATACGCCGCTGTATGCCGGCAACACCGTGGTCATGCTGCCGCGCTGGGACCGCAGCGCCGCGGCCGAATGCGTGCAGCGCTATCGGGTCGCGAGCTGGACGGCGATTCCCACCATGATTCAGGATTTTTTCGCGAATCCCGATATCGCCAAGTATGACCTGAGTTCGATCCGGCGCCTGACCGGCGGCGGGGCCGCCATGCCCGCCGCGGTGGCGCAGCGCCTCCAGGGGCTGGGCGTCACGTACTACGAGGGCTACGGGTTGTCGGAAACCATCGGCGCCACGCATTTGAATCCCGAGCATCGCCCGAAGAAGCAGTGTCTCGGCATTCCGATTTACGACGTCGACTCGCGCGTGGTCGATCCGGTGAGCTTGCGTGAACTGCCCGCCGGCGAAGTCGGCGAGATCGTCACCCATGGCCCCCAGGTTTTCTTGGGCTACTGGAACAAGCCCAAAGACACCGAGGAAGCCATGCCCCTCATCGACGGCAAACGATTCCTGCGCACCGGCGATCTCGGCCGGATCGATGAGGACGGCTATTTTTTCATCGTCGACCGGCTCAAGCGCATGATCAATGCCTCCGGCTACAAGGTCTGGCCCACCGAAGTCGAATCGCTGATGTACCAGCATCCCGCCGTGCTCGAAGCCTGCGTGATCGGCACCAAGGACGAGCACCGCGGCGAGACGGTCAAAGCCGTGATCGTGCCGCGGCCGGAATGGCGCGGCCGCGTCGACGAGCAGGACATCATCGGCTGGTGCCGGGAAAACATGGCGGCCTACAAGTGCCCGCGCATCGTCGAATTCGTCGACGCGCTGCCCAAGTCGGGCGCCGGCAAGATCATGTGGCGCGAACTGCAGGAGCGAGAGGCGGCCGGGTGCCACCGGCGGGAGCTGACATCATGAAGGCGTTGTTGAGCCGGCAGCCCGGCGGCCCCGACACTTTGGTGCTCGAGGAGATCGCGGAACCCATCGCCGGGCCTCTGGAGGTGCGGGTTGCCGTGCGCGCCTGCGGCGTCAATTATCCGGACCTGTTGATCATCCAGGACTTGTACCAGTTCAAGCCGCCCCGGCCGTTTTCGCCCGGCAACGAGGTGGCGGGGGTGATCGATGCCGTGGGCGAGGGCGTCGTGAACGTGCGCGTCGGCGATCGAGTGGCACTCTCTCCGGTGGGCAACGGGATGGCGGCCAAGGCGGTCGGCCTCGCGAGCAATTGCTGGAAAATCCCCGACGCCATGCCATTCGATGAGGCAGCCGCGCTGCTCATGACCTACGGCACTTCGCAGCACGCGCTCAAGGACCGCGCTCAGCTTCGAGCCGGCGAGACCCTGCTGGTGTTGGGCGCCGGCGGCGGCGTCGGCCTGGCGGCGGTGGAGTTGGGCAAGGCGATGGGCGCGCGGGTGGTGGCCGCCGCATCGAGCGCGGAGAAGCTCGCCCTGGCGGCCGAGCGCGGCGCGGATGAGGGCGTGCAATATCCGGCCGGTCCCTTGGACAAGACGGTGGCGCGTGCATTGACCGACCGACTGAAGGCGGCCTGCGGCGCCGATGGAGCCGAGGTGATTTACGACGGCGTCGGCGGCGATTACACGGAAGCGAGCTTGCGCGCGATCGGCTGGCAGGGCCGCCACCTGGTGGTCGGATTCCCCGCCGGCATTCCGAAGCTGCCGCTCAATTTGCCGCTGCTCAAGAGTTGCCAGATCATCGGCGTGTTCTGGGGTGAATTCACGCGCCGCTATCCGGAACTGCACGCCGCGAATGTCGCCGAGCTGATGGCGATGTACCGGGAGGGGCGCATCAAACCCGCGGTGACCGAGCGGTTTCCGCTCGCGCGCGGGGGCGAGGCGATAGCGCGGCTGGGATCGCGCGAGGCGCGCGGCAAGGTGGTGGTGGTGATTTAGGGGACCGCAGACCATGCCCCGATCAGGAGCGAAGCGGCCACGGCACAACTCAACGGCACGCGGAGCTTGGGGTACCACGCCGGCGCCTCTCCGGCGCGCGTGGCACGGATGTCGATGACCAGCATCAGGACGATCGCCGCGGCGAGAATGAACAATCCGCTGCGCGCCGGCACCACTAACGCCGCCCATGCCACCAGCGATGGAATGACGCTCCAGATCAGGCGACGTTTAAGAGCCACGGCTGCCGCGGGTCGGGTGCTGCCGATCGCGAGACCCCAGTGCACACCGCCCAGGAATGACAGGATGACGGCGCCATACGCGAGCAGCGCGTACGTGAGATCCGATTTCAGGTCGCCGGGGACGAATGGCAACAAGCCGGCGAGCGCGGCGAACGGCACGAGCCCAAAGGCGCCGAGCCATGCGGCGCTAGCAGGTATGGATACGTTTACGGCGTTCTCGTCCATCACTAGGAGAATTGTCTAGGTTAGACGGCGGGGGGTCAACGGAAGATAATCCCAACCATGTTCGAGGAATTTTCACAACGCAAGGCGGGCATCGACGGGATCGAAATCTCCTTCGTCGCGGGCGGCGCCGGTCCGCCGGTGCTGTTGCTGCACGGCTTTCCACAATGCAAAGCGCTATGGGCGCGGGTAGCGCCGCTGCTCGCGCGCCGCTTCACGGTGGTGTGTGCGGACCTGCGCGGCTATGGCGATTCGGCGAAGCCGCGTTCTACCCCTGACAGCCGCAATTACGCGTTTCGGGCCATGGCCAATGACCAGGTGGGGCTCATGAAAATGTTGGGTTTCCCGCGTTTCCACGCCGTCGGCCACGACCGCGGCGGCCGCACCGCCCACCGCATGGCGCTCGATCATCCGGAAGCGGTAATGTCGCTCACCGTCATGGACATTCTCCCCACGCACGCCATGTTCATGCGCACCGACCGCCATCTGGCGCAGGCCTACTGGCACTGGTACTTCCTCGCCCAACCGGAGCCATTTCCCGAGACTCTGATCGGCCGCGATCCCGACTTCTTTTATGAACAGTCGCTATTCGGATGGGGCGCGGCCCGCGCCGAGGATTTCGACGCCGACATGCTGGCGGAATATCGGCGTGCCTGGCGCGATCCCGCCATGATCCACGGATCCTGCGCCGACTATCGAGCCGCGGGCACCGTGGATCTCGAGCACGACACAGAGGACCTCGAACGCCGCGTACAGTGTCCGGCGCTGCTGCTGTATGGCGCCAAGGGCGTAATGGCGCGGCTGTTCGATCTGCCGGCGGAGTGGCGTTCACGGCTCGCCGACATGACGGCCGCGTCGCTACCGGGAGGGCATTTCTTCGTCGATCAGTTTCCCGAGCATACCGCGCGGACCTTGGGCGAGTTCCTCGGTCGCATCTAGGCTACAAAGAAACGCATGAGCACCAACATCGCCGGCAAGATCGTCATCATCACCGGGGCCAGCAGCGGCCTCGGCGAAGCCGCGGCGCGCCACTTGTCCTCTCTAGGCGCAACCCTCGTGCTCGGCGCGCGCCGCATCGATCGCATGCAAGCACTCGCGAAGGACTTGATCGCGGCCGGCGGCCGAGCCGTCGCGATCGCGACCGATGTGACCCATTTCGAGCAAGTGCAGCGACTCGTGGACACCGCCGTCGATACGTACGGCAGAGTCGACGTCCTCATCAACGACGCCGGGCTCATGCCCCAATCGCCACTCGACCGCCGCAAGATCGTGATGATCGCTCGCAGTTAGCGATCGCAGTGAGCGCGGTCTCACTTAAAATTTGGTCCGGAACGTGACCCCGAAAGTCCGCGGGTCGCCCAAGAACGCGTCGATCTGCTCGTATTGGATCGGCGCGTCGAAGGCGACCTGGTAGTAACCCTTGTCGGCCAGATTTTGTCCCCAGATTTCCACCGTCCATTTGCCGTCCGGCGCACCGAGCCCGAGACGCGCATTCAACAATCCGTAGCCGCCTTGCAGTTTCAGGGGATCGAGATCAGATCCCGTGTTGTACGAGGAATCGTACTTGTCGGTGACGATCGCGCGAAATTGCAGCGCATCGGTGAGCGGAATCGTATAGCTGGCCGAGGCCACGCCCGACCAGAGCGGCGCGAAGGACAGCCTATTGTTGAGGCGATGCTCGCCGGGATAGGTGATATAACCCGGATTGTTCGCACCAATCGGCGGCGCAAACAGATTGGCGGAGGGGCCGAATTCACGAATGTCCGTCAAGGCGTAGGTCAGTCCCGCGGAGAGGTGCAGGCCCGACACCGGTGTAGCCCATTCGGTGTCGATTTCGACGCCATCGGAAGATACACGCGGCAGCGTGCTCACCACGAATTGAATGCCGGTGTAGGTATTCAACTGGAAGTTCGTATAGTTCTGATCGAAGGCCGCGGCGTTCACGCGCAAGGTCTTGTTGAAGAACTCGCTCTTGACGCCGAGTTCCCAGGAGGACACCGTCTCGCGCGAAAATGCGGTATCGAAGTTCGGGGCCAATCCGGCGGGATCCGCCGGCGTCGCGGGCGAGGTCGTGCGCGACAAATTGAATCCCCCGGCTTTGTAGCCGTTCGCCCACGACAGATACGTCATTGCATCGTCGTTGACGTGATAAGACAGCTTCACCGATTCCGACACATTGCCTTCGCTCAGCGATTGAACCGTCGAGTGGCCTCCAAAGAACGGATTGAACAGCGTCGCGCAGCCGTAGCCGATGAGAAACGCGTTCTCGCCGGCCAACGCGGGATTGGCGGCGATCGCCGCCTCGCCGGGCGAACCCAGCAGCTGGCCGCAGGCGGCGCCGCCATCCGGACTCACGTAGTTGGAATCCGCGGCCTTCTTCTCCGAGGTGAATCGCAATCCGCCCGTCAAGTCCAAACTGCGTGCGATGGCGTAGGTTTCGTTGGTGAAGAAGGCATAGCTCTTGGAAGTCTGATGAAAGTAATCCGCTTCGCCCGACACACCGGGAATGAAAGTGCCTTGCGGCGGATTGCCGGTGAGTCCCGGTATCAGGAAGAAATTCGGCGGGTTGGCGCCGGCGGCGGCGGACGCCAAGCCGCTGATGTAGGTATCGAACGCGTCCCCCGCCGTGATGTTCGTACCCGTGTCGAGAATTTCATTCGAGAAAAAGCCGCCGACGAGCCAGTCCAGCGGGCCATTGCGTCCGCTCAGGCGAATTTCCTGGCTGAACTGCTTGAAGTCGGTTTGATTACCGAGTCCGCTCGGCTCTTCGAGGATATCGAGCCCGGTGTAGTCGGTGTCGGTGCCCTCGACGATGGTGTTGTCGCGCCATGCCGTGATCGACGTCAATTTGCCGAAGCCGAGATTCCAATCGAGCTCGGCGGATACCCCCGTATCGCGGATACGCTGGGAAATCGGCTGATTGGCATAGGCACGGTAGTTGAAGGGATCGAGCGGCGAGGTGGGCTCGGCCGTGGCACCGGTGCCGCCTCCGCCCAAGATGGGCAGCGCCGAGACGGCATTGGCCACGCCGGCGAACGGGCCGGACGAGGTCACCACGGCGGCGCAGCAGACTTCGTTGCGCTTCGAATAGTCGCCGATGAAGAGCAGGCTCACATCGTCAGTGAACGTCAATTGATACTGGCCACGCAGAGTGTAGACGTTGCGGTCGTTAGCGCGATTTTCCGTGTTCGGCCCGTCGCCGTCGCTCAGCAATTCGAAGCCGTCGCGCTTTTGATAGCCGACATACAGGCGGCCGGCCGAGATGTCGCCGAGCGGGCCGGTCACCGAGGCCGACAACTCCTTGTCGTTGAAATTCCCATAGGTCGCTTCCGCCGTCACGCCGAACGTACTCGAGGGTCGCTTCGTGGTGATGCTGATGACGCCGGCATCATTGTTCTTGCCGAACAGTTCGCCCTGCGGTCCCTCGAGAACTTCGATCTGTTCGATTTCGCCCAGATTGCCGAAACCGACGCCATTCCGTGGACGATAGACTCCGTCGATCACGACACCCACGGAGGACTCGAGGCCCGGGTTGTCGCCGACGGTGCCGATGCCGCGAATACGCGCCGTCGTGACGTTCTCGGAGGTGGTCGAGGTGACGGTGAGGCCCGGCGTCAGGACCGTCAAATTCTTGATGTCGGTGACACCGGCGTCCTTGAGTTGCTGCCCCGACAGGGCGATGACCGAAATCGGTACGTCCTGGATATTCTGTTCGCGCTTTTGTGCCGTGACGATGATCTCGGTCAATACCGGCTGGCTGGTCGTCTCCTCGGCGCGCACGGCGCCGACCCGGATGACTCCGCAAACCGCAATCGCCACGGCAACGCCTCGGCGCAACGGCCAATGTAGATTTGTCATACCAACTCCCCCTGTCAACTCAATTGGTCGAATCTGTCGGTCGAAGTAACTTCTTGGACGGGGCGATTCTTAGCCAGAGAATCGACGGGTATTTCCCAATCCGCATGGCCCTTCTCGTGGGCGCGCAGGCGCATTATAGCCGTCGCGTACGGATTTGCACGGCTGTGGTGCGAATCGGCTCAAACGCCGGGACAGAGCGCGGGCGAGGCGAGGCCGGCGTCGGCGGGATACAGCGCCATGAGTTTACGCATGACGCCATTGGTCCAGCCGAACCCGTCCTGGGATGGGTATTCGCCGCCACCGCCGCTGCGGCCCAGCGTGACGACATCGTATTTCTCCACCAGTTTGCCGCTCTGCCGGTAGACGTCGTTGACGTTGGCCACCCACCGGCACGCGATGGTCGCGGCCAGAGACTCCTCGCCGTAGCTGCGCAATCCGGAGATCGCGATCCATTGCAGCGGCGCCCAACCGTTTGGAGAATCCCATTGCTGGCCCGTCGCAAGCGTCGTCGTCACGATCCCGCCGGCCTTGAGCAACTCCCGAGCGGTAATATTTGCAACCGCCGTTGCCTGAGTCTTGGAGGCCAAGGAGACGAAGAGCGGATACAGTGTCGCCGCCGACACCCGGGGCATCCTTGTGCCGCTGGTCAATCCATAATCGAGATAGGCACCCATGTCCGCATCCCAAAGATAGTGGTCGATGGCGCGGCGTCGGGTGGCGGCACGTTCCGCGAACTCGGCGGCGCAGGCCTTGTCCGCGGCCCGCTCGCAACCGGCGCGGATGGCATTCTCCAGGCCGAACAGCAGGCTGTTGAGGTCCACCGGGACGATGTCCGTGGTGTCGATGGTCGCGCGTGTGCGGCCGTCGGCAAACCAGCGCGAGCCGAAGTCCCAGCCGCTCTCCGCCGCCGCGCGGATGTCGCGAAACAATTCCGGCGCCGGACGCTTGCTCGAGCGCGCGAGATCTGTGTCTTCGCGATACGACTCATCGCGAGGCGTGTCCCGATCGTCCCAGAAGCGATTCAGCACCGAGCCGTCCGGCATCGCCACCACGTGCCGGTGCGGCTTGCCGGGCAGCACGCTCTCCGCGCCCTCCATCCAAAACGCATATTCACGCCGCAACTGCGGCAGATAGGCGGCGAAGGCGGCGGCCGGATCGTCGGGCGAGGTCAATGCGACCATTTCGAAATAAAACGGCGGCTGCGAGCGGCTGAGGTAATAGGTGCGCGCGCCGTTAGGCACATGTCCGAAGGTATCGATGAGATAGCCGAAGTCGCGGACCATGCCGACCACCAAATCCTGGCGGCCGCTTTCGGTGAGCCCCAACATCGTGAAGTAAGAATCCCAGTAGTACATTTCGCGAAACCGGCCGCCCGGCACGACGTAGGGCTGCGGCAGGGCCAGCAGCGAGGAATACTGCGGCACTGCGGTGGAGTTGCGGGTGAGTACCTCCCAGAGACCATCGATATGTGCGGTGATGGAGGTTCGATTGGGAGCCGAGGGCGCTCCTTCGATCTGTGTGGGCAACGCGAAATGCGACTCGACGAAAGCTTCGAGCGTGGCCGCCGAATTGGGATGCGCGGCGTGGTAGTCCTTCAGGATGTCGTCCGGCGCCGCCTTCGGAACGGCGTCGGGAAACGCTTTGCCGTCGGGGAAGATCTGTGCCTCTTGCACGGCCACAAAGAGGTCTTTGAACAGCGCTTGCGGTGGATCGGGGGGAGCGGCCGGAGTGCGTGCGCTCGAGGTGCCGGAGGGCAGCGCAACAATCAGCAGCGACGCAAACTGCAGCAACCCGGTCGATAGCAACGCGAGGCCAAGAACGCGGGCCGTGCTCGCGCTAACACCGAGCCCGGCGCGCGCGGCGATGGCGGACTCTGTGCTGTCGACTGCCATTTTCACTCCCCCAAAGATGCGCCGATGCGGCGACATTCTAAACGCATATCGATGCGGCCGCAGGGTTGTTCGCCGCTCACATTGGGCTGCGCGATGATTCGATTCGACTGCAGGGGAGGGCGTCGGTTTTCTTGGGGACGCCGCGGTGTTAATGTCGGAACTTCAAGGCCGCTGGGCAAGAAAGGGGTGGCCCGTGTTTGTGACCGACAAGAACCAAAAGAGCTCCTACGATGTCATCGTGGTGGGCTCGGGAGCCGGCGGCGGGCAGTCGGCCTATACGCTTTGTATGGACGGCGCGAAGGTGCTCATGCTCGAGGCTGGGCGCAAGTATGTGCCGGAAACGGAAACGCCGATGTTTCAGACACCGGACTTGGCGCCGCTCGCGGCGGCGAGCACGCCGGATAAACCTTTTGGATTCTACGACGCGACGGTGGACGGTGGGTGGGAAGTGCCCGGCGAGCCGTATGCGCGTGCTAGCGAAGAGGATGCGGGTCGCTTCGAGTGGTGGCGCGCGCGGATGCTGGGCGGCCGTACGAATCACTGGGGACGGATCAGCTTGCGCAATGGTCCCTACGATTTCAAGCCGAGGACTCGCGACGGCTTAGGCTTGGATTGGCCCATCTCGTATGAAGACGTCGCGCCGTACTACGACAAAGTGGAGTTGCTGATCGGCGTCTACGGCAGTAACGAGGGCCTCGAGAACACTCCGAATTCCTCGCCGGGATGCTTGCTGCCGCCACCGAAGCCGCTGGTGAGCGATCTCATGGTGGCGCAGCGGGCCAAGCGTTTGGGGATACCCGTGATCCCCGGCCATCGTGCGGTGCTGACGCAGCCGCTCGATTTCAAGAATTCACCGGCGCGCCTGCATCCGGGAAATGCCAGGGCACAGAAGATCATCGCCGACGACATGCGGAAGCGGGCGGCGTGTCTGTGGGCGACTTCGTGCGGTCGGGGCTGTGCCATCCGCGCAAACTATCAATCGACCACCGTGCATCTGCCGCCCGCGCTCGCCAGCGGCAATCTCGACATTCGAACCGACGCCATGGTTTACGAAGTCACCGTGGGACGCGACGGGAGGGCGAACGGCGTGAACTTCGTCGACCGCACGAGCGGGAAACATCGGCATGCCGCCGCACGGGTGGTGATACTCGCGGCGAGTGCCTGCGAGTCGGTCCGCATTCTGCTCAATTCCAAGAGCGAGCGGTTTCCCGAGGGACTCGCCAATTCCAGCGGTAAGGTCGGGCGCTATTTGATGGACACCGTCGGCAGTTCGGTGGACGGCCAGATTCCGCTGCTCGAGAGCCTGCCGCCGCTCAATGAAGATGCCGCGGATGGCCATCAGATGTATGTTCCCTGGTGGCTCTATCAGGAGCAGCACGCGGGCAAGCTCGATTTCGCGCGCGGCTACCACATCGAATTCGGCGGCGGCAAACGCATGCCGGATCATGGCACCGGCGCCGGCCTCGAGTGGCTGACCGGCGGCAGCTATGGAGCGAAGTTCAAGCAAGACGTGCGCCGCTATTATGGATCTTTCGTAGGGTTCGCTGGGCGCGGGGAGATGATCCCGAATGATCATTCCTATTGCGAGATCGATCCCGTCATGAAGGACAAATGGGGAATCCCGGTGCTGCGATTCCACTGGCAATGGTCGGATCATGAGATGCGCCAGGCCGCTCACATGCAACGCACCTTCGCGGATATCATCGAGGCGA
>Ga0116229_10002262_pt1 | contig 31014 bp, 26 predicted proteins | sample S1TSphgellanicum_3_FD_87313 | JGI IMG/M metagenome (GOLD analysis project Ga0116229, IMG submission 87313) | Host-associated microbial communities from peat moss isolated from Minnesota, USA - S1T2_Fc - Sphagnum magellanicum MG | ecosystem: Host-associated > Plants > Peat moss > Unclassified...
GATCGGGTGGCCGCCCATGCCAGCGCGCGCTTGGGCATCTCCTGGCACGAAACCACGGCAGACGGCGCCATTACGCTGGAGCCGGTTTTCTGCCTGGGTCTCTGCGCCGCCGCACCTTGCGGCATGGTGAATGACCGCAGCGTCGCCCGGCTGGATACCGCCCGGCTCGACGCCATCCTGGAGGATGCGCGGTGACCCGCCTGTTTGTGCCGAGAGATGCACTCTCGGTGGCGGTGGGCGCCGACGAACTGGCGGCAGCCCTGGCCCAGGCCTGCCCGGATGCGACCATCATCCGCAATGGCTCGCGCGGCATGGCCTGGCTTGAGCCGCTGCTGGAAGTGCAAACCGAGTCCGGCCGGATCGGCTATGGCCCGGTGGAAGCAGCGGATGTGCCTGGCTTGCTGGCGGCGGGGTTTTTGGCCGGCGGCGCCCACCCCAAGCGGATCGGCCGGCCGGAAGAGATGCCGTTTTTGGCGCGTCAGACCCGTATCACCTTTGCCCGCTGCGGCATCACCGATCCTGTTTCGCTCAGCGATTATCGTGCCCATGGCGGTCTGATCGGATTGACCAGGGCACTTTCCATGGGCGGCGCCGACATCGTCGATGAGCTGGTAAAATCGGGGTTGCGCGGCCGTGGCGGCGCCGGTTTCCCCACCGGCATCAAATGGCGCACCGTCATGCAGGCGCAGGCGCCGCAAAAATACATCGTCTGCAATGCCGATGAAGGCGATAGCGGCACCTTTGCCGATCGCATGGTGATGGAAGGCGACCCCTTCCTGCTGATCGAAGGCATGATCATCGCCGGCATCGCCGTCGGTGCCACCCAGGGCTATGTCTATCTCCGCTCGGAATATCCGCAGGCCGTTACTGCGATGAACCAGGCCATCGCCGCAGCGCGGCAGGAAGCTGTGCTTGGCGCGCAGATACTGGGCAGCGCCTTTGCCTTCGACATGGAAGTGCGTGTCGGCGCCGGCGCCTATGTCTGCGGGGAGGAAACCTCGCTGCTCGACAGCCTTGAGGGCAAGCGTGGCCAGGTGCGGGCAAAACCGCCTCTGCCCGCCTTGTCCGGCTTCCTTGGCAGGCCGACCGTGGTGAACAACGTGCTGTCTCTGGCGGCGGTGCCCGATATTCTGGCGGGCGGCGCTGCCGCCTATCAGGCGCTGGGGGTTGGCCGTTCGCGCGGCACCATGCCGGTGCAACTGGCCGGCAATATCAAGCATGGCGGGCTGTTCGAAGTGCCGTTCGGCATCACCCTCGGCGAATTGGTGATGGAGATCGGCGGCGGCACGGCGAGCGGCCGGCCGGTGCGCGCGGTGCAGGTGGGCGGCCCGCTCGGCGCCTATTTCCCGCCCGCCTTGTTCGATACGATTTTCGACTACGAGGCCTTCACCGCCCGCGATGGGCTGATCGGCCATGGCGGAATCGTTGTATTCGACGACACCGTCGATATGGCGCGCATGGCCCGCTTCGCGATGGAATTCTGCGCCATCGAATCCTGCGGCAAATGCACGCCCTGCCGCATCGGCAGCACCCGCGGCGTGGAAGTGCTGGACCGGATCATTGCCGGCGATACCGGCCAGCTCGGCTTGCTGGCAGATCTGTGCGAGACGATGAAATTCGGCTCGCTCTGTGCCTTGGGTGGTTTCACGCCCTATCCGGTGATGAGCGCCGTGCGCCATTTCCCGGAAGATTTTGCGCCTCGCCAACACGCTTTGGCCGCGGAATAGGAGAACGCAAACATGTCCCTGATTCAGGAAGCGGATTTCGGCACGCCGGAAATCAAGCCGGCGCTTGGCACGACCATCGCCTCTGTCACGCTAAAGATCGACGGTTTCGACGTGACGGTCCCGGAGGGCACCTCGATCATGCGCGCGGCGGCGCAGATCGGCACGAAAATTCCCAAACTCTGTGCCACGGACACGCTGAACGCCTTCGGCTCCTGCCGTTTATGCCTGGTGGAAATCGAAGGCCGTGCCGGCACGCCGGCCAGCTGCACCACGCTGGTCGCCCCAGGCATGTCGGTGATCACCGGCAATGAGCGGCTGCGCAAGCTCCGCAAGGGCGTGATGGAGCTGTATATTTCCGATCACCCGCTGGATTGCCTCACCTGCGGCGCCAATGGCGATTGCGAATTGCAGGATGCCGCCGGCGAGGTGGGCCTACGCGATGTGCGTTACGGGTATCAGGGCGAAAATCACACCCATTCCGCCAAGGACGTATCCAACCCCTATTTCGATTACGACCCCTCCAAATGCATCGTCTGCAGCCGCTGCGTGCGCGCTTGCGAGGAAACCCAAGGCACCTTCGCGCTCACCATCGATGGCCGCGGCTTCGGCAGCCGGGTGGCGGCGGGGCAGAACGAGCCGTTCATGAGCAGCGAATGCGTCTCCTGCGGCGCCTGCGTGGCAGCCTGCCCAACCGCCACGCTGATCGAGAAAAAGGTGGTGGAGATCGGCACGCCCGAACACTCCGTTGTCACCACCTGCGCCTATTGCGGCGTCGGCTGCCAGTTCAAGGCGGAAATGCGTGGCCCGGAACTGGTGCGCATGGTGCCCTACAAGGATGGCAAGGCCAATCGCGGCCATAGCTGCATCAAGGGGCGCTTTGCCTGGGGCTATGCCACCCATCGCGAGCGCAAGACCGTGCCGATGGTGCGCGAACGCATCACCGATCCGTGGCGGGAAACCACCTGGGAAGAGGCACTGGGCCGTGCCGCCTCGGAAATCAAGCGCATTCAGGCGAAATATGGCCGGTCTTCGGTGGGCGGCATCACCTCCTCGCGCTGCACCAACGAGGAAACCTATCTGGTGCAGAAACTGGTGCGCGCCGGTTTCCACAACAACAATGTCGATACCTGCGCCCGCGTCTGCCATTCACCCACCGGCTTCGGCCTGTCGCAAACCTACGGAACCTCGGCCGGCACACAAGATTTCGACAGCATCGAGCATTGCGATGTGATGCTGGTGATCGGCGCCAATCCCACCGACGGGCATCCGGTGTTTGCCTCGCGGATGAAAAAGCGCCTGCGCGCCGGCGCCAAACTGATCGTGATCGATCCGCGCCGGATCGACATGGTGCGCAGCCCGCATATCGAGGCGGCGATGCATCTGCCATTGCAGCCCGGCACCAACGTGGCGGTGGTCACCGCGCTCGCGCATGTGATCGTCGCCGAGGGGCTGGTGAACACGGAATTCGTCCGCGAGCGCTGCGATGCCGAAGAATTCGCCGCGTGGTCGGATTTTGTGCTTGAGCCACAAAACTCTCCGGAATCGGTGGAGAAACTCTCCGGTGTTCCGGCTGATCTGATCCGCCGCGCCGCCCGGCTTTATGCCACCGGCGGCAATGCGGCGATCTTCTACGGATTGGGCGTGACAGAGCATAGCCAAGGCACCACCACGGTGATGGCGATCGCCAACCTTGCCATGGCCACCGGCAATATCGGCCGGCCGGGCGTGGGGGTAAACCCGCTGCGTGGCCAGAACAACGTGCAAGGCAGTTGCGACATGGGCAGCTTCCCGCACGAACTGCCAGGCTATCGCCACATCAGCGACGACGCGACGCGGGAGATTTTTGGCCGCGAATGGGGCGTAGCGCTCGATCCTGAGCCGGGCCTGCGAATCAACAACATGCTCGATGCCGCCGTGGATGGCACCTTCAAGGCGCTGTATGTTCAGGGCGAAGACATCGCGCAATCCGATCCGGATTCCAAACACGTCATTGCCGGGCTGGAAGCGATGGAATGCGTGATCGTGCAGGATCTGTTCCTGAACGAGACGGCAAACTACGCCCATATCTTCCTGCCCGGCACCTCCTTCCTGGAGAAGGACGGCACCTTCACCAATGCAGAACGCCGGATCAACCGGGTTCGAAAAGTGATCAAGCCGCTGCCCGGTCTGGCCGATTGGGAAGTCACCCTGAAACTTGCCGATGCCCTGGGGGTGAATATCGGCACCTATGCCCATCCGAGCGAGATCATGGACGAGGTGGCCCGCACCACCCCCAGCTTCGCCGGCGTGTCCTATGCGGCGCTCGATGCGCAGGGCTCCATTCAATGGCCCTGCAACGAGGAGGCGCCGGAAGGCACCCCGGTGATGCATATCGATCGCTTCGTGCGCGGCGAAGGCCGGTTCATGATCACCGAATATATCCCCACCGAGGAACGCTCCGGCCCACGCTTCCCGCTTCTGCTCACCACTGGCCGAATCCTCAGCCAGTACAATGTGGGCGCGCAAACCCGACGCACCGAGAATAGCCGCTGGCACGAGGAGGATGTGCTGGAAATCCACCCGCACGACGCCGAGCAGCGTGGCATACGCGAGGGCAACTGGGTTCGCCTGGCCAGCCGCGCCGGCGAAACCTCCTTGCGCGTCCGCCTCACCGACCGTGTGGCCCCAGGCGTGGTCTACACAACGTTCCACCATCCGCTGACGCAAGCCAACGTGATCACTACCGATTTTTCCGATTGGGCCACCAACTGCCCAGAATACAAGGTGACCGCCGTCCAGGTCAGCCCGAGCAACGGCCCGAGCGAATGGCAGGAAGACTACCAACGCCACAGCGACCTCAGCCGCCGGATTGCCGCGGAGTAGAACGCCATCATCATATGGTGCGTCGGGCAGTTTGCCGCCGTCATCTGCATCTTGTTCTGCTCGCTCGCCATGCCACATTCCGTCCTGGGCGAAGCGAGCCTGATGACCGTCTGGCTGCCCGATCTGTTCGGCGCCGTGGTGTTGATATGGCCGATGGTGGCGTTGGCCTGAGAACAGGCGCCTGGCTCGCCGACGGAACAGGGGTGTGACACGCCACGAAACTCTGCTTAGGTTCAGCCATGCGCGAGTCCAGGCAGAGAGTGCAGGTGTTTCTGGCGGCCATGGCGGCCGTCACCGCGTTATCGGCACTCAGCCATGTGGCGGGCTTGGTTGTGTCGCATACCGTGCCGATCGGCGCCCTGGCGGTGCTTCTTGCTGCTGTCGGCGTATGGTATCTGTCGCCGCAGGACGTTAAACCCAAGGCGTGACCGGTGAACGGTCGCCAAGGGCAAGAATGCCGGGCACAGGCCCAGAGTGTCGGGAGGCACTGCAACACATCATGCTGACGGATTTTCTGATGTCGCCGGACGATCTGGCGGAGGCCCTTCGCGCCATCGGCGCGGAGCGCTACCACAATCTGCATCCCTTTCACCGGCTGCTGCATGACGGCAAGCTGTCGCGCGGCCAGATCCAGGCCTGGGCGCTGAACCGGTATTACTACCAGGCCAGCATCCCGGTGAAGGACGCCACCTTGCTGGCACGCCTGCCCAGTGCCGATCTGCGGCGCGAGTGGCGGCGCCGGCTGGTGGACCATGACGGCGATGCGCCCGGCACTGGCGGCGTGGTGCGCTGGCTGAAACTGGCCGAAGGCGTCGGGCTCGACACTGATTACGTGCAATCCGGCACCGGCATCCTGCCCGCCACCCGCTTCGCGGTGGACGCCTATGTCGCTTTCGTGCGCGATCGCAGCGTGCTGGAGGCGATTGCCTCCTCGCTCACCGAGATGTTCTCGCCGCAGATCATCGCCGAGCGGGTCTCCGGCATGCTGGCAAATTACGATTTCATCACCAGCGACACGCTCGCCTATTTCACCCCGCGCCTCACCCAGGCGCCGCGCGATTCGGATTTCGCTCTGTCTTACGTGCAGCAACACGCCCGCACCCCAGCAGAGCAGCAGGCCGTCCTGGCCGCCTTGCGCTTCAAATGCGATGTGCTCTGGGCGCAGCTCGATGCGCTGCACCACGCCTATGTCCAGCCAGCCACCCCGCCGCCGGGCGTGTTTGTGCCGCAATGAGCGTGGTTCCGCGTCTCGGCAATGGCCATAAATTCCGCTTCGACCAGGTGCGCCAGGCCTGGGTGCTGCTGGGGCCTGAGCGGCTGTTCATGCCAGACGAACATGCGGTGGAAATACTCAAACTCGTCGATGGCGTGCGCAGCACGGACGCGATCGTCGATGACCTCGCCTCCCGTTACAATGCGCCGCCGGAAGCCATTCGCGCCGATGTGGATACCATGCTGGCCGATCTCGCCGCGCGTGGAGCTGTGAAATTATGAGCCTCTTTCCCCCGCCGCTCGGCCTGATCCTCGAGCTCACCCATCGCTGCCCGCTGCAATGCCCATATTGTTCCAACCCGCTGGAGCTGGAGCGCGCCAGCACCGAACTCGACACCCAAAGCTGGAAGCGGGTGCTGGATGAGGCGGCCGAGATCGGCGTGCTGCAGGTGCATTTCACCGGCGGCGAGCCGATGTCGCGCCGCGATCTGGTGGAACTGGTGGCGCATGCCGCGTCGCGCGGCCTCTACACCAACATCATCACCTCCGGCGTCACTCTGGATGACCGGATGATGGCCGCCCTGATGCAGGCGGGCGTGGATCACATCCAGCTCAGCTTCCAGGATGTGGACGCGGCGGCCAATGATTTCCTTGGCGGCAGCCCGGGCGCCTTCGCCAAGAAGCAGCTTGCGGCCGCCCGTATCCGCGGCGCCGGCCTGCCGCTGACGCTGAATTTCGTCGTCCATCGCGACAACGCCGATCGCGTGGCAAGGATGATCGAAATGGCCGAAGCCCTCGGGGCGGACCGCACCGAGATCGCCCATGTCCAGTATTATGGCTGGGGCCTGGTCAACCGCGCCGCCCTGCTGCCGAGCCGCGCCCAGCTGGTGGCCTCGACGCTGGCGGTGGAGGAGGCGCGCGCGCGCCTCAGCGGCCGCATGGTGATCGACTATGTGGTGCCCGACTACCATGCCGAGCGCCCGAAAGCCTGCATGGGCGGCTGGGCGCGCCGCTTCATCAACATCTCCCCGTCGGGCCGCGCCATGCCCTGCCACGCGGCCGAAACCCTGCCCGGCTTCACCTTCCCCTCGGTGCGCGACACGTCGATCGCCGATATCTGGCACCGATCCGACGCCTTCCTGCGGTTTCGCGGCACGGAGTGGATGCCGGAACCTTGCCAATCCTGCGACCGCAAGGAGGTCGATTGGGGCGGCTGCCGCTGCCAGGCCTTCGCCCTGCTCGGCGATATGAATGCCACCGATCCGGCCTGCGCGCTCTCCCCGCGCCACGAGGTGATGCAGGCGGCGCTGGACGAAACACCGAACGAATTCACCTTCCGGCGGATGAAAAAACCCGCCGCCGGTGAGCTTGCTCCGCCGGAGCCAGTTTAAACCAGGTTAGCCGGCACTCTTCCGTCCAGCACCGCCTCGATTCCGTCCAGAACCAGCATGCCCATCGCGTCGCGCGTCTCACCGGTGGCGCTGGCGATATGCGGCGTCAGCACCACCGTCTCGATCCCGCGATACACCTCCGGCACACGTGGCTCGTGCGGGAATACATCCAGCCCGGCGGCGGCCACGTGGCCTGAAACAAGCGCGGCCGCCAGCGCCGCATCATCCACCAGCGAGCCGCGTGCGGTATTGACCACGATGCAGCGTGCCGGCAGGGCGGCAATGCGGGCGGCGTTCAACCAGCCCTGGGTGGCTGGCCCACCCGGCGCCAGCAGACACAATACCTGACTCGCCGCCAGGAAGGACGCTTCATCGGCGTGGTAGATCGCGCCCTTTTCCAGCTCGGGCAGCAGCCTGGTGCGGTTCAGGTAATGCACCTCCATCCCGAACCCGCCCCGGCCAATCTGCGCCAGGCATTGCCCGATCCGCCCCATGCCGAAAATCCCCAGCCGCTTGCCTGAGATTTCGACCCCCAGAAAATCCGCCGGGTTCCGGCCGATCCAGCTACCGGCCCGCACCAAGCGCTCCGCTTGCCCCATGCGCCGGGCCGCCGCCAGCACCAGCGCCATGGTGAACTCCGCGGTCGCCTGGCTGAGCACCCCCGGCGTGTTCACCACCGCGATGCCCCGCGCCTTCGCCGCCTCTATATTTATGTGATCGTATCCCACGCTGAAGGTGCCGATCACCCGCAGCCGTTGAGGCATCTGGCCGATCAGGTGCGAGTCGACGCGCAGGCCGGGCGTGCACAGCATGGCGTCGGCGTGCTGCACCGCAACCGGCAACCAGTCGCGCAGTGCTTGCTCCCCTGGCATGCACAAATCGAAGGCAAGCTCGGCCCGCCTTTGCACATTCAGGGGCAATCCGCGTGTCACCGCGAGCACTGGTTTGTTTCTGTTCATGCGCGGAATGTCTCCGTTATCTTCGGCGGTGCCCGGAAACCGCCAATTAATTGTGACAGGCCTGTGCGGCCCGTCCATCCATTGCAGACACGCGTGTGTCACCTTGCCAAAGTCACGCTTTGGTGAGTGGTATGAAGCACATACAAGCTGAGCTTCATGTGGTGTGGCAATCTTGCCACAACGCTCCCGATCCCGCCTGACTCGGCTCGCATCGCATGATCCATCGGACTAGATGCGGCGTTGTCGTCTCCGGATGCCAGGCACGGTTAACCGGTCGCATGGGCCAGAGACATGAAACAGGAGATTAGAATAATGAAGCTCAGGAATGCGCTTCTGGTTGCTACCATGCTCGCCGCACCGATTGCGGCTTTCGCGCAGCCAGTTACCGGCCCCTATATCAGCCTCGGCGTGGGTGCCACCTACCTGCAAGACCAGAACCTGACCAGCGTCTCCGTTCCTGCTCTCGGCGCGACCAGCTACGGCGTCGGTAATAACGGCCATATTCGCGCCAACACCGATATCATCGGGTCGGCCGCTGTGGGTTACGGCCTCGGCAACGGCATCCGTATCGAGCTTCAGGGCGATTATCGTCAGAATGGGCTGAGCAGCTTTTCCGGCCTGTCGGCTGGCGGCAGCGAGCACCAATACGAAGGCTATGTGAACGTTCTGTATGATTTCGATCTCACACCGTTCGGCGTTGCCGGCCTCACGCCCTATGTCGGCGTTGGCGCGGGCTATGATCAGGTGCAGTTCGCCAATGGCCGCGCCTATGGCTACAGCGTCACCCCGGCGAATTCGATCTTCATTCGTGAGACCAACACCCAGGGCGATTTCGCTGCCCAGGGCATTCTCGGTGTTGCCTACAACATCGCCCAGGTTCCTGGCCTGGCTCTGACGGTTGAAGGCCGCGTCTCCGCAATCCCCGAGGCGCAGACCTATCACGGCCAGTTCTTCGCCCCGAACGTCGCCACCCGGATCAATTTCCGCACCGACGACACCATCAACTACGCTGGCCTGGTTGGCTTGCGCTATGCGCTGTTCAGCCCGGCCCCGCCGGCGCCCCCGCCGCCGGCTCCCCCGCCGCAGGTAGCTCCGGCTCCGGTTCCGTCGCGCACCTATCTGGTGTTCTTCGATTGGGATCGTGCTGACCTGACCGCCCGGGCCCGCCAGATCGTCGCCGAGGCCGCCCAGGCATCGACGCATGTTCAGACCACGCGTATCGAAGTCAACGGCTACACCGATCTTTCCGGCACCGCCGCCTATAACCAGAAGCTGTCGGTTCGCCGCGCCCAGAGCGTGGAAGCCGAGCTGGTGCGTGACGGCGTGAGCGAAGGCGAGATCAGCATCCACGGCTATGGCGAGAGCAACCCGCTCGTGCCGACCGCCAAGGGTGTGCGCGAGCCGCAGAACCGCCGCGTGGAAATCATCCTCAAGTAACCGGATGATCTCGGCGTGAGATCAGGGAAGGGGAGGGCATGCGCGCCTTCCCCTTTTTTGTTTCTGTTTGAATGCCAAATATCGAAACGCGCCTGCTCTGGCGTGCCACATCATGTCATCTGCCGTGCCTGGCGGAAGGGGAGATCGCCTTGTTGGATTGTCGCATCCTGTGGCCGCGTGCAGCTGTATTTGCCGCTCTCGGAACGATCTTCCTTGTTCGGCCAGCCATGGCGCAGCCAGTTACCGGCCCGTATATCAGCCTGGGTGGCGGCGGAAATCTGCTGCAGGACGAAACGCTGCGCCTGAACGAGAATTTTCCGGCCGGCAAATTCCGCTTCGATACCGGCGGGGCGGTTGGCGTGGGTGCGGTGGGCTACGGCTTCGGCAACGGATTTCGCGTCGAGGTCGAAGGCGATTGGCGGTATAATGGTGTGCGTCAATATCTCGGCACGCCCTTCCCCACCAGCGCGGGTGGTGAGCAGCAGAATTACGGCGGCATGGTAAATGCGCTGTTCGACATGGATGTCGGTGCCAGCTGGATCTATCCGTATTTTGGCGGCGGCGCCGGGTATAGTTTTACCCGCTGGGACCATGTTCAGGATATCGGCATCAACACGCCCTATGCATTCACCGCCGACGGCACGCACGGCAATTTCGCCTATCAGGGCATTTTCGGCGTATCCTTCCCGGTCGGCTTCCTGCCAGGGCTGTCACTCACCGCCGAATACCGTTTTCTCGGTTTGCTCGGCAGCGCGCAGTTCAATGGCAGTTCGATCGGCGCGCAGGGTGCGTTCGGGCCGAAAACCGTGAGTATCGCGCGTGGCAATGCGGATATCACCAGCGATTATAATCATTCAGCGCTCATCGGCATCCGCTACGAGCTGTTCCCGCCTGCCCCGCCGCCTGCACCATCCGTGGCGGCGCCGCCACAGCCTGCCGCGCCCGCACCGGAACCCGCCCGCACCTATCTGGTGTTTTTCGATTGGGATCGGTCCGACCTCACCGCCCGCGCCAGGCAGATCGTGGCCGAAGCGGCAAGTGCGTCGACTCATGTGCAGACCACGCGCATCGAGGTGAATGGCTACACCGATCTTTCCGGCACCGCCGCATACAATCAAAAACTATCGGTTCGCCGCGCGCAAAGCGTGGAAGCTGAACTGGTGCGCGATGGCGTGAGCCAAAGCGAAATCAGCATCCACGGCTATGGCGAAAGCAACCCGCTGGTGCCCACCGCGAAAGGGGTCAGGGAGCCGCAGAACAGGCGTGTCGAAATTATCCTGAAGTAATGCGCCGAACCCGACCGCGCCATTCAGGCATGCTTGGACTTGCCATGCTTCCGCGGCTTGGGCTCCGGCGGCGGCGGGGCCGTGCAGGTTTCGAATGACACTGGCTGGGCAATCATCTTGCTGTTCGCGAAGTCGTGCAGTTCCGTCGAATCATGCAGGCTCATCACCTCGCTGAACATGGCCGGCAGGTTTTCGCAGAAGGCGGAGCCGGCCTTCAGCCCATCCTGCTCCTGCACATTGGCCAGATTGCTGATATAATCGTCATACGCTTTCTGCGCCTGGCGCCCATAGGATCGCTTGAAATACGCGTTCAGGTTGTGCTCCTCGCGCGCCACATCGGGCTGATAGCGGGTCATGAACGCGTTGTATTTGGATTGTTCCTGGCAGGCCAACGCCGTCACCATCAGCTGGCTTTTCAGCCCCTCGATGTCGAATGCGGTGCGGTCGGCCGGAAATTCGCACGCAGGCGCTGCCGCCGCGGGGGCTGCCTTGGTGTGTGAACTGTGTTTGGTGGATGCTTGGGATAGCAAGGGCGCCAGCAAAATACCGGCGGCAATCAAGCCAGGCGAGAAAACGCGCATCGATGAAACTCCACACAAGCCAAGTTCGTACAGTGATAAATCCGGCCACCGTGATCCATGCAACCGATTTTTCATCGCCACCGGCGATTCGGCCATTACATTCGTCCCCATCAAGCCGATGGCCATGCCGCCTGCGGCTCTGGTCCGGGAGCCGCCGCCAAGCTATGGGCTATGCTCCAGCCGGCCGCCCCGGCTTCTCGAGTCAGATGAAACCTTGTTCAGTCGGAGTACGCCCGTGCAGGCACCAAAGCTGGCCCCCTTCCTCTCCGCCCTTGCCTTAGGCGGCTTGCTGTCGAGCTGCGCCAAACCGCCAGCGCCGGTGGTGGAAGCGCCGCCCCCGCTGCCGCCCCATCTCGGCCCGCCGCCCGCGGCGCGGTGCGAGGTGGCGCCATTCCATGTCGCCGACGGAGGTACTGCCGCGGTCTCCATGGTGGTGAGCAATGATGGCGGGTTTTGCGCGGCAACCTTGGTGGCTGGCAACGGCAATCCCTATGATGCGCCGCTGGTGCCCGCCAAGCCCCTGCACGGGGATGATTCCGTGGTCCAGTACAATCACAAGACCAGCGTGGAATACTCCGCCAATCCCGGCTTCGTCGGGCATGACAGCTTTGTCGTAAAGCTGATCCTGAAGGATCAGCCTGGCTACACCACGCTGAACGTCTCGGTGGACGTGCAGCCAGTCTCTGCCGGCTTCGGCAAGAGCACCTGAACCGAAAGAGGGCCTTATACCGTGCGTGTCGTGGTCGCCATGTCAGGTGGAGTGGATAGCAGCGTCGTCGCCGGCCTGCTGCATGAGAGCGGGCACGAGGTCATCGGCATCACCCTGCAGCTCTACGACCACGGCCAGGCCACTGGCCGCAAGGGCGCCTGCTGCGCCGGCAAGGACATTCATGACGCCCGCGATGTCGCCGACATATTGGGCATTCCGCATTACGTGATCGATGGGCAAGCCCGGTTCCGCGCTTCGGTGATCGAGGATTTCGCCAGATCCTACGCCGCGGGCGAAACGCCAGTGCCCTGCGTCCGCTGCAACCAGGGGCCGAAATTCACCGATCTGCTCGCCATGGCGCGCGACCTCGGCGCCGACGCCTTGGCAACCGGGCACTATGTCCGCCGGGTCGAGGGGCCTGATGGCGCGGAGCTGCATCGCGCCGCCGATCCGCAGCGCGACCAGAGCTGGTTCCTGTTCGCCACCACCCAGGCCCAGCTGGATTTCTGCCGCTTCCCCCTCGGCGACATGCCGGACAAGGCAACCACGCGCGCCGTGGCCAGCCGCCTTGGGCTGGCGGTGGCCGACAAGCCGGATAGCCAGGATATCTGCTTCGTGCCCAATGGCAGCTATGCCGATGTGGTCGGCACACTCCAGCCCGACGCGCTGGCGCCGGGCGAGATCGTGACCACGGATGGCCGCGTGCTGGGCCGCCACCAGGGGGTTGGCCGCTACACGGTGGGCCAGGCCAAACGCCTCGGTGAGGCAGGCAGTGATGGCGGGCAGCCTCAACTGGTGGTCGCGCTGGAGCCCGGCACGCGCCGGGTGATTGTCGGCCCACGCGGCACCGGCACCAACAGGCTGAGACTGCGCGAGATGAACTGGCTGGCGCCGCTACCAGCCGGTGGGGAACTGCGCTGTTCGGTAAGATTGCGAGCGCGCGACACCATGCGCGCAGCGACTGTCTACCGCACCGAGCGCGGTGCCGAAATTCACCTGGACGATCCGGCACTCCCCGCGCCCGGCCAAGGCTGCGTGATGTATCGCGGCGACCGTGTTCTGGGCGGCGGCTTTATCTGCAGGGATTAGGTCTGGAGGGATTAGGTCTGGCACCGCGCGGCGATCAGGAACTCCTTGTTCCCCTCGGGGCCGGTGATCGGGCTCTCGGTTACCCCAACAACCGACCAGCCGGGCAAACCGGCCCACCAGCCGCGCACCGCCTCGCAGACGGCCGCATGGATGGCAGGATCGCGCACCACGCCCTTTCGTCCCACCTGATCCGGTCCCGCCTCGAATTGCGGTTTTATCAGCGCCACCGCCCAGGCGCCGGGGGCACAGAGGGCGAGCGGGGCGGGTAGCAGCGTGCGCAAGCCGATGAAACTGGCATCGCATACCAGGGCGCCGGCATGTTCCCCGATCGAGTCGAAGCTCAAATGCCTGGCATTGGTCTTCTCATGCGCCACCACCCTCGGATCGCTGCGCAGCTTCCACGCCAATTGCCCGTGGCCCACATCCACCGCATGAACGCGCTCCGCTCCGTGGTGCAGCAGCACATCGGTAAATCCGCCGGTGGAGGCGCCGATATCCAGGCACACCCGGCCCGCCGGGGAGAGGGAAAACGCGGCAAGCGCATGATCCAATTTTAGCCCGCCACGCGACACCCACGGGTGATCCTGCCCCCGCACCGCCAGCATTGCATCCACCGCCAGCAAATCGCCGGCCTTCTGCACCCGGCTCTCGCCGCAATACACGTTTCCGGACAGGATCAGCGCCTGAGCTCTGGTTCGGCTCTCTGCCAGGCCGCGATCGGTGAGCAACACATCGGCACGCTGCTTGCGCGGCGCGCTCACCACGGGTTGCGCCGCCCCGAATCGGCCCGGCGCATACCGGACCTGCTGTGTCCTGAAAGCCGCATTATGGTCATAAATCAGCGCCTTCCGGTGTCGCATGTTGTTCTCGCCGCAATGCAATGCGATACCAAGTGCTTAAAGGGTGGCATTGCGGGCTCCCCCGCCCAATGTGCGAGGCAACAGGGCTTGCGGGTGTGTCGTGGTCCGTGTTGGCGTATCGTCATGGTGCCCAGGATTCCATCCTATGTTGCGCGCTTCGGCCTGCAGCATTCGGGTGTTCGGGCCGTGCAGGAGAATGTGGATTGTCGGTTCCGTTGAAACAGGTGCTTCGCGTAGGTGCCTATGTCGTCAAACAGCATCTTGCCGGACGTAAGCGTTACCCACTGGTGCTGATGCTGGAGCCGCTATTCCGCTGCAACCTGGCCTGTGGCGGCTGTGGCAAGATCGATTACCCGGCGCCGATCCTGAACCAGCGCCTCTCGGTGCAGGAATGCCTGGACGCCGCCGATGAATGCGGCGCCCCTGTCGTCTCGATCGCCGGCGGCGAGCCGCTGCTGCATCGCGAAATGCCGGAAATTGTCGAAAAGCTGCTGGCGCGGAAAAAATTCATCTATCTCTGCACCAACGCCCTGCTGCTCGAAAAGAAGATGGATCAGTACAAGCCGCATCCATCCTTCACCTGGGACATCCATCTGGATGGCGACCGCGAAATGCATGATCGTGCCGTCAGCCAGGACGGCACCTATGACCGCGCCATTTCAGCCATCAAGGAAGCCAAGCGCCGCGGCTTCCGCGTCTCGATCAACTGCACCCTGTTCGATGGCGCCCAGTCCGAGCGGGTGGCGAAATTCTTCGATGACGCGACCGCCTTGGGCATTGACGGCATCATGACCTCGCCCGGCTACGCCTATGAACGCGCACCGGACCAGGCCCACTTCCTCGGCCGCCAGAAGACCAAGCAATTGTTCCGCGACATCTTGAAGCTCGGCAAAGGCCGCGGCTGGAAGTTCGGCCAGAGCCCGCTCTTCATCGATTTCCTGGCCGGCAACCAAGAATACCATTGCACCCCATGGGGCAACCCAACCCGCAACGTGTTCGGCTGGCAGCGCCCCTGTTACCTGCTCGGGGAAGGCTACGCCAAGACGTTTACCGAGCTGATGGAAAGCACCGACTGGGACAAATACGGCACCGGCAATTACGAAAAATGCGCCGATTGCATGGTGCATTCCGGCTACGAAGCCACCGCCGTGGTCGATTCGGTGAAGAACCCGCTGAAAATCGCCCGCGTCCTGTTGCGCGGCCCGAAACTCGACGGCGCCATGGCCCCGGAGATCCCCCTCGATAAACAGCGCCCCGCCGAATACGTATTCAGCCGCCATGTCGAGGATGCCATGCGTAAAGCCGCCCACAAGAAACCCGACGAAATGGCCGACGCTGCTGACTAGCTGTCAGCAATCCGCGTTCAGTCCTCAGACCTGCCCGTCGGTATCTGATGACTGACCGCTGATGGCAGAAAGCTCCTCTTTAAGGGTTGTCGTTGCCGCCTCGGTCGGCAACGCGCTCGAATGGTACGATTTCATCGTTTTCGGCTATCTGGCACAGCAGATTGCCGCGGCGTTCTTTCCACATGGCTCGCTGTTGCTGGCCTATGGCACCTATGGCGTGTCGTTCCTGGCGCGGCCGGTGGGGGCCATGGTGATTGGCGGCCTGGCGGATCGGCGCGGCCGCCGCGCGGCGCTCACCCTGTCGATCCTGCTGATGGCGGTGGGAACGCTGATGATGGTGGCGATGCCGCGCTATGACAGCATCGGCCCCGCCGCCGCATTCGGCATCCTCGCCGCCAGGCTGATCCAGGGATTTTCCGCCGGCGGCGAGTTCGGCGGCGCCACCGCGCTGATGATCGAGCACGCCCCAAAGCGGGCCGGGTTTTTCGGCAGCTTCCAGTTCACCACCCAGTCAGTGGCCGCCATCATGGGGTCCGGCATAGCGTGGCTGGTCAGCGAGACCCTATCGCCGCATGCTCTGGCCGAATGGGGGTTCCGCCTTCCCTTCGTGCTGGGCCTGCTGGTGGCGCCGGCCGGGATCTATGTGCGCCGCCATGTGCCTGAAACCGCGAAGCTGCCGCAAAGCGGGATGCAGACCACACCACTGCGCGATGTGCTGCGCCTTTATCCGGGGCGGGTGATCCTGGCCGCCTGCACGGTGGCCGCCGGCACCGCCGGCACCTATCTGGTGATCTACCTGCCGACCTACGCGCAGAAACATCTGCACATGGCCAGCGCCAAAGGATTCGCGATCACCTTCGGCGTGTCCTGCGTGCCGCTGGTCATCACACCGTTCGCCGCCCATCTCTCCGACCGGATCGGGCGGCTCACCCCGATGCTGGTCTGCATTCTGGGCTTGCTCGCGATCTCCTACCCGGCCTTCCTGGTCATCGCCGCCTATCCCACCGCTTTGGTACTGGCCTGCGTGCTGCTGGTACTCACAGCCATTCGCTCGGCCTATTCAGCGCCGATGCCGGCACTTCTGGCCGAGATGTTTCCGCCCTGCGTGCGCGGGGTAGGCATGTCGTTGGGCTATACGCTCGGGGTGATCGTGTTCGGCGGTTTCGCCCAACTGATCCTGGAATGGCTGATCGAACGCACCGGCAACCCAAGCGTGCCGGGGATATATTTGGCCGTGACCTCGGCGATCACGCTCGCCGCCCTCCTGGTGATCCGCCGCACCGTAAAGCTGGGCCTTTAGAGCATGATCCGGCACTATGCGGTCAGCTGCCGGATGAGCATGCTCGCCAAAACAAAGGACTAGAGCGGGATGCGACACTCGACAGCGATTCGATCAGATCGCATCCCGCTCTAGACCAGCAGGTTGAGCAGGGAAGCGGGTGTCGTGCCGGTTTGCGCGCCTGCCGTACCTGATCCGCCAAACACCGAAACCAGCGTGTTCGTGGCACCACTGGTGGAGCTGGAAACGATTTGCCCGGCCGCGTTCACCACATTTATCGTCAGCGATCCGTCGGCGTTGGTGATCGTGGTGGTGGTATCACCAGACGCCCCGTTGCTGGAGCCGGCCCCCAACCCGGAACTGGTGGAGGCCTTGCCGGCCGACCTGGCCGGCAGGGACGATGGCAGCACGCTGGCTGCCGAAACATGTGCGATGCCACTCATGGTCACACCTCAAGGAATTGTCGCCAGCACGATGCAGCAGCTTTCATGCCACCCGTAGAGTGGGCTGCATGCAGCCCACCAATGCCAACCCCCCGGTATTCTCTGCCGCACCGGGCAGATAATACCCGGCAATCCTTACCGGTTCGCTGCGCCCTCGGCCCAGGAGTCCAGCTTCACGGCTTCCGAGCGCAAGGCGCCCAGCCTGGTCTGCACCGCGCCAAGGCTATCCTGGTAGCACCCCAAAGCCTGGCCGAGCCCGGCCACGCCGATGCCCAGTTCCGTCATCGAAAAGCGCCAATCGCTCAAGGCCCGCTTCTGCTCCGCCAGCGCGTCCTGCAGCCCGGTCAGAGCGTGGCGCAGGCGTTGCTGCTCACTTGCAGCTGTGGCTGTGGTGGGAAAGGGAATGACAACAGCATCGGCCATATTAAATGCTCCTCAACCTCTGATGCGTCTCGTAGAGCATAAAAAATTCCTAAAATAAAGACATTGTTTATAAAAGGACGTGGCCGCCGATCAGTCTGATCACCAGCACCGCGGTCAGAACCGCCACCACAACGCAGGAGAGCGCCACACGCAGCGCCAAATATCCGGCCGGCATCAGGTCGCGGTTACGGGCGCGGAACTCGATGACCACCGTGCCGATAAACCCGGCGATCAGCACCGCCAGGCTGAACACCGGCTCGCTGAAGATGCCGCATAATATCGCTGCCCATCCGACCAGCGAGGGCACTACGCCAAGGCCAAGCCGGGCGCGGACAACCCGGCCATCGCCGTCTTCGCCAAGCGTAAAGCCCCAATGCACCCCGCCCAGGAACGCCAGGATCACCGCGCCATAGCCGACAAGGCCCTGAGCTGCGTGCAGGGACCGCAGCGGATTGGCCCCCACCGAGCCGAGGCCGAACACCATGAACGGGATCAGCCCGGCAACACCAAGCAGGATCGCCAATGGGGGAAGAGGACGGAACATCGGTTCAGTTTCCAGTTATAGGGTGGGCTGCAAGCAGCCCACCCTACGCGTCAGGGCCCGTTCGACATTAACCGAATTGGTATACGGGGTCGAACGGGCCCTCACGCCGTTGCTTGAAGCGGCATCTTTGTCGGCCTGCCGACGATGCCTTAGTCGTTGCCGATCTGCACAAGCTGCGGCAAGGCTGGCACCGGGGCACGCACCGGAAGCGCTGCTTGCTCGGTCGGGAAAGCGGCAACCACCGCCACCGTCACCGCGGCCAAATAAGGCAGCGATTGGGTCAGCAGCACGGCGCACCAGAGGATGGCTTCCCAGGTTGCCAGATGATGCGCCCAGCCAACCGCCACCATGGCAATCCAGGTCAGGCTCAGCAGCACCAGCTCCTCGCGTGCCATCACCAGGCCCTGGATCAGCGCCGGCGCATCCTCCATTTTCGGCGTGCGCAGGAACGGCGCGCTGCGGATGAACAGTCCCTTCCACACGGCCTTGCCGATCGTGTGGCTCAGCGCCAGCCCGGCAATCGCCGCACCCGCCCGATCGCGCCACCCGCACGGCACCTTCGCCCCATACAGCGCGAAGATCTGGATCAGCTTGAAGAAGAACAGCCCGATCGACGGCACCATGAACAGCACGATCGGGAATTCGAACCGCATCGGCGCCAGCACCAGCCCGACCGACCAGCACAGCCCCATCACCAGAAACGCCAGGCCAAGCGCATCGCCCACCCAAGGCAGCCAGCCGGTCACGAAATGCCAGCGCTGGCCGAGCGTCAGCTCACGGTTGAACGGGTTCAGCAGGGCGCCGGCATGGCCACGCACAATCTGCATCGCACCATAGGCCCAGCGGAAACGCTGTTTGCGGAAGGCGGCGAAATCGTCCGGCATCACACCGCGGCCAAAGCTGCGCGGCGAATACACCGCTTCCCACCCGGCGCGGAACAGCCGCAGGCCAAGCTCGGCATCCTCGGTAATGGTCCATTCCGACCAATCCCCGCCTTGCTCCAGCGCACTGCGCCGCACCAGAGACATCGTGCCGTGCTGGATGATCGCGTTGCGCTCGTTGCGGTTGACCATGCCCAGATGAAAGAAGCCGGCATATTCCCAGAACATCAGCCGCTTGAAGAAGCTGCCGTCATTGTCGTGGTAATCCTGCGGCGACTGCACGATGCCGACGCGGGGATTGCTGAATTGCGGCACCATGCAGCGCAGCCAATCGGCTTCCACGATATAGTCGCTATCCAGCACGCCGATCACTTCGGCATCGGGCGCAGTCTGGCGCAGCGCGAAATTCAGCGCGCCGGCTTTGAAACCTTTCCATTTGCCGAGATGGAAGAAGCGGAACCGCGCCCCCAGCCGCGCGCAATGTTCGGCCACCGGCTCCCACAGAGCCGGGTCCATGGTGTTGTTATCCACCACCAGAACTTCGAAATCCGGGTAATCCAGGCGCGCCAGCGCATCGAGCGTACGGCGCACCATCTGCGGCGGCTCGTTGCAGATCGGCAGATGGATGCTGACTTTCGGCAGTACGGCATCCATCGCCGCCGGGCGGATATCGGGGTGGCGGCGCGTCAGGCGCCCAAACACGGTTTCCGCGAGCTCAAAACTGTCGGCCAAAAGCAGGAACAGCAGCAGCGCCTGGCCGGCAGCCAGCGTGCCCCAGATCACTTCGGCGAAATGCGACAGATATTTGCCAGCCATCGCCAGCAGCACCAAGGTGAACACGGTGCCGAAGGTCTGTGCCAGGCCGGCAACCAGCAATTTGCCGGTGAAGCGGATATCCGGGCGGCGGGAAAGCAGCAGCCCGGCCGCAAGCGCCGCGCCGATCACGCTGAATTCGGCCCAGACCATCCAGTTCGGCGTTTCCTGCACCGGCCCGATCATCGACCATTTGGCCGCGCGATCCAGATCGAACATGCCCCAGTAGCCAGCCACCCGGCCCTCGAAACTGGTCTTCCAGGGCTGGTCGAAGGCTTCCATGACGAAGTAGTCGAGCCCGCGTTCCCGGGCGATGTTGAAGAATTTGCGCAGGAACAGCGCCTGGTTCACCCGGCTGGCGCGCGCGCCGCCAATGGCCACGCCGTTGGAAGGCCAGCCGACTTCGCCGATCACGATATGCTTGTCGGGATAGGCGCGCTGCACCTCATCCAGCCGGCTCATGATGTAGCGCAGCGAATCATCGATCGGCAGGCCTTCCCAATAAGGCAGCAGATGGATGGTGATGTAATCGACCGAGGCGGCGAGTTCCGGGTGCTTCAGCCAGACATGCCAGGGCTCGGCGGTGGAGACCGGCACGTGAACGGCGCGCTTGACCTGATTGATATAGGAGATGAGCTGGCTGGCAGGGATATCGGCACGCAGCAGCACCTCGTTGCCGACCAGCACATGATCGACATTCTGGTTGCTGTTGGCGGTCTTGATCAGCTGCTTCACCTCCGCCTCGTCGGCGGCCGTATTGGGGTTGATATAGGACCCCAGCGTGACTTTCAGCGGATAGTCGGCGGCCAGTCGGGGAATCTGGTCCTGGCCGTCGGCCACCGTGTAGGTGCGAATGCGGCTGGTGATCTCGCTGGCTTTCTCAAGATCGCTGCGAATCTCGGCAGAGGTCGGGAAACGCTTGGCCTCCGGCGATTCGCCGCGATGAAACGGCGAAAAGGCCACCCCGCCAATGTCACCGACATAATCCGGCACCTGCACCGGCTGGTTGGTAACATCCCACACGCCGAAACTGGCCGCGGCGGCGATGCCAAGGGCGAGCAAGGTGGCGGGATTGAACAGGCTCTTGCGTGGCCGGGTCTGGCGCAATGTGTGTGCGGCAAGGGCATGCGTGGTCATGGTTCCGTCTTCCCCAAAGCGCCGGCTGTCTCTCCCAGCGCAGGAAAGCTTAAAGCGTTGCACTGCGGCGTAGGCCGGGCCCGATTGTGTCGAAATCTGGGCATTTGCGCCTGGGCATCCGGGCCTGCCGCCTTATGTCCCGCCTATGGCCGGAACCTTGCGCATCATCCTCGGCGACCAGCTCAGCCCCGGCATCGCGGCTCTCAGCGATCTGGACCCGGCACAGGACGTGGTGCTGATGGCCGAGGTGCAGGCCGAATGCACTTATGTCCCGCACCACGCCAAGAAGCTGGTGCTGGTGCTCTCCGCCATGCGCCACTTCGCCCGGGCGCTGCAGGCGCGTGGCGTGAGGGTGGACTATATCCGGCTGGACGATCCCCAAAACACCCAATCCTTGCGCGGCGAGATGCTGCGCGCCGTGCGGCGCCATGCGCCGGCGCGGGTGGTGGCAACCGAATGCGGCGAATGGCGCCTCGCCGAGGATATGCGCCACTGGCAGCAGGTGCTGGCCGAGCAGGCGGGCGGGCAGGAGGTGGAGATACGCGACGACACGCGGTTCTTCTGCCGTATACAGGATTTTATCGCCTGGGCACGCGGCCGCACAACGCTGCGCATGGAGTTCTTCTATCGCGACATGCGGCGGCGCACCGGCCTATTGATGGAGGGTAGTGAACCAGCGGGCGGAAAATGGAATTTTGATGCCGAAAACCGCAAAGCCTTGCCAAAAACCGTGCGTGCGCCGGCAATCCCGGCCTTTCCGCCGGACCTGATTACCCGCGATGTGATGGCGTTGGTCGACTCGCGATTCCCAAATCATGTCGGCAGCGTCGAAGGCTTTTGCTTTCCGGTCACCGGCGCCCAGGCCCGCCGGGCGCTGGCGGATTTTGTCGCCCACCGCCTGCCCGCTTTCGGCGATTGGCAGGACGCGATGAAAACCGGCGAGCCGGTTCTGTTCCACGCGCTGATCTCAACCTCGCTGAATCTCGGCCTGCTCGACCCCTGGGAGATTTGCCAGGCCGCCGAAGCCGCCTGGCGGGATGGCCATGCCAAACTGAACGCGGTGGAAGGTTTCATCCGCCAGATACTGGGCTGGCGCGAATATGTGCGTGGCCTCTACTGGCTGCACATGCCTGATTATGCCACGAAAAACGCGCTTACCGCCACACGAAAACTGCCCGATTTCTACTGGACCGGCAAAACCCGGATGAACTGCCTGCACCAGGCTATTACGGATACGATCGAAAACGCCTACGCCCACCATATCCAGCGCCTGATGATCACCGGCAATTTTGCCCTGCTGGCCGGCCTCGATCCCGACGAGGTGGATGAATGGTACATGGCGGTCTACGCCGACGCGTATGAATGGGTTGAAATGCCCAATACCCGAGGCATGGCCCTGTTCGCCGATGGCGGCGTGGTCGGCTCAAAACCCTATGCCGCCTCCGGCGCCTATATCAACCGGATGAGCGATTATTGCAAAGCCTGTGTCTATGACGTGAAGGATGCCGTCGGCGAGGACGCCTGCCCGTTCAATTTCCTCTATTGGGATTTCTTCGCCCGGCACGAAAAACGCCTTGGCGGCAATATAAGGCTGGCCATGCCGCTCAAAACCCTGTCGCGGATGGACGCCACCAAGCTGCAAGCCATGCGCAAAAACGCATCCGCCTTCCTGGCCGCCGACGCGATCAACCCCACTCAGAGCTGAAGATCTCGGATGAGCGTTTTTCAATCTGACGCTTTGCGATGAAAAATATCAAACCGGCTCCAGATCGATCCACGACAAATGCCCGCCCTTGCCGGCCCCGGTGTCCAGAAACACCGCCTCGCCGCCCAGATCGCCATGCGCCACCCAGGGGCGCCCATCGCGGCTGCGCTGGTCGTGGCCGCAATACACCGTCATTCCCGCCGGAATATGGTTCACCCAGCGCAGCAGACGCTCTGGAAATCCGTCCGGCTGCATCCGCCCGGTGGTTTCGCCAAACAGCGCGCGCGACAGCAGCGGTTCCACCGGCCCAAGGGCATCAGACGGCGCATGCCCAAGCATCCCGGTATGGAAAGCCGCATGAACAAAGAAGCGCCGCTCCTGCACCAGCCAGGTCGGCGCGCGCGCCACCTCCAGCAGCGTTCGCGCGCGCAAGGGCTCGTCCAGCGAGGCCAGCGTCGCCTCCAGGATCGGGCCGCCACGCACCCGGTCACCACGCAACGCACGGCCGAGCTTGCGATCATGGTTGCCCGCCAGAAACAGCCCGCGCCCTTCATCGATCAGCCGAAACATCAGCCGCAACACGCCGGCGCTATCCGGGCCGTTATCCACCAGATCGCCAAGCTGGATCAGGAACCGATCGGTATCGGCGGCAAAGGCGAACGCACGCAGATCGCCATGCACATCGCCCACCACACGCAAGTGCCGGCCGGGAGGGATCAGAGTCATTCCGCGGCCTCCTTCACCGTCTGCCGATAAACCTCCAGCGCGCGGGCCCGGCCGGCGGCAAGATCGATCAGCGGTTCGGGGTAGTCGCGGCCCAGACGCAGGCCCGCCTGCGCCAGCACCAGCGGCGGCGCGGTCCATGGCGCGTGCAGATAGCGGTCGGGCAACGCGGCGATCTCCGGCACGAAGCGCCGCACATAGGCCCCGTCCGCATCGAATTTCTCGCCCTGTGTCACCGGATTGAACACCCGGAAAAACGGCTGGGCATCGATCCCGGTGCCGGCCACCCACTGCCAGCTGGCGGCGTTGCTGGCCAGATCGGCATCGACCAGCGTGTCCCAGAACCAGGCCTCGCCTTCCTGCCAGGACAGCAGAAGATGTTTCACCAGGAACGAGGCCGCAATCATCCGCACGCGATTATGCATCCAGCCGGTCTGCCAAAGCTGCCGCATCCCGGCATCGATAATCGGCACCCCGGTGCGGCCCTGCTGCCAGGCGCGCAACGCCGCCTTGTCCTGCCGCCACGCCAGGTTTTCGAAAGCCGGCCGCAGCGGGGCTGCCGGCAGGCTGGGATGATGCCAGAGCAGATAGGCGGAAAAATCCCGCCAGATCAGCTCACGCAGAAAACTCTGCCGGTCCGGGCCGCCGCCGCGCGCCCGGCAGGCGTGCCACACCGTCTGTGGTGAAATCTCGCCGAAATGCAGATACGGCGACAGCATCGAGGTGCCGTCCTCGCCAGGCAGATTCCGCCCGGTGCCGTAGGCCGCCACCGCACGATCGAGGAACGCGGAAAGACGCGTCATCGCCGCCGCCTCGCCCGGTACCCAGGTCGCCCGCAACCCTTCAGCCCAGTCGGGTCTGTTGGGCAGCAAGCCCCAATCCTCCAGCCGGTCGGAGGCAACCGGAGCGGCTGGCTTTAAGGCACGCGGCGCCGGGCGCGGATCGGCCGGCTCGCCGGCTTCCTCCACCGCCCGGGCGAACGGGGTGTACATGCCGTAGATCGTGCCAGTGCGGGTGCGAATGGCCTCCGGGTCGATCAGGGTGGCAACGCGATGCAGCACCAGCCGCGCACCAGCCTCTCCAAGCGCGGCGGCCACATCACGATCGCGTGCCCGCCAGAACGGCTCATGCGCCACGCCCGCATGCACGGTCGCGGCACCTGTCTCCACCGCCAGACTCGGGATGATCTCGGCCGCATGGCCGCGGCGCAGCACCAGCTCGGCACCCAGAGTCCGCAACCCCGCCGCAAGCGAAATCAGGCTGAAATGCAGCCACCAGCGCGAGGCGCCGCCGGGCGCCCAGGACTCTGCGCCATCATCCAGAACAAACACCGGCAGAACCGGCCCACCCTCGGCGGCGGCGGCCAGGAGGGCCGCCTGGTCGTGCAGGCGCAGATCCTGACGGAACCACAGAATCGTCGTTGCCGAAGTTTTGGCCATATCATGCAAATCTGTGCACCACCGCCGCGGCCGCAACCGCCGCTGGCCGGGGGGCTGGCAGGGCGAACCGGAACAGCTTCTCCCGGCCGAGAAGAAACGCGTCGCCCCCCTCCGGAAACAGCTCGGCAATCGCCGGATTGCGGATGTCGAGCCCGCCGGTATAGGCACCGAACGAGGGCAGCATGATCCGCCGTGAATCGGCCAGGAAACACGGCCGCACAATCTCCCCGGCACGCGTCGCCACCCGCGCCTTGGGATGGAAATGCCCCGAAATCTCCCCCTGTCCGGTCAATTGCGCCTGATGACGGAACACTAGCGAGCCGGCCTGAAACGCGGCCGCACACTCGCCGGCAATGCCGTTCGGCGGCGCAGGATCATGATTGCCGCACACCCAAACCACCCGTGCGCCCTGTGCCAGCTCCGCCAGCGCCAGCGCCTCCGTCTCCCCGAGCCGGTCAGCCGCCTGGGCATCATGAAAACTGTCACCAACGGCCACGATAATCGCCGGCCGATAGGCGCGCACCAGCTGGATGAATCTCTCCAGAGTCACCCTGGTATCCCAGGGCGGCACCAGATTCCCGCGTCTGGCGCAGGCCGAGCCCTTTTCCAGGTGCAGATCGGCCACGGCGAGCAGAGACAGCCGGGGCCAGATCAGCGCGCCGGCAGGATCGAGCAAAAGCTGCTCGCCGTGGAACAGAAGGGGGGAGGCGGTCATCCGCAAAAGTTACACCAGAAAGCGGGGAAAAAGGCGAAGGCTTGTTTTTGAAAATGGACACAAAAACTTTTACGATCGGGGGCTTGTGGCTTCTTCTACCAGGGCTTCGGTTTCCGCCAGCAGGGCGTCTTCATCGGCCTCGGTGCGCACACTCTCCCGGCCAATATCCAGCAGCACGGGCACCGCCAGAGGGGAGACCCGATCCAGCCGGCGCACGGTAATGCGGCCCTGCGCCCGTGCCAGCAGGCCGGCCAGCCGGCCAAGGTCGGTCAAGCCGCCAGCCGCATCGGCCCAGGTGGCACGCAGCAGCACATGGTCAGGCTGATGCCGCCGCAGCACGTCGTAAATCAGGTCGCTGTTCACCGTTATCTGGCGCCGGTTCTTCTCCGCCCCTGGATGGTGGCGCTCGATCAGCCCGGCAATCACCGCCACATTGCGGAAGGTGCGGCGCAGCATGGAGCTTTCCGCCATCCATGCCTCCAGGTCGTCGCCCAGCATGTCCTGGTCGAACAACGCCGCCACGTCGCCCGGCTCATTGGCCGACCAGGCGGCGATCACGTAATCGGTGGCAACGAACCCAAGCGGCGCCGTCCCTGCCCGCTCCATCCGGCGGGTCAGCAACATGCCCAGCGTCTGATGCGCGTTGCGGCCCTCGAATGTATAGGCCACCAGATACCAGCGCCCCTGCCGCGGAAACACTTCCACCAAAAGCCCCTCTGGCCCCGGCAATTCCGACCGGTCGCGCTGCAATTCCAGCCATTCGCGCACCGGTTCGGGATAGGCGCCCCAGGCCGCCGGATCATGCAGCATGGCGCGAACCCTGGCGGCCAGATAGGTGGTCAGCGGCAACCGCGCGCCCGCATAAGCGGGCACCTTGGGCGTGCCGGTGCCGCCATCGGCGCAGTCCAGCGTGGTCTCGCGGATACGCAGGAATTGCAGCAAGCGGCCAGCGAACATGAACGTATCGCCAGGCCGCAGCCCGTTGGCGAAATATTCCTCCACTTCGCCAAGCGCCTGCCCACGCATACGCACTTTCAAAAGCGGTGCCTCGACGATGGTGCCGATATTCATCCTTGCCTGGCGCGCGGTGCGCTCGCCGCGTATATGCACCCGGCCTTCCGAATCGCGAAACAGCTTGCGGTAGCGTTCATAGCTGGACAGCGCGTAGCCGCCATCTTCAACAAACCGCAGCACATCATCGAAATCCCGGCGCGTCAGCTCCGCATAGGGGGCGGCGCGCACCACCTCGTCATAGATCGCATCCGGCATGAACGGCCCGCTGGCGGCCAGCAGCAGCAGATGCTGCGCCAGCACATCCAGCCCGCCCGGCCTTGGCGCATCCCCATCCAGCTCGCGCGCTTCCACCCCGGCCATCGCCGCCTGGCACTCCAGCACCTCGAACCGGTTGGCCGGCACCAGGATCGCCTCGCTCGCCTCATCCATCCGGTGGTTCGATCGGCCAACACGCTGCAACAGCCGCGCCACGCCTTTGGGCGCGCCCACCTGGATCACCTGATCCACCCCGCCCCAATCGATGCCGAGATCGAGCGAGGAGGTCGCCACAACGGCCCTCAGCTCCCCGCGCGCCATCGCCGCTTCCACCCGCAGCCGCTGCGCCAGATCCAGGCTGCCGTGGTGCAGGCCGATCGGCAGCGTCGTCTCATTCAGCTTCCACACTTCCTGAAACAGCATCTCGCCCTGGGCACGCGTGTTCACGAACACGATGGTCATGCCGGCAGCGGCGATCCGCGCCAGGATCACGCTGGCCGAGGCCAGCCCCATTCGCCCGGCCCAGGCGATGCGCAGTTCCGGCAGCATCATCCGCAAACGTGGCGGCGCGCCCTCCGCCACCTCGATCAGCCTGGCCGGGCCGCCCGACCCGACATAGGCCAGCAGCGCCCGCGGATGCGCCACCGTTGCCGACAGCCCGACCATGCGCGATTCCGGCGCCAGGCTGCGCAGCCTGGCCAGACATAGCGCCAACTGGTCACCCCGCTTGGTGCCAGCCATCGCATGGATCTCATCCACCACCACCGTTTTCAGCGCCGCGAAGAACCGCGCCGCATTATCCTGCGACAGCAGCACCGCCAGGCTTTCGGGTGTGGTCAGCAGGATATCCGGCGGCTTTTCACGCTGCTGCCGCCGCTTCTCCGAGGATGTGTCGCCGGTGCGTGTCTCGATCCGGACCGGCAAATCCATCTCCTGCACCGGCACCGTCAGATTGCGCGCGATATCGGCCGCCAGCGCCTTCAGTGGGCTGATATAGAGCGTATGCAGGCCAGCTTCCTGGCGCGGCGCCGCCAGCGCCACCAGGCTCGGCAGGAACCCGGCAAGCGTCTTGCCGCCGCCGGTGGGTGCAATCAGCAGCACGCTTTGCCCGGCGTCTGCCGCCGCCAGCATCTCGATCTGATGCGGTCGGGGCGCCCAGCCACGCCTGGCAAACCAGGCGGCAAATGAATCGGGCAATTTGGCTGACATCGCCGACAGCATAGCCCTGGCAGCGCGGCCACAACAGATTCGCCCCGGCGGCCGCTCACACTTTGTTGAGGGAGTTGCCGCTACTACCACTTCTCCCGCGCGCGGGAGGATTCTCGGCCGGGCAAGATCTGCTCCTGGAACGAAGATGCGATTTATTTCGGCCTTGCTGCTCTACCTTGTCGCACAAACCGCTTTTGCCCGCGCCGCCGATACCTCAATCCTTGAGTCGGTGAAAACCAGCGGAACATTGCGCTGCGGTGTGGTGGAGCACGGGCCTGGACTCGCCACCCAGGACAGCAGCGGCAAATGGATCGGCTTCTATCCGGATTTCTGCCGCGCCCTGGCGGCCGCGGTACTCGGTAATACCGAACATATCGAGTTCGTGCCCGTTACCGTCCACGCGAGCTACGCGGTGCTGATCGACCGCTCGGTCGATTTGCTGGCCCAGGGCAGAACCTGGACTCTGCACCGCGATGCCGATCTCGGCGTCACCTTCCCGGTGATGTACCTGTTCGACGGCCAGACATTCATGAGCCACCGCGCCTCCGGAATACGCAAGCTTGCCGATCTGGCCGGCAAGACGGTGTGCACCTCCAAGGGCAGCACCACCATGGCCAATGTGCAGGAGATCAGCAAGGCACATGGGCTCGACCTCAAGATCGAGGCCTATGAGACCAGCCAAAGCGCCTATTTGTCGTTTTTCAGCTGGGAATGCGACGTGGTGACCGACGATGCCACCACGCTGGCCGCAAACCGCACCAATGCAGGCTCCGATCCCGAGGAATATGTTATCCTACCGGAACGCTCCGCCAAGGAACCGCTCTGCCCGGTGGTGCGTGACAACGACGCAGCCTGGGCCGACGTGGTGCGCTGGGTGGTAAATGCCCTGATCGCCGCCGAAGAACTCGGCATTACCTCGGCCAACGTGGATGCGGCCCTGTCCAGCCCCGACCCGGCGATACGGCGCTTTGTCGGGCTGGAGCCGAATTTGGGCCATGGGCTCGGCCTGGACCCGAACTGGGCCTATCGGGTGATCAAGGCCACAGGCAATTACGGCGAACTCTATGATCGCGATATCGGCATGGGGTCGCCATTGAAATTGGAGCGGGGGTTCAACCGGCTCTGGAACCAGGGCGGGTTGATGTGGGCGCCCCCCTTCGAGTGACCGTGCCACCAGCATCGGGCCGTCTCCGATGGCTCGGCGGCGTGTCGGGCCGCCTCACGCTCGGCCTGATCGGCCTGCTCCTGCTCACCGCGGTGGTATCGGGCGGCGCCATCTATCAGATGCACGCAATGAGCGCCTCCCTCGATCGGCTGGTCCAGGACAATTTCGAGCCGCTGCTCGATGCGGAAGATCTTGTGCAGCGCGTGCAGATCCTGGTGGCGCTCTCACCCAAATTGCTCAATGCGCGCAACAGCTTCGAAATCGATAATCTGCAGCTGCAGATTGTCGATATGTTCGATGTGCTGGATCGCCGCCTGGGCCGGATCGACCATACCGGCCGCCTGACATCGGATAGCGCCAGGATCGGCAAACAGCGCAATGCGCTGCGCGCGGCAATCGATCAGCTGATCGCCCTGGTACGGCGCCAGATGCAGCTGAAGGACGACATGTCGCGCGCGCGACAGGGCGTGGATGTGCTGCTGAATCCGACGTCTTCCAGTAACGGCGGGGCGCAGAACAGCGATCAGCAGCAAGGCATCGGGCTGGCCGCGCTGCTCTATCAGGCCAGCCTTGCCACCGATCTGGCCGAGATCGATCACTGCCGGCAAAATGTGCGTGCGGTGCTGAGTCATGCTTCCGTGAACGGCGTTTCACTGCCCCAGGCGGAGATCGGCGCCCTTGTCAACGGCGACTCGTCGCTGTTTTCGATTCGTGAGCGGCAACTCGACCTGGAGCGAAAGCTGCAAGGCGAGGCCGGAAATACCAATCTTCGTGCCAACCAGCTGGTCTATGCGGTCGCCAATCTCAGCGCGGAATTGCGTCAAGCGGCGCAGGCCGCGCGCCAGCAAGGGCGGACAAGCGCCAGCCAGGCAACGATCCGCACCGCCATCTTGCTGTTCATCGCCGCTTTTATCGATGTCGTGCTGGTTGCGTATTTGCAAGTCAGCGTGTTGCGGCGCCTGTTGGCCCTGCGCAACAGCGTCGTCGCCAGTGCCGCCGGCGCGGCCGTGCCGGTCGATGACGACGGCGGCGATGAAATTGGCGATCTCGCCCGCTCGCTGCGGCACTTTATCGAGCAGATCAACATCAAGGAGGGCGAGTTGCGGTTGCTGGCCGCCACCGATGCCCTGACCGGCCTGGCGAACCGGCGGGACTTCATGGCGCGCGGACAAGCCGAAATCACCCGAGCGCGCCGCTACGAGGGCGATGTCTGCGTGATGATGATGGATATCGATCACTTCAAGCAGGTCAACGACAATTGGGGCCATGGCGCCGGCGACGATGTCATTCGCCAGGTCGCCGCCGTCAGCGTGGAGGTTTTCCGCATCGTCGATGTTATCGGCCGGATCGGTGGCGAGGAGTTCGCGGTGCTGCTGCCCGAAACCGCGCTTGACGGCGCGCTGGTCGCGGCCGAGCGCATGCGTGCCAATGTGGAAAGCCGCAAAGTGCTCACCGCCGACGCCCAGAGCCTTAGTGTCACCATCAGCATCGGCGTCGCCCAGATGGAAGCTGGCGATCAGACACTCAGCCAGCTCCTCGGCCGCGCCGACGCGGCCCTTTACGATGCCAAGCAGCGCGGCCGCAACCGCGTTTGCGTGGCACAGCACGCGCCCGAACCGGACGCGTCCCCTGGGCCAGTCGGCCTCTCCATGCCGCTCTGACAAAGCTGACCCGGCCGAATAATCGTCGCACAGGCGCTTATTGATATTGCGAGTCATTCGCAATACGGCTATGGAGCGGTATCGGCTTCGCAGGGAAAAAAATGGCATATTTAGGCATGAAGGCGCTGGGCGTTTCAGCTTTGGTCGCC
>Ga0116229_10002263_pt1 | contig 31010 bp, 26 predicted proteins | sample S1TSphgellanicum_3_FD_87313 | JGI IMG/M metagenome (GOLD analysis project Ga0116229, IMG submission 87313) | Host-associated microbial communities from peat moss isolated from Minnesota, USA - S1T2_Fc - Sphagnum magellanicum MG | ecosystem: Host-associated > Plants > Peat moss > Unclassified...
GGCCGGCCATCGCGTCGCGTTGCTGGACCGCGCCGCCTTTCCGCGCACCAAAGTCTGCGGCAACTGCATCAACCCCTCCGCGTGGGACATCTGGAAAAAGCTCGGCCTGAGCGACTCGTTCGCCGCCTTGCCTCACCATAAAACCACCGGCTTCGCGGTTCACGTCGAAGGCCGCACGCTCTACCGGCACGACTTCCCCTCGCCCGAACAAGCGCCCCGGGCCGTTGCCCGCGACGTGCTCGACGATTGGCTCCGCCAGGAAGCGCAGGCCGCCGGGGCCGAGTTCATTCCCGAAACGACGGTCACAGGCCTCGATCCACAAAACGGAATCGTCCAAACCGCGCGCGGAGAATTTTCCGGCCAGCTCATCTTCGGCGCCGATGGCCGCAATTCGCTCGTGGCGCGACAAAGCGGGCTCATGCCACCGCCGAGGCGCTGTCATCGCGTCGCCTGGCAGACTTCCATCCCCGCGCCGCCGAGCCTCGATGACCACGTCCACATGCATGTCTTTGAGGAAGGCTACTTCGGATTCGCCCGCACCAGCCCCACCCACGCCGTCATCAGCATGGTGCTCGATTCCCGCCGCACGCAGGACCCGCTGCTGCTCGCGCGCCGCTTTTTCCCTCACTTCCCCCCGCAACAGGAATGGCTCCGCATGAATCCGATCACCCGAGCCGCCGCCCGCACCGGCTCCGGACGCGTCTGGCTGGTCGGCGACGCCGCGCGCGTGGTCGAGCCGTTCACCGGGGAAGGCATTACCTTTGCGCTCACCACCGGACTCCTCGCCGCCGAGGCCGCGCACACCGGGTTGACGCAAAATAACCTCGGAGCCGCGCTCGCCTCCTACTCTAGATCACACCGGCGACTCTATCGCCGGCGCGCCTGGGTCAACACGCTCCTGCGCTGGATTCTGACCACCCCGAGCCGTCCTGTTCGCCTTCTGCGCAACGTGGATCGTCTCCCCGGCATCGTTTCGTTTCTCTCCCGCCGCGTCCACGCAACGACGTAGTCCGCTCTCCGAAGCCGCCGCCGTGAGGCGGTGGTGGACTCATCCGGCCCACGCTCTTACGAGCGCGGCTACAGAGTACGGCCTTGCCCTCTTTTGCACCCACCCTCTAGTCTAGGGAATGCCCCATCCGAAGAACGTCGTCGAATTGCTCCAGGATTTGGTGGCAATTCCCAGCGTCAATCCCCATGGAAATCCCGGCACCGAATTTACCGGCGAACAGGCCATGGGCGAGTACGTGGCCAACTTCCTCCGCACGCTCGGAGCCGAAGCCGAGTTGCATCACGTCGAGATCGCCCGCCCCAACGTCATGGCATCGTTCACGCCGGACAAGCCCCGGGCGCACCTCGCCTTCGCGCCGCATCTCGACACCGTCAGCGTCGCGGGCATGACCATTTCTCCCTTCGACCCGGCCATTCACGACGGCAAACTCTTCGGCCGCGGCTCCAGCGACACCAAGGGCCCGATGGCCGCCGCGCTCTGGGCGCTCCACGATTGGGCCCACAGTCCGACCCGCGCGAGTTCACGCATCCGCTGGAGCTTTCTCGCGCTCATGGGCGAGGAAGCAGGGAACGACGGCGCGCATGCCTTGGCCGACAAAGGTTTTTCCAGCGACCTGACGCTCGTTTTGGAGCCCACCCAGCTCGGAGTCGTCACAGCCCACAAAGGCGTGCTCTGGTTTGAAATCGATACCACCGGCGTGGCCTGCCATGGCGCAACCCCCGGCAAGGGGCGTAGTGCCATCTACGCCATGCGGCGCGTGCTGGAAGTCATCGAGGCAAAAATCATCCCCGGTTTGTCGAAGCACGCGCACGCGAAGCTTGGATCGCCGACCCTCAACGTCGGCACGATTTCCGGCGGCAGCAAAATCAACATCGTGCCCGACGCATGCCGGATTGAAATCGATTGCCGGGTCGTGCCGGGCATCGACGCGGAAACCTTCCGGTGTCAGATCGAGTCGGAGCTGCGCGCGGTCACGCCAGATGTAACCGTCCGGCTGCAACGCTACTCTCCGCCGCTCGATACCGACGAATCGCTGCCCTGGGTGAAGAGGCTCGGCGCGCAGGCTCGCGGATTCACCACCGCACCGTGGTATTCCGATGCAGCCGTATTGGGCCGCCCGCACTGTCCCGCGATTTGCATCGGCCCAGGTTCCATCGCCCAGGCGCATACGAAGGACGAATTCATCCTGCTGCGCGACCTGGAGGAAGGCGCCGAATTTTTCCGCCGCTGGATCCAGAATGCAGAAGACGCCGCGCATGAAAGTTGATGCCGCGCCCGCCGCGAAAGAAGCGAACTTTTTTCGCCGAGCCTTACAGACTTACCAGACGCAGACCGACCAGTCCCCTGCCCTCTGGGCGCTTCTGGCCCTGCTGAGCTTCCTCGCTCAAATCGTCTTTCGCCGCGAGATGAAGCCGGGCGAATTTGGCGCGCTCAATACCGCGCTCGGCTTGATCGGCCTGCTGACCGTGCCCCTGCTCGCCGTCAATCAGGCCTTCACCCACTACTTGAGGCGCCCTCACGAAGCCGGCCAAAAAGCGCGGATCGACTCCCTGCGCGCCGCGTCCTTTCTGGCCATCGAAACCTTTTCCTGGCTCTGGGGCGCGCTTGGCATCGTGCTGGTGTTTCTTCTGCTGCCACTGATCGATTTGCCCCGCTTCTCCCTCCAGCTTTTCACGCTGATGAATGTCCTGATCGCGTTGGGCAGCGTGGTCAGCAGCGCGCTTTACGAACGCGCCAACCGGGTTCGACTCTGGGCCATTTTACTGGCGGCGACGGCAATCGTTCGCGTGCTCGTGGGTTGGGTCTTGACGGGCTACGAACCGTGGGCCGAGTCGGGGTTGACGGCCTTTCTCGTGGCGGGATTCATCACGCTGACTCCGGCCCTCCAGGCCCGCGATACAGACACCGGGGCGCGTCTGGCGGCCTGCCGGGCTGTCTTGGACCGCGATTTTTTGCTCTGGGTCGGCGCGACTTTCAGCGTCCTTCTCGCGCTCTTCCTCTTTTCCAGCGCGGATCGAATCGTCGCGCAAGGCTGGTTCGGCGTGGTCAGAAACAATAATATGGGCTTGGTGAACTGGCCCGTGTTCGACTCGTATCAAACCGCCGGCCTCCTCGCGCGCGGGTTGCTCTGGGGTACGCAGCCCCTGCTCTGGATTCTCTTCGCCCAGCGCACGCTTTTGCATCGCACCACCGCTGCCTCGCTCACCTTCTTTTGGATCTATCTGGCCGTGCTGTTCCTAAGCGCCATTGCGCTGGGCTTTCTCTCGCGCCCGCTCAGCCGGCTCTTTTGCGGAGACGATTACCAAACGACGGCGCTGCTCGTGCCGAGTCTCGCGGCCGCCATGATGCCACTCGGCTTGCTGCAGGCGCTGGGTGTTTTTTCGCTGGCTTCGAGGCGCTATCCCGAATGCTTTACCATCGGCGCCTGCGGCATCGGTTACACACTCTTGCTTTACCTGGTGGGCCGGCAACCACAAGTGATGCCCGCCTACATGTTCGGCGGCGCCATGGTCGCCTCGATGGTGGTACTCTTCGTCGGCGTGGTGCGCTGGGGACGCAAGCAGCCATGAACTCGCCCATTGGCATCTCGGTCGTCATGCCGCTCTACAACGAAGGCGCGAAAATCACCTCCAACGTCGACCAGACGCTGGCCGTTCTGCGGATGCTCGGGCCCTTCGAGATCATTTTGGTCAACGACGGCAGCTCCGATAATTCGGGCGACGAAATCAAGCGCCTGTCGGAGAAATTTCCCGACGAGATCGTCTCACTGCAACTTCCCCGCTCCGGCAAGGGCGAGGCCTTGCGGCGCGGCGCGCAGGAAGCCCGGGGCGAATTTGTCGTCTTCATCGATGCGGACCTCGACCTGCCGCCGGAGCAAATTCTCTTTTTCGTCGCCATCCAGAGGGTCAAGCACGCCGACGCCGTCATCGGCAGCAAGATGCACCCGGACAGCACGGTCGATTATCCGCTCAAGCGTCGCATCTACAGCCTCGGCTATTTTCTGCTCGTGAAACTCCTGTTCGGCCTGCCCGTGCGCGACACGCAGACCGGCCTGAAACTGGTGCGGCGCACACTGCTTCTTGCGGCGTTGGAAAAGACCGAAAGCCGCGGCTTTACGCTCGATCTCGAACTGCTCGTGCGTCTCGTGCAGCTCGGCGCGGTCATGGTCGAGGCGCCCGTCGTCGTGCAACACTCGATGAAATTCGGCGGCATCGGCCTGCCCGTCGTCTGGCAAATCTTCCGCGACACGTGGCTGACCTGGCTCCGCGTGCGGAAGTAGGCATTTACGCTTTCGCTTTGCTATTCAACTCCGCCAGCACCGCCGGATCGCGCACATCCGCCCACTCCCGCCGCAGCGTAACGCCCCGCAAAAGATCGCCCGCTTTCATGCTCGCCTTCAGCACATCGGTGAATTCGTATTCGCCGCGCGGCGATTTCTCCAGCTTCGCGGTGTAAGTAAAAATCCGCGGAGTCAGCAGATAAATCCCCGCGTTGTAAAAGGCGTTGGGTGGAATCTGCCCAACCGGCGCCTTCTCCGCCAGATCGATCATGAAGCCCCGATGATCCAGCACCACCGCACCGCCCTTGCTCAACTCTTCGTTGCTCACCTTTTTCACCGCGATCACGCCATCCTCGGCGAACGCCTCAACCAGCAATTTATAGTCGGTCGGGGGACGCAAAAGAATGTCACCGTAAGTCAGCAAAAACTTGTCCTGCCCGATCCAATCCTTCGCCAATTCCGGCGCTTTCCCAGTGCCGTCCTGCACGACCTGCTCGCCATAGGCCACATTCACATTCCACTTCCTGCCATCGCCGAAATGATCGCGAATCACCTTCCCGCACCAGCCCGTGATGATAAAGAAATCCTTGATCCCCGCCTCGTCGCGCACCCCTTCCAGAATGTGTTCAAGCACGGGCTTGCCTTGGATGGGCAGCATCGGCTTCGGCAAATCCGTGGTTAGTTCGCCCATGCGTGTCCCCTTCCCGGCGGCAAGAATAACGGCTTTCATTGTTGGCCCATGTAACCGACTCCGCGCGACAAGGCCAAGAGCTTTTTCCGTAGCCGACGCCGTAAGGCGGTGGATCCAAAATCACGCTCTTACGAGCGCGGCTACGCGATGACAGCCTACTTTTTAAAGAGAAAGTCAAAAATCCACATCGCCCAGCTCGTGTGGGGAGAAGCAGCCGGAGTTGTCGGCGACGTGGGTGAACTCGCAGGCGTCGTGCTTCCTCCGACCGTGGCGCCCGAAGCACCGCCGGCCGAGGCGATGACCTTCGAGCTTTCGGTGGCCGGATGCATCGTCACGCAGACCGCGCCCGTGAGCATCACCCCGGCATCGGGCGGCGCCTCGAGCAGCGAGCCGCTCAGCAGCATCAGGCCGGACACCGGCGCATTGTATCCCGGCAAGGCAAAGGTCCCGCCGGTCAGCAGTTGCGGGGTCAGAATTTTCCGGCCCGTCTCGTCCTCTTCATGGGCGGGATCGTGAATCAAAATCATGTCGGGCTCGGCGTTCACCAGCGTCACCGCATGGCCGGCATTAATCGCATCGTGAAACGTGTTCGAGCTCTGGTCAAAGGTGATATAGGCCAGAAGCAGAATGAAGCCCTTGTTCGGGTTGTCATTTTCCTGCAGCCAATCCTGCGTAAACGGGGCCGGCGTTTTCTCGAAAGCCTTGTATTTATCGTCGTCCGCGTCCTGCACGATTTGCGCATACTTCGCCTGGCTCCAATCCAGCCCGCGATATTCCACGTCGCAACTATACCCCGCGTCGGTGATATATTTACTGATCCCGTACGTGATCGCTTCCGTGCGCGTGCCCAATTGGTAAGTCGCATCGGTCGCCGTCATCAGCGCATGGACCGTATGGATGTACCCGTCGTCGCGGCTGTCTCCGGGAACAATCAGCTTGGGATAGCCGTGCGTGCCGAACCAGACGATCAGGTTCGCCGTTGAGGTAGGGAGGCACGTCTGCTCTTCCTGGCCCAGGTCGGGCATGCCCTCCTTTTCCGCGGCAAAGCCCGGCAGCGCGATGAGCCCGAGCAGGCACATCCCCAGAACAATGCATTTTGCATGGAGCCGTGAGATAATCATAAATAGATTAAGCAATTTCTATACCTTAGTCCTTTTTAAGGTGTATACAAGCCGGCTTCAACGCACCGACGGAAAAAATCGCGCCTGGTTACAAAAGCCGGTTCCCCGTCATGTGTACTCTAGGTCTTATCAGTCCCATAGGTCCTGTTCCCCTTTGGACAAAGCAAGCTTGTGCTGCGACCTCGCTTCAAAAATAAACCGGATGAGGATTGGCAGAAACACGAGCGCAATCAGCGGCTTGAACCAGCGGTCGGTCATGTCGTGAATACTGAACGCCCCGAGCTTGGGAAACGCATCGCAGGCCAGGCCCAGGGCGGCGAAACCGAGAGCGTAACTGAGCCACTTGCGCCCTTGCTGCGGCGTATAGAATAAGGCGAGGCTGGCCACGAACGGCCCAAGAAAAACGTAGGAGCAGGTTTCCGTGCGCGGGTTGAAGAGCATGAGATAATCGGCGCTGAGCGCGCCCACGGTCCAGGCGGCCTCGCTGCGGCTCAAGCGGCGAACGGCCAGCGCGGCGAGTCCGAAATAAATCAGGGCGAAGAGGAGCCGCACCATCGTTTTGAGCAAGGCAGGCGCATCGTAGCCGAAATGGGAGAGCAAGGCGGAGAGATCGCTGAACTTGGGTTCATCGCCGTGGGAAGCCCAGAGGAGCGTCTGAAAAGAGCGGACATATTCGTGCGCCGCAAAAGCCGGGCTCCAATGCAGAAACGGAACCGCGATGACGACCAGCAGGCCGATGGCGAGGCGCGGAATCAAATTCCAGTAAAGCGCACCGAAGAGAAGCAGCGGCACCACGGCCAAAGGCTTGAGCGCGACGGCGAGACAGAGCCACACCATTGCCTTCGTCCAGCGCGCGGATGCGACCTCCGCCGCAGTCAGCACGATGAGCGCGGCCAGGGGGAGATCGAATTGGGCGTTACGCAAACTGGCGAAGGCGCTCGGCACCGCAAGGAGAGACAAAACGAGGAAGGTTTTCCCCAGCGGTGCGCGATTTCGTTCCAGAAAAAATTCATGCAGGCGTACCAGGGCGTAGGCGAAGAGGCCAAAGGTAGCCGCGCGCCAAAGAATTTCGCCCGCCCAAAAGGGGAGCACGTTGAAGGGCGTAAAAAGGACCGCCGCTTGTGGGAAATAAAGAAACCCGCTGTTCGTTTCCAGGCTATAGGGATCGTGGCCGGCCCACCACTGCGTTGAGGCCAGCCGGTAGGTGGGCATTGTCGTATGCTTGAACGGATGGACTATGACATCTGTCGCGATGACCAAAAAAATCACGAGCCAGAAAGCCCACGCCCAGCGAGCCCAAGGAATTGTTTGGCGCGGTTGCATCGTCATTTCACCTCTTCGGAATCGATCCAGGTCACCAGATCGCTCAGCGACGCGCCGCCATCGTGGTGCCAGGTCAGGGGTGGAAATTGCATGCGGCCCGCCGGGCAAAAACGGGAAACGCCGAGGCTAAGAAAGACGTTTTCCAAACGCGAGGACAAATGACCAACGAGACCAACGGTTGAGATGCGTCCTCTGACGGAAGCCAGCGCGGTCGATAATTGGAATTCGGCGGCCTGGCGCAGATAAATCACGCCGTGCAGCGTGGAGGGCTGGAATGTTGGATCGGGATCGTGAATCAGGGTCCAGCCAAGGTGCTTTTTCGGCGGCAGCCAGACGCGATGATCTAGCGCATAAGCCAGGTCGCGCGCCTCGGCGATTCGCGCCGCAACGCCCAGCGGACGCGCATGTTTTTTGGGCAACGCTTGCCAATGCGCTTCGAGGGCGGAGGAAAACTTTCGGGCCAGCGCGTCGAAATTTGTTTTTGGCGGGACGTAAATCGCCTGGGGCGAGAGACAGCCGAGCTGGTCGTAGGTGAGGACGTCCGTCGCACAGGCACGGGCCTGGCCCGTCGTGAGGCGGCTCGGATCGGAGAGCCAAAGGAGGCTGAGGGCGTGACCATGCGCGATAAACTTTTGGTCCCAACGCAACTGCTTGTGAATCGAATCCATGGTTTCATCAGAGCCAAACGCGACCACGGCATCGGCACGGCTGAGAAGATCGGCGTCGAGAACCTGATGCGTCTCAACCAGTTTTCGCAGAGCCACGGGCAGGCCGCGGATGAAGTCGAGAATTTCCCGGCGTGTGGAGGAGTCGTCGCGATCGCCGGGAAGTTTGACGACATTGTGCGCGCCGAGCAAAAGCCCCTGGGCGATACTGGTCCAGGCGGATACGGCGAGATTGCCCGCACAGATATGGTAGATGATCTCCGGTGAGCAGGCCCGCACGCGAACGCCTTCGCGGACGATCCATTTATCGAGGGCATCGACGTGGCCGAGCTGTGAGCGCAGCAAACGAAGCAATTCCGCGCGCGGAAAAAGTCGCGGATAGGCGCGGGCAAGAAGATCGAGGCGCTGGCGGGTGGTCATGATTTCCTTCCTGGTAGCCGTCGCACTGCGTGCGACAGTGCAGTTCGGGTGGCCCGGACAACTTGTTGTCCGGGTTCGCGTGGAGACATTTCATCACCGCTGCTTCCGGCGAGGTCCTCGGCGCCCAGGGAGCAGCCGCGCCGTTCCGTTCGCGGGAGGCGTCCGATAAGATCAAAGCCGAGGGAAGTTCGTGTGGCCATATCGAGCGTTTGCAACGCCAGAACGGAGTCGACGTTGGCGAGATCGATCCAGCGGATGAGGCCGCGCTGGCCGATGCCGACCTCGCATCCGGTGGCGGGATCAACGACCAGCACGCGCGCCCACGGCGGCAGGTGGTGAGCGCCACGCACGCCGTGGGTGTAGGCCTGGCTGGAGAGTTCGCTCATGCCGTATTCGTTATAGATATCGACCTCGCGCAGCGAAAAAGCGCGGGCGAGCTGCGCATAGAGTTCGGCCTTGGAAACTTCGCGGCTGCGGCCCTTGAAGCCGCCCGTTTCGAGCAGCCAGCTTCCGCGCGGCAGTCGCAGCGGTGGGAGGTCAGCCCAGGCGTCGATCAGGTGGACGAAGCTGAAGGCCGTTCCGGCGATGCCGATGGGCTGGCCTGCCTTGATTTGCGCGATGAGTGTTTCGCGCAGCCGGTTGAAGTCGATGCGCTGATCTTTTACCCAGAAGCGGCCACGTTTTGAGCCGTGGTGCTTTTGCCAAAATCCGAACATCGCGCTGAGAGAGGAGTGGGGCGCGTCCTGTGGTGAGGGAGTGAGAAAGTGGAGATAGTCGATGTGGGCAAATAATCCGATGCGGTTGGCGCCTTCGACCGAAACCGCGCGGTAGATGTCCGTGCTCAAAAGATATTGGCGACCGGGCTGGCCCGTGGTCGTGCCGCTGGTTTCGTAGATCGCGGAAGGCTTGGAGAAACCATGAGCAAAAAGTTTCTCCCGCTTGAAGAGTTGTTGCGGGACGGCGGGGATGTCGCGCCATGAAGCGAAGTTTTTCGGAGTGAATTCGTGCGCGGGACAAAGCCGGCGATAAGCGGGAACGGTTGCAAATTGCCAGGCAAAAAGTTCCCGAACGAGTTCGTTCCACTTCGCTTCGTCGATTGGGCCGAGTAATTTTTTGATCCATGCGCGACGGACGGCGGCGGCGGAAAAATCAAGGGAAGCGGGCATGGTGAAAGATTGACGATAGCGGTTTTCGCGAGAATTCCAACGACGGGAGTTGGGTTGTCGTGATGTCGGGCTATTTGTCATGCCCTTTTATCGCAGGGAAATAACGAAAGGCGGTAATGCTAGAAAGCTTATACGGCTTAAAACGGTTAAAAAATAAGCGTTTTAAGCTTTATAAGAAAATGGGGTTCGCCAGATGTCGAAAAAAAGTGCGACGGTCCCAGACTGCGGCTAGAGTCTGAGCATGAACGCCTACGAATCTCTCTTGAAACGGTCCCGGGAAATTGCCGGTTACAACAGCGCGGCGAGTCTGCTCTCCTGGGACCAGGAAACCTACATGCCGCCGAAGGCCGGGGCTTATCGCGCGGAGCAACTGAGCCAGCTCGCGGGCCTGACGCATCAGTTGGGCACGGCGACCGAGGTGGGCGACTGGATCAAGTCGTGCGAGGACCATTTGCCGCCTTGCGCGGATGAAGCGGAGACGGCGTTGCGGGCGGCGAATGTGCGGGAATGGCACCGCGATTACGACCGCGCGACGAAGCTGCCGGCGCGTCTGCTGGAGGACATCGCGCGGACGACATCGCTGGCGCGGGAAACGTGGGCGCAGGCACGCCGCGAATCGAATTTCGCCGCGTTCGCGCCGTGGCTGGAAAAGATTCTGGTCCTCACGCGCGAGCAGGCCGAGTGCTGGGGTTACACGACCTGCGCGTATGACGCGCTGCTGGAAGGTTACGAGCCGGGGGCTCGTGCCGCGGAACTCGCGCCGGTCTTCGCCGATCTGCAAAGACAACTGACGCCGCTGCTGCCCGCGCTGCAGAAAATAACGGGCTCGGTCGATCCGGCGCGGCTGGAAGGAAAATATCCGGTGGCGCTGCAGCAGGCGCTCAACCGGCAGGTGGCCGAGGCGATGGGTTTTGATTTTGAGGCAGGGCGGATCGACACGACCACGCATCCCTTCTGCACGGAGATGGGGCCGAAGGATTGCCGGCTGACCACGCGCTACAACGAAAAGGATTTCAGCGGCTCGCTCGCCGGTACGATGCACGAGGCAGGACACGGGCTCTACACGCAGGGGCTGGACGCGGCCTGGTTCGGCACGCCGATGGGGACTTACGTTTCGCTGGGCATTCACGAATCGCAATCGCGTCTGTGGGAGAACCAGATCGGGCGCAGTCGCGAGTTCTGGGCGAAGTGGTATCCGCAGGTGTGCGAGATTTTTCCCGATCTGGCCGCGCTGCCGCTGGACGAGTTCTGGCTGCTAATCAATCGCGTGAAGCCGTCGCATATCCGGGTGGAAGCGGATGAGGCGACTTATAATTTGCACATTATTCTGCGGTTCGAGATTGAGCAGAAGCTGGTGTCGGGTGAACTGCCGGTCAGCGATTTGCCCCAGGTTTGGAACAAGCGGTTCGAGGAGCTGTTTCAGATTCCCGTGCCGGACGACGCGCGCGGATGCCTGCAGGACACGCACTGGGCGCTCGGCCTGATCGGTTATTTCCCGACTTACACGTTGGGCACGATGAACGCGGCACAGCTTTTTGCCGCGGCGATCAAGCAGATTCCGGGGCTGGAAGCCGATTTGCAGGAGGCGAAGTATGGGCGGTTGCTGGGATGGTTGCGGGAGAATATTCACCGGCATGGAAGGAGATATTCGCCTTCGGAGCTGATGGAAAAGGCCACGGGTGAGCGGCCGACGGCAAGGTATTTTATGGAATATTTGCGGGGGAAGTATGGATTATGAAAACTGACGGAATAACGGAAAGACGGAATGGGGCGGGGGAAATTTAAACAGGAAAACATGAAATACATGAAGAAGGCGGATTCACGGAAGAAAGCGGAAAATTAGTGATCTTGGGACTTGGTTCGACAGCAGGCTCGGGATGACAATCTTTCAAAAATTGCTTTCGCGACCCGTCGCAGGAGGGATCGGCAATGAAATTGCCTCAGCAAGTGCGTTCACCAGTGAAACTTGGGAACGAGGTGAAGATAAAATAGTAAGAGGTCCTTCAACTGCGTCCCTCCAAGGCGGGACTTGCTCAGGATGACGATCTTTTAATAAGGTCGCTGACGCGACTCCGCCGTCTCACGACGGCGGCTACCAGATGCAGCTTCTTTTAACGGGTTGCGATTGCCAGCGGATTGGGTTGGGGTATGGTGAGCGCTTATGGATTCTGAATTTGATCAATACAAACTTCGGGCCCAGCGGCTCGAGGATGAAGACGAGGACGAGGGACGGGACAAAAAATCGAAGAAGGAAAAGGAGCCGAAGTCGAAGCTGGAGGAGAAATTTCTCGAGACGCGGACGATTTTGCTCTTTGGCGAGATCAGCCAGAAGTCGGCGCGCGATGTGTGCGAAAAGCTGATCCTGCTTTCGGCGCTCAACGACGACCCGATCAAGCTCATCATCAATTCGCAGGGCGGGCACGTCGAGGCGGGCGACACGATTTTCGACATGCTGACTTTCGTGAAGCCGAAGGTGAAGATTCTCGGCACAGGCTGGGTGGCCAGCGCAGGCGCGTTGATTTATGTCTCCGTGCCGGTTGAGGACCGCTATTCGCTGACGAACACGCGGTACATGCTGCATCAACCGAGCGGCGGCGTGGGCGGACAGGCGAGCGATATCAGCATCGAGGCGCAGGAAATCCTGAAAATGCGCGACCGGCTCAATAAGATCTTTTCCGTGCAGACCGGTCAGCCGGTGGAACGGATCGAGAAGGACACGGACCGCAATTTCTGGATGAGCGCCGCGGAGGCAAAAGATTACGGCCTGGTGGGCAAAGTTATCACCTCGCAAGCCGACTTTTAACTTGCGCTAACGCAGCTTGCGTTGCGATGCATCGACTCCTTTTTATTCTGGTCTGTCTACTGCTGCTTCCACTCGTGGTTCCCGGAATGATTTTGGAGGCCCTGGTGGACGACCTCACCCCCACCGTGACCGACCTGACTCAATTGCAACAGCCCGGCCAGCACCGCGTTTCCATTCGCATCGATGACCGCGAGCGCAAGTTCATTTTCGTTACGCCCAAGGGTTTCCGACCCGGCCATCCGCCTGCCATCGTCTTCTTTTTTCACGGCGCAGGCGGAAGGGCGGAGCAGGCGGTTCGAACCTATGGCTGGGCCGAGAAAGCCGAGGCCGAGAATTTCTTTGCCGTCTTTCCACAAGGCTTGCCGGTGCGACCGGACAGCCCGGGCAGTTTTCTTCTCAATCCGGACATCTGGCGGGATCAGCGGGAGGGGATGCCGACTCGTGGGGTCGATGACGTCCATTTTTTCGAGGAGCTGCTCAACCATCTGCAGGCTGCGCTGCCGATTGATCCGCACCGCATCTACGTGACCGGTTTTTCCAATGGCGCCGGAATGACCTTCACGCTTGGCGCCCATTTCTCCGACCGCATCGCCGCCATCGCGCCGGTGTCGGCGCAAAGCTGGGTGAAGATCGATGCGGTGGCGCGACCGGTGCCGGTCTATTATCTCACCGGGACCGCCGATCCGCTCATTCCCTACAACGGCGGCTCGGTCACCCTGCCCTGGGGCAATACCCGCATGATGCCTGCGGTGCAGGAATCGGTTGATACATGGGCGCGGCTGGATGGCTGTCCGGCCGAGCCGCAGGTCGTTAGCGCTGAAGGCGGCGTGCGTGTTTTGCGGTATGGACCGGGCCGGGCCGAGTCGGAGGTTCTCTTCACCACGATCGGGGGCAACGGGCATCACTGGCCCGACACGATAGAGCCGCTGCCCCATTTCATTTGCGGGCCGACGCTCGATCCCTTCAACGCCACAGATCGCATCTGGGATTTTTTCAAGGCGCATCCTTTGCCGTGAGGATTGTGCGCTTGTGTTTCTGCCAATCCAGATGCGGTTTATTTTTGAGGCGAGGTCGCGGGACTCGGTCCACTCAACACGGCCTTCGAGATTGTCCCCATAGCCGGCGCGCCGCCCGCGACTTCATCGGCGACGGCCTGTAATTTCGCGGCTTCGTCGGCGGGAATGACCAGCACACCATGATAAAATTGGTGGGGCGCACCTATCACGCTGTCGTGATAGAGTGTTTCGTAGATGACCAGGGCAGCGAGGTAATAGCCTTCCGCATCGGCATGATGCTGATCGGACGCAATAAGGTTGATCTCGGGATATTCGACATTGGCGCGGGCGAACGCCGTGCCGACAAGTGCGACCCGCACCTCGCGATTCGGATTTTTCGCGGCCAGGTCGTCCCGCAGACGGGCGTATGACTGATGCAATTCGCTCATCATTTGCGCCGGGCCGGAAAAGGTATTGCCAGGGGCGGTGCGATAGAATGCTCCGGGCGGCCGCGTCCAGGTTTCGTAGAGCAGAATTCCGGCGTGGGGAGAATTTTGAGCAATTCGATCGGAGAAGGTTTCGCCATCCCGCAAGAACTCCGGGATATTGCCCGCATGGGTGGGGCGCCAGCTATAATCCTGCAGGACAACCCAGGTCCATACCTTCGATTTCAAGGCCTGGGCCGTGACCGGTTGCGCGAGATGGTAGGACCAGTCCTTCCCGCCAGCCGTCACGGCCGAGGTGTCAACCTGCTTTCCTTTGGCCCGCGCGATTTCTTCGAAGAGTTTGGGAACTCCACCGTTGAGCCTGACCAGCGGGGCGCTTGCACCGAAGGTAAAACTATTACCGATAAAAAGAATGTCGTCCGCGCGCGTTGATAAAGACGAGACTGCAATGAGCCATATAAAAAGCGCGCTTCGCGGTAACACCATACGGTTTATTAACCTGTAGAAGCGGAACGGACAAGCATGTTAACGACTCATTCTACAATGCCAGGGTTGTGGTGATAGGACTTATGGGACAAATGGGACGGATAGGACAACTGACGCCGGTCATAGACCGCGCTACAACTACACCACCATTGCTCGACAAGCTGCGCGCCGCGTGCGGTAATGCGTGGAGATGAACAGACCGCGGCGCAGCCGCCCCCGTAAGAATCAGGCCCCACGGGCCGACACCAATCCCCGACGTCGACAAGGGGAACAACCGTCACCAGCGCCAAAATCGGGCGCCCGTCCGCCTCGGCAACAGACCCAAGGCGATTGGCGGCCCGGCTCGTCGCAGAAGGAGTCCCAACCGCAACGTCCTCCGCCTCTGCCCAAGAAAGCGCCCTCGCGTCCGCCTCCGCTGCCGCGACGGGAGCCTGCCCGTGAGTCGAAACCGGCTTTGCCCCTCCATTGGCGCGAGGGCCTCGTCCCGTTGCTCTCCGATTCCACCTACCAGCCGCTGGACGAAAAGGCGCTGGGCCGCAAGCTACGCGTGCCGCCGGAAGATGCGACCGCGTTTACCGCTTTCCTCGCCGAGGAGGAAAAAGCCGGACGGATCATGCAGGTCCGCCACAGCCTCTATGTCCTGCCGAGACGCCTCGGCTTTTGTGTCGGGCGCCTGCAAATGAATGAACGGGGGTTCGGCTTCCTCGTTCCGATTGATCCCAACGAGCCCGATTTTTACATCGGCGGGGAAGATACCAGCACGGCTTTTCATGGAGACCTGGTGCTGGCGCGATTGAAGGAACAGTACGGGCGGCAGCGCGACAGCCGCTTGCGCGGTGAAGTGGTGAAGGTGCTGCAACGCAAACGCCGGCAGCTCGTCGGCACGTTGCGCAAGACGCCGATGTTCTATTACGTCCTGCCTGACGAGACGCGGATTCCGCACGATATCTCCGTTCCACCGCCCACGGACCCGGCGCAGGTCGGGCAAAAAGTGGTTGTGGAACTCAAGGAATGGCCTGATCGCCACAAGCCGCCGGAGGGAATCATCACCGAGGTGCTCGGAGCTCCCGATGCGCCCGGCGTCGACCTCATCTCGATCATCCGCAAGCACGATCTACCCACCTCGTTCCCCGAAAAGGTCGAGCAGGAAGCCGCCGGGATCCCGGCGCTCATTCCCGAGTCCGAAATCGCCCGGCGCGAGGATTTCCGCACGATCTTTACGCTGACCATCGACCCCGACGACGCGAAGGATTTCGATGACGCGCTTTCCTGCCGCATCCTGCCCAACGGCGACTTCGAGATTTTCATCCACATCGCCGATGTGTCGCATTACGTGCCGACCGGGTCCGCGCTGGATGTCGAAGCTCGCGTGCGCGGCAACAGCATCTACCTCGTCGACCGGGTCATCCCGATGCTGCCGGAAAAGCTGAGCAACGGCATTTGCTCGCTCCAGCCCAACGTGGACCGTCTGGTCAAAACGGCCATCGTCACGCTTGATCGCCGGGGCGAAACCAAGTCGTTCCGGTTTGCGGCGGGAATCATCCACAGCGCCAAGCGGTTCACTTACAAGGAGGCGTTTGCGCAGCTCCGCAAGCCGGCCACGACACCCCTGGCAAATCATCTTCATGCGCTCAACGGCATGGCGCAGGTGCTGCGCCGGCGGCGTTTTGCCAAGGGCGCGCTCGATCTCGATTTCCCCGAAGTCAAAGTCCGCGTCAATGAACTCGGCATTCCGACGCATCTCGAAAAGACGGAGAATGACATCTCGCACCAACTGATCGAGGAATTCATGCTGCTGGCCAATGAAGTCGTCGCGCTGGAACTCAAGCGCCGCAACCGGCCCGGCATTTACCGTATCCATGAGAATCCCGATCCGGACCGGCTGCAGGAATTCCGAGCCCAGGCCAAGTCGATGGGCTTTCCCTGCGGCGATCTCACCCAGCGCGGTGAAATCCAGAAGCTGCTCAACCGCGTCCGGGGCCAGCCGGGGGAAAGCGTGGTCAAAATCGGCCTGCTCAAGTCGCTCAAGCGGGCCATGTACAGCCCCAAGCCGCTCGGCCATTACGGGCTGGCCAAGCTTAATTATACGCACTTTACCTCGCCGATCCGGCGCTACTCGGACCTCGTCGTGCATCGTGTTTTGTTCAGCCAGGGGCGTGATCATGCCGACTTGAATTACGATGGGCTTTCCCGGCTGGCGCTGCATCTCTCCAACACGGAGCGCGCCGCCGCCGAAGCGGAGCAGGAATCGGTGAAGCTCAAGAAGCTCGAGTACTTTGACCGGCAGGCCCACGCCACCAAACGCACCTCCTTCCAGGCCTTGATCCAGGAAGTCCGCTCCTCCGGGCTGCTCGTCCAGCTCCCCGAATTTGTCATCCAAGGCATGGTCCCACTGTCGGGCTTAGAGGGCGATCTGTTCGTCTTTAACCCCCAGCGGCTGGAGCTTCAGGGCCAACGGACCAAGGTTACGCTGCGTGCGGGGCTGACTTTGCAGGTCGAGGTGGCCAAGGTTGACCTGGCCCGACATCAAGTCGACTTTCAAGCGACAAAACAAAGTTTGTTAAAGCTTTTATCTCAGCCTCGTTTTTAATAGCAATGTGTGTGGTAATCTGCTAGAAAACATCTAAATGAGCGCGGAAGAGACACTCCATGACGTATCGATCCGGGTCCAACAGCTCGAGAATTTCATTCTCCGCTCCCCCGAATATCTCCAGCGCGCCGACCAGGAACTCAAGCGCCAGGTGGCGATGCTTTATCTCGCGATTGCCCTCCTGCTCGTTTTTCAGGGTCTTTTTACCTTCCGTGAAGCGGGACAGATTCCAACGGGAGGGATGATCCTCATGAGCGTCACCTCCTTCCTGGCGATCGTGAATTGCCTTCTCCTCATCCACACCAAGACCTGGCTGCACCGGCTGAATGAAGCCTGGCTTGGGCCGCAGGAGAAAAACGCGCTGACCTCCCTCCGCTTCCAAGCCAAGGAGCTGCAAACGCGGGTCAACTCGCCGGCTGAGTTCGACAACGCCGAGTTGAATTAGGGCCGGTGGCTCTCCCGCGTTTGCATCGAAGTGCAATACCGCGTCACTTTTAGAGCATATCTACTGTGTTTTGCACGCTAGACGGCGTGAATAGAAAAGTCACCAAACTGTAACATTTGCGCCTCAGAATCGTAACCAGAAGCTGTCTGACTACGGCCCGATTCGCAGCAATCTTTTCGAACTGTTCGCGGGGAAGCTGGCGCATCTTATCAACTTCTGAGGAGAAAATATGGTCGAACTTTTCGGGGAATCGCTCTCTATTGCCGCCGCGTTTTTTTTACTTCTGGCCCTCGCCCTCGCCTTGGCCTTCGAGTTCGTCAATGGTTTTCACGATACCGCCAACGCCGTCGCGACGGTCATTTACACGAACACCCTGAAGCCGGTCTTCGCGGTGGTGTGGTCGGGAATCTGGAATCTTCTCGGCGCGGTTGGCATCGTCGGCGCGTTCTACATGCTTCTGGGTTTTGGAGGAATCAACAGCGCCGTGGCCTATAAGATCGTGGCGCTGCTGCCGCAGGATTTGGTAATTCATTCCGGTTCCGGCGCGGGCTTCGCGATGATCTTCGCGCTGCTGGTATCGGCCATCGTTTGGAACGTCGGAACCTGGTATCTGGGCTTGCCGGCCTCGAGCACGCATACGCTGACGGGCTCGATCATGGGCGTCGGCGTGGCCTACGCGCTGATGGCGGGTCATAGCTGGACGACCGGGATTAATTGGGACTCCGCGACGCAAATCTTCATGGCCTTGCTGCTTTCGCCCGTCGTCGGTTTTGTGGGCGCAGGGCTGCTGCTGCTGCTCCTTAAGTTCACCGTCCGGCGCGAGGACCTCTACCAAGCCCCGAAAGGCAAGGAACCGCCACCATTCTGGATTCGTTGCGTCCTGGTTACGACCTGCACACTGGTGAGCGTATTCCACGGCTCGAATGATGCGCAGAAGGGGATGGGCTTGATCATGCTCATCCTGGTCGGGATCGTGCCGGGAGCCTTCGCGCTCAATACGGATGTCGATTCCAAGTTGCTCCAGACCATCTCGTCGGACATGGCGCAGGTCTCGACCATTTTCACCCCGCTGGGCAACGGCCAGGCGCTCTCGAAGGACGATGCCGACACGGAACTGACCAACTACCTCAAGCAGGGCGCACCTCCGGCCACGGATAAGACTTGGGCCTCGGTTAGCGTCGTGGCGCAAAGTGTGTCGACGGAAATGGCTAATATAACAGACTTGACGAAGATCAGCGGTAATGAGCGCCAGTCGCTTCGCACCGATATTTACCTCCTCGGCGAGAGCATCGGCAAGGCGCTCAAAGCCAAAACCCCGGTCATCACGGACAAGGCCCAGGTCAAGACGCTAAAGACGACCAAGAGCGATGTGGAAAAGGTTACGAAGTACATTCCGATTTGGGTGAAGATCATGGTCGCGTGCGCGCTCGGCTTCGGCACGATGGTAGGTTGGAAGCGCATCGTGGTGACCGTCGGCGAGAAGATTGGCAAGGCACACCTGACCTACGCGCAGGGCGCCTCGGCTGAGTTGATGGCGGCGGCGACGATCGGCCTGGCCGATGGCCTGGGCCTGCCGGTCAGCACGACCCACGTGCTCTCCTCGGGCATTGCGGGTACCATGGTCGCCAATGGCTCCGGCGTGCAAAAGGACACGCTGATCAGCATCCTGATGGCGTGGGTGCTGACTCTGCCGGTTTGCATTTTCCTGGGCGCCACCCTTTTCTCGGCGAGCCTTTACGTGACCTTCCACGTTTTTGGGATTCAGTAGGGAGCTGGCGTGGGCTGCTTCTTGTGCGCTGCGCGCACCGGGACAACTAGTTGTCCCGGCTACTTTACTTGTCCCGCGGCGGGACGAGCTTGGTGTCAGCTTTTTTGAAGTGTAACAGGACAAACACGCAGATCGCATTGACGACGATCCCCACCACAATGATGCCCAGGCCGTTGAGGAATTCCGGCATGCTGTCCATCTCACGGCCTTTTTCCATCACGAACAAGCCGACCGCGCCGAGCATGGCCACGAGAATGGAACCGACGACAAGCGTCGCGCAGAACAGAAAGATGCGTCCCGCCTTTTGCGCAAGGGTCATCGAACTCAACGGCGGCGGATCGAACAGGTTGAGCAGCCAGGTCAGGACGGCAAGGGCTTGATTGCGCATGGATTGATTTTGGACTTAGCAGTTTTGACTTTATTTATCAGGCTGGCAAGCCGTGGATGGAGCACACGGGTTGTGGCTGGGTTTGCCTCCCGAAGATTCCGTCGCTCCTGCAGGGCCAGGAGGAGATCAGGCTTCGGGGATTGCATGGCCGGAAAATCTTGCCACGATTTCTCCCACGCCATGCACCTGACCCCACGCGAACAAGAAAAGCTGCTGATTGTGACCGCGGCAGACCTCGCCCGGCGGCGGCAGGCGCGCGGGCTCAAACTCAATTATCCCGAGGCCGTGGCGATCATCACCTATGAGATCATCGAAGGCGCGCGCGATGGCCGGTCCGCCGCCGATCTGATGAGCTTTGGCACGACGCTGCTCAAGCGCGACGACGTCATGGAAGGCGTGCCGGAAATGATCCACGATGTGCAGGTCGAGGCGACTTTTCCCGACGGCACCAAACTCGTCACCGTTCACCACCCCATCCGATGATTCCCGGAGAAATTCGTCATCCCGCCGGCGCGGCGCCCCTCCGAGCCAACGTGGGGCTGGCGGAAATTCGTCTCGTGGTCGCCAATACCGGGGATCGCCCGATTCAGGTCGGAAGCCATTTCCATTTTTTCGAAGTCAATAGCGCCCTTTCGTTTGACCGCGAAAAGGCGCGCGGGTTTCGGCTCAACATCCCCGCGGGCAATGCCGTCCGGTTCGAGCCGGGCGATACCAAGGAAGTGCCGCTGGTGGCGCTGGCCGGCAAGCGCGAGGTCTATGGCCTGAATAATGGAGTGGATGGTGCACTATAACCGTATGATAATACCCGACGACATGCGGCTCGAACCGCCAAAGCGGCGCGAAAAGATGCGATCAAAAAAACTCGCTTCCTGCGCGCTTCGCGCGGCCGGGCAACAAGTAGCCCGGACCCCCCATCCCGCGCGCTAAACCTTCTTTCATATGCCCCTCGAAATTTCACGCCGCGCCTATGCCGAGATGTTTGGTCCGACCGTTGGTGACCAGATACGTCTCGCCGACACCGAACTTTGGATCGAAGTCGAGCGGGACTTGATCGCGGAAAACGGCGGTTATGGCAACGAGGTCAAATTTGGCGGGGGGAAAGTCATCCGCGACGGCATGGGGCAATCTCCCCTCGCCCTCGCCGCCGGCTCGCTTGACTTGGTCATCACCAATGCGCTGATCGTCGACGCGGTCGCGGGGATCATCAAGGCCGACGTGGGAATCAAGAACGGACGAATCGCCGGGATCGGGCATGCCGGAAATCCGCTGATTCAAAACGGCATCACGATGGTCATCGGCGCGGCGACGGAAGTGATCGCCGGTGAAGGCTGCATCCTGACGGCGGGCGGCATCGACAGCCACATCCATTTCATCTGCCCGCAGCAAATCACCGAGGCGATTTCCAGCGGCATCACGACCATGATCGGCGGCGGCACAGGCCCGGCGACCGGGACGAACGCGACGACCTGCACGCCGGGTCCGTGGAACATGCATCGCCTGCTCGAAGCGGCGGAGGAATATCCGATGAATCTCGGTTTTCTCGGCAAGGGCAACGCTTCCAGCGCGGAACCGCTGCGCGAACAGGTGCGCGCCGGGGCGATCGGGCTGAAGCTGCACGAGGATTGGGGCACGACGCCCGCGGCCATCGACACGTGCCTCGGGGTCGCGGACGAGCTTGACGTGCAGGTGGCGATTCACACCGATACGCTGAACGAGTCGGGCTTTGTCGAGGATTCGCTGCGCGCGATGAAGGGGCGCACGATTCACACGTACCACTCCGAGGGTGCGGGCGGCGGACATGCACCCGACATTATCAAGGTGTGCGGCGAGGCCAACGTCCTGCCGTCTTCCACCAATCCGACGCGGCCGTTCACGGTGAATACCATCGACGAGCATCTCGACATGCTGATGGTGTGTCACCATCTCGACTCGAAGATTCCGGAGGACGTTGCGTTTGCCGAGTCGCGCATCCGGCCCGAGACGATTGCGGCGGAGGATTTGCTGCACGACCTCGGCGCATTCTCGATGCTTTCCAGCGACAGCCAGGCCATGGGGCGCGTCGGCGAGGTGATCATTCGCACGTGGCAGACGGCGCATAAGATGAAGGTGCAGTTTGGCAAGCTGGAGCCGGATTCGGCACCGGGTGCGACGGCCCATGGCGCGGCGGATAATTTTCGGGCGTTACGGTACATTGCGAAATACACAATCAACCCGGCGATCACACACGGCATCGCGCACGAAGTGGGCTCGATCGAGAAAGGAAAATTCGCCGATCTCGTTCTCTGGAAACCGGCTTTCTTTGGCGTCAAACCGGAGCTGATCCTCAAGGGCGGACTTATCGCCTACGCGAACATGGGTGATCCGAATGCGTCGATCCCCACGCCGCAGCCGACACTCTACCGGCCGCAGTTCGCCGCTCACGGCCGGGCCAAGTTCAAGACCTCGCTGACATTTGTCAGCAAGGCGGCGCTGGAACTCGGCACGCTGAGCGAACTCCAACTACGGAAGCATCTCGTGGCCGTGCTGAATACGCGGAAGATCACGAAACGCGACCTGGTCTGGAATGCGTCGCTGCCGAAAATCGAGGTCGATCCCGAAACTTACACGGTCAAGGCCGATGGCCGGGAGCTGCGTTGCGAACCGGCCAAGACGCTGCCGATGGCGCAGCGCTACTTTCTCTTTTGACGGAATAACGGAATGACGGAATTTTGACAGGATTAAGATTGCTCATGTCTGAACTCACTATCATCCGAAACAACCCGCACCCTCATGGCGTCTATGGTCATCATATCCATGTGAGGGTACCCGTTGATCGAGCGACTCTCGCCAAGCGTCGCTGGCGCGGCGTCGCCGAGGACGGAAAGGAATTTGGTTTTGATCTCGACGAGCCGATAAACCATGGCGCCCACTTTTTTGCCGTTGGCGACACTTACTACGTCATTGAGCAGGCGCCCGAAGAAGTGCTGGAAATTCCCATTGCCACGCTCGAGCAGGGCGCCCGCATCGCGTGGAGTCTGGGCAATCTCCACTTTGGCGTACAGGTATGCGCTGATGCGATCCGCGTAGTAGAGGATCCTGCGGTATTGCAACTCCTCGCGCGCGAAGGCATCACCTTTCATCGGGTGGCTTCCGTTTTTCTGCCTTTGTCAGCCGGCGCTCATTCCCACCACGGTCACGAACATCATCATGAATGACGGCAATGCTGCAATATTTCCGTGGCTGGCGCGGCTGCTGCAGGTGAACGACTCGGCGTTTCCCACCGGCGGCTATGCCCACTCGTATGGCTTCGAGCAGGTGGTCCAATCCGGGCTGGTCTGCGATGCGGAATCGATGGCCCGGTACATTGAGAATCACCTCTGGCCGATGCTGACCCACTTTGAGCTGCCGATCGTTCGTTTCGCGCGGGCGGCGGCGCTGGAAAATAATCAGGCCGCCTTGATCGAACTTGATGACTGCATGGACGCGACCAAGACCGCGCGTGAACTGCGCGAAGCGAGCCGCGCCACAGGACGACGCAGACTCCACGCTTTTGTCGAGACCAGCGCCTCCCCTGCCCTGGCCGCGTTTGCACGGAGTGTCGAAGAAGGCCGGAGTCATGCTCACCATGCCATGGTTTATGGGATCGGCTTGGCGGCACTTCCGCAGCAGGCGCTGCTGACGTCGTGGGCTTTTCAAGGCCTGAGCGCGGTCTGCCTTTCGTCGCCAAAGCTTTTACGGATCGGACAGGACGCCGCGCAGCGCGTGTTAACCAGATCGCTCGCGCCAATCGATAAAAACGTGGCGCTTTCGCTCAATGTTTCCCGCGACGAACTGGGCTGGTTCGATCCGCTGGTGGAAATCGCCTCGATGCAACATGAAATCGCCGATGAGCGCCTCTTCATTTCCTGAACCATCCGGTGATAGTTCCGCCGCCCAGCGTGCGGCGGCTACCAAAAGACGCATTGTGCGGATCGGCATCGGCGGACCGGTCGGCTCCGGCAAGACCATGCTGGTGCTGCGCCTGTGCGAATGGCTCCGGAATGACTTCAGCATTGGCGTCATAACGAACGACATTTATACCCGCGAAGATGCCGAGTTTTTAGTACGCAACAACGCCCTGCCCGCCGACCGCGTCCTGGGCGTGGAAACGGGCGGATGTCCGCACACGGCAATTCGGGACGACACCAGCATGAACATGGCGGCGGTTCACGAGTTGGAGGCGCGGCATTGCGACCTGGACCTGATCCTGATCGAGAGCGGGGGCGATAATCTTTCCGCCACTTTTTCTCCGGAGCTGGTCGATGCGTTTATCTATGTCATCGACGTCGCGGAGGGCGACAAGATCCCGCGCAAGGGCGGGCCCGCGATTCGCCATAGCGATCTGCTGCTCATCAATAAAATCACCCTCGCGCCTCATGTCGGCGCCGACCTCGAAGTGATGCGGCGCGATTCCCTGCTGATGCGGGAGAAGCGTCCTTTCCTTTTCGCCGATTTGAAATCGGGGGTGGGGCGCGACGAGATTCTCCATTGGCTGAAACGGGAGTATCTCTTTGTCTGATCCGGCATGCACGGGCCTGAGCGGAAACCTGCGCCTGGTCTGCGCCTCACATCCGGAACGCGGCACTTTCCTGGCCGAGCAATCGTTTTCCGCGCCGATCCATCTCAGCAAGTCCTATTGGAATGGCTCCGTCCTGCTCGTGAATGTGATCAACCAGACCGCAGGCATCTTTGGCGGCGATGCGATCAAGACGCGGGTGGTGGTGGAACCGGGCGCCCGCGTGCTTTTGTCGAGCCCCTCCGCGGCGCGCTTTCATCCTTCTCAAGGCCGGGAAGCGCGGCTGGAACAAACTTTCCTTATTCGCGCCGGAGGCAGCCTCGATGTCTTCCCGGAAATTTCGATTCCCCAGCGCGATTCACGCTCGTTTCAAAAAACGACGATTCAGATCGAGGCGGGCGGCGAACTCATTTACCTGGAAACGCTCGCACCGGGCCGGGTCGCCTCGGGAGAAGCGTTTGCCTTCGCCCATTATGGCTGGTGGACCGATGTCACCGTGGGGAACCGCTTGATCCACCGCGAACGCGCTTCCATCAGACTGGGCGATTCGAGCATGGCAGCTCTGCGGGCCGTTTACCCCACCAGCTATTATGCGGGCCTGCTCGTGATCTCACCTGCCACAGAAAGTTGGAGCGTTGATTGCCCATACGAGGTGGCAAAAATATCGGGCGATCTCGCCGTGAAAATGGCTGCTTCCAAGCTGAGCGCCCACGGATGGTCGATTCGCGTCCTGGCGGAAAATAGCCTCGCGCTGCGCGAAAGCATCCGGCAGGTTCGAGAAATGATTTACCGGCGGCTCGAACGGCCATTTCCGAATCCACGGCGGTGCGGTTAGGGCATTTCAAATTATGGCGCATAGCCCAAGGTAGCCCGGACAACTCAAGACCTCTGCAAAAGTCTTACTTTGAGGATTCTGTCATCCTGAGCGGAGCGCAGCGAAGTCGAAGGATGACGGATTGCTTTTAGAAGGGGTTTTGCAGAGGTCTCCGGAGGGGTGCCAGAACTCTGCGACCCGTGCCGGGGTCGGACTCAGTTCGGCGATAAACCGGTTGTGCCAACCACCGGTTGCCACCCAAACAAGTTCCCCGCCCCGAAGGCTCGGCGGAGCGCACTTACTTCTCAAAATTGCGTCGGTCCTGCGGCCCTCCGGGACGCGCTTTTTTCCCCTACGTTTACCGGTGGTTGGCACCACCGGCTAATATTTTTTCGGCCCTCCGGGCCTCAACTCACGGCTACAGTATTTCTGATAATGCTCCAGAGAATTTCAAGGATCGTGCACACATTGGGGTAGCCCGGACAACTTGTTGTCCGGGTCGCCGAAGGCGACAAGAGGCAGCCGGCAAGTTTTCAACGGTCAGAGGCTGCTTCTTGTGCCTCGACCGAAGTTTCGGGCGAGGCGCCCCGATAATAAGTTGTCGGGGATACCGATCAAGAACACAAGAAAGGCCTACACCGGCGGCGAGTTGATGACCGTCTCGATGACCTGCTGGAGCTTTTCCAATTTGTAGGGCTTTTCGAGCACGGCGCTGAAACCGAATTTGGCGTGGTCGAGCATGACGGGGTGTTCGAGATGTCCGCTGCTGGCAATCACGCGCGCGCCAGGATCGATTTTCTTGATGGTGTGGACGGCGTCCTGACCGCCAACGCCGTTGGGAATGACCAGATCCATCATCACGATATCGAACGGCTCCGAATGCGATTTGGCCTTGGCGAATGCGGCGATGGCCTGCGAGCCGTCCGTACAGGTCGAGACCTCGTAGCCGAGATGGCCGAGCATCCGGCTGACGATATCGAGGATCATCTGCTCATCGTCCATCAACAAAATGCGCCTCTTTTGCGTCGGCTTGGGCAACGCCTTGGTGGCACCGGGAGAAGTGGAAACTTGCGGAGCGCCAACCTTGGAAAGGGTTTGGGAAGTTGTCGGGCTTGCGCCGCCTGAGGCGATCGGCAGGTAAACGGAAACCGTGGTCCCGACGCCGGGCGTGGAATCGATCAGGATGGTGCCGCCCATGCGCTGGACGGAGGAAAGCGCCGTGGTTAGTCCAAGGCCCTGCGAGCCGCTGCGCGTGGTGAAATAAGGCTCAAACACGCGGGGCAGGGCTTTCTCCGAGATGCCGCTGCCCTGGTCCTGGATGTGCAGGCAAATATAGTCGCCCGCTTTCAACGGCAGATCGGGACGATAAGAAAACTGCGAGTGGGGGATGTTTTCCGCGGAGAATCGCACCACGCCCTTGTCCATCGCCTGCACGGAATTCGTGACAATATTGCGAATGGCATGGGAGAAAGCCTCCTGGTCGACTTCAATTTCAGGCAGGTTTCGGGGGAAAAGGTATTCGGCGCGAACCATGGTTCCGCGCACGACGGTGGCGACGGCTTCCTGCACCGCAGGCTCCAGGGCGATGCGGACTTTGGGCTGACTTTGCTCGGGCGTGATGGAGAACATCTGCTCGATGAGATCGCGCGCGCGTTGCAGGGAGCGCTCCATTTCGTTGAGTCGAACGGCGATGGCATTGTGCGGGCCGTTCAAGTTTTTCGCGATGGTGAGATTACCGACGACGTTGGTTAAAATCTGGTCGAAGTCGCGGGCCATTCCCTCGGCCAGCGCGGCGGCCGTCGCCTGGGTTGAGGCGAGCGCAAGGGCTTCGGTGAGCTTTTTGTTTTCCGTCAAATCCTTCGACAGCAGGACAACGGATTCGACCTGGCCCTCGGGATTGAGCACGGCGGACATCTCACTTTCAAGACTCAGCCAACCTCCGTCCTTTTGCTGCATGCGGTACTCCACCATCTGGGTTGCGCCTTGCAGCGCCAGGTTCAAGGCTTCCGTCGTACGCTCCCTGTCGTCTGGGTGAATTTCCGACAGGGCATGCGTGCCCACGAGTTCTTCCTCCGAATAGCCCATCGCATGAATGTAGGCCGGGTTGGCCCAAGTCCGGTTTCCCAGATGGTCCAGAAGCACGATGAAATCGGAGACGTTATCCGTCATGATCTGGAACAGCCGGCGCTGTTGAATCCACTCGATCTCGGCGTGCGCCCATTGCGCCAGACTATCGTGGCAACTTTTTAGTTCGTCCCGAAGCCGCTGAAGCTCCGAGTCCGAGGTGCCAGGTAAAGCTTGAGTCACCTGCGGAGGCGCTGCAGCGGCCACCGCTGGCGCTGGAATCGGCGCAGCCGGCAATGCCTGAGCGGGCGGGCGCAGAATAACGGGCCGCCGCAGGGCTACGGGCTGTTCTCGGATTGGCACATCTTTCACGATGCTGTTCTCAAGTGAAATGGAAAACATACGTCCCTCAGGACCTCATGACGAGCGAGATCGGAGAAGAAAGCAGAATTCCCTATTCATGGAGTAGTTTAGGAAGTTAAATTATGCAAGAAAAAAACAAAAGCCGCAGAGGCCAAGTTGAGCTCGGCAGCGGCTATTTAACGAGTTATCTGTCATTTATGCAAGTTTTTCCACTCAAACTTGCAGAATGTTTTGACCAAATGACGCCCCAAGGGAGGCATCACCAGAGGCTGTCCGGAAAGTAGGCGTGACCCGCGCCGACTTTTCGGACAGCCTCTTGCGAAATGCGATAGGAAAAATTAAGCGCCGACTTCTTTGCGCGCCTCTTCAGCCAAGGCAGTCGAGAGGTAGCGTTCGCCCGTACTGCAGCCGATGGTCACGATCAGCTTGCCCTTGTTTTCGGGTCGCTTGGCGACTTGGATGGCGGCAAAGACATTGGCGCCGGTCGAGATGCCGACGAGCAGGCCTTCTTCCTTGGCCAGACGGCGGGCGGTGACGAGAGCGTCTTCATTGGAGACGGTGATGACTTCGTCGACGATTTTCAGGTGGAGATTCCCCGGCACGAAACCGGCGCCGGTGCCTTGGATTTTATGCGGACCAGGCTTGAGCGGCTCGCCCTTGAGCGTCTGGGTAATCACCGGTGAATCCTTCGGCTCAACCGCGATGGCCTTGAAGCCGGGCCTGCGTTCCTTGATAACTTCAGCGACGCCGGTGATTGTCCCGCCTGTGCCCACGGCGGAAACGAGGATGTCGATCTTGCCGTCGGTGTCTTTCCAAATTTCCTCGGCGGTGGTCTTGCGGTGAATCTCCGGATTGGCCGGATTTTCAAACTGCTGGGGGATGAAGGCGTTCGGCGTTTCCTCGAGAATCGCCTTGGCCTTGGCGATCGCGCCTTTCATACCTTCCGCGGCAGGCGTGAGCACCAGTTTCGCGCCAAGCAGGGCGAGCAGCGTGCGGCGTTCCAGCGACATGCTTTCCGGCATGGTCAAGATGAGTTTGTAGCCCTTGGCGGCGGCGACAAAAGCCAGTGCGATGCCGGTATTACCCGACGTCGGCTCAACGATCACGGTATCCTTGGTGATCTTGCCCGCCTTTTCGCCCGCCTCGATCATGGCCAAACCGATACGATCCTTCACGCTGCCGAGGGGATTGAAAAACTCGGCCTTCACGGCGATGGTTGCATCCAGTCCCTCCGTAATGCGGTTCAATTTAATGAGCGGAGTGCGGCCAATGGTATCGAGGACACTGTTGTAGATGGGCATAAAATGAGAGAGTGAATTGGGTTGTTTACTGTTTCCATAGACAATACGAAAACCTCGATTAGAGGCAACTATTATCGTCCAGATTCACTCCTGCGGAGCGCAGTTGGAGTCGATGCCTCTCTGCTTGCGGTGGTCTTTTTATTCACCGGCCCTGACTTTCCAACCGGGAAATGGCACTCCGGGCCTCGTCATAGTGAGGATCGAGCTGCAAGGCCAGTTGAAATTGGGTCAGGGCGTCCGTGGCATTGCCCTCTTCCAGCAGCGCGATGCCGAGGTTGTAGTGGATTTGGGGGTCATCGGGACTTAAACGAGCCGCGATCGCAAACTCCGTGGCTGCCTCTGGAATCTGGCCGGTCTGGCCCAGGGCGATGCCGAGGTTGTAGTGGCCTTCCGCGTATTCGGGATCAAGGTGGACGGCGCTTCTTCCCTCCTTGATGGCTTCCTGCAAGCGGTTGGTTTGAATGAAGGCGTCGGCCAGGTTGCTGTGCGCCTCGACGTATTTCGGGTCGATCTGCACCGCCGTCTGGAATTGCCCGATGGCTTGGTCGAGTTGCCCGGTCTGGACCAAAACGCTGCCGAGTTGGTTGTGGAAGGAAGCATTCCCGGGCCGGAGGGTAATGGCCATTCGATAGGCGTCGATCGCCTCGGGCGCGCGACCGAGCTGCACCAGCGCGTTGCCCCAGTTGAGATAAGAGAGCGCCTCGCCGGGCTTGACCTGCAGGCCGAGTTGGAGCTGATGGATGGCCCCGGCGGGATCGCCGTCCGCCGCCAGCGCAACGGCGAGATTATTATAGCCGAGCCAACTGGCGGGATTATTCCGGAGGTTGTACTCCCACAGAACGACGCTCTTGTCGAAGACCCTGGCGTAGGTGTGACTTTGATAGGCGAGAGTCGCGACGACCACGGCCACAGCTAGCGAAATTAGAAGCCGCGCGGGAATGTAGCGGTCGTAGAGATCGCTCACGCAAGCCGCGGCCAGGCCCACCAATCCGATCAGCGGTAGATAAATAAGATGGTCCGCGGTCCACGCATAGAGCGTCCAGATCATCTTGAGGAACCCAAGTACCGGCACGAGGTTCAGCAGGAAAAAGAGAAATCCGAAGAGCGCGTGCCGGGCCCAGGGAGTGCGGCGTATCGCGAGCCAACAAAGAAACAACGCGACTAGCAACCAGGCGAAAATTTCCCACCCGGCGGCAGCCTCGACATTCCAGCGGAAATAAACGATATCGAGGTTGAACGGCCAAAAGCATTTTGAAATATAGAAGGCGATGATCAATCCCGCGCAAAGCAGGCGCGAGAGCGGATCGAGGGATTCAATCGGTTCGCCACCGGGTGGAAGGTTGTGCTGGTAGACCGTCGTCACCAATCCCAGCACGAGCGAGATGCCGAAGAACACCGCGCTGCGTTTCCAGTCTTCGGAGCGAATCTTTCCGTAACGCCACCAGCCATGGAGCAGGATGATGACGGGAAACATCACGACCGAGGTCTTGCACAACATCGCGGCGATAAAGGCCGCCACGGACCGGAGGTAGGAGATGCGGTCGTTGTGCCGGTCGTAATGGAGATAGGCCAGCATGGCCATGAGCAGGAACGGGAGCGAGAGGGTGTTTTTGATTTCGCTGATCCATGCGACCGATTCCACCGTGACCGGGTGGATGGCGAAAAGCAGGCCTCCCAGCCACGCCAGTCGGATTCCCAATCGCGCCAGAAGTCGCCACACCAGCAGCGCGCTGAAGAGATGCAGCGCGATGTTCGTCAGGTGATAGCCGAACGTGTTCTTCCCGAAGAGATGCCATTGCAGCCACTGAGCGGTGTCCTTGAGCGGAAAATAATCCTGGCCGGATGGCGCGAACCAGATTCGCCATAAGCCGGTCCAGCGATGGATGGCCGGATTGTAGACCACGGCATCGAAGTCGTCGAAGAGCCACTCGCCGTGAAGCGCCGGTGAGAAGACCCAAAACCCAAGGAACACGATGAGCCCCGCCTGGAGGGCGGACAGGATATGCGCGTTCCTTTTCATTTAGACTTCGCGCTTATACCAGATTTCTGTTCATGTGGAGTAAAGAACCCTGGAGCAAGCTTCGGGGCATTGTTTGGTGGCCCGGACAACTCGTTGTCCGGGTGGCCGAAGGTCACGGGAGGTCACCGGGGTGCTTTCGGTCACCTCCTGCGCGCTCGAAATGTCTTCTCGCGCGCCCGGGCAACAAGTAGCCCGGGCCACCAAAATCAGACCCGGACCGCGGTCTTTTTCGGGGAAAGCGGTGTCGGAGATAGAGGGGCGGTGGCGCCTTGATTCCCCCGCCCTCCCTGACCTTCCGCATGTCCGCCATGCCGTCCC
>Ga0116229_10002264_pt1 | contig 31008 bp, 25 predicted proteins | sample S1TSphgellanicum_3_FD_87313 | JGI IMG/M metagenome (GOLD analysis project Ga0116229, IMG submission 87313) | Host-associated microbial communities from peat moss isolated from Minnesota, USA - S1T2_Fc - Sphagnum magellanicum MG | ecosystem: Host-associated > Plants > Peat moss > Unclassified...
ACATTCCCCTTCAAGAAATTAATGAGTGTGTTGTTTAAAGTAGTAACCTGCTTTTCCATCATCGTCTCTGCAACTCCTTCTTCTTGCTCCTCCTTCAGTGGTTCGAATGGAGTCTCTCCAAGCTCACCCAGTACTCTCTCGAGCTCTGTGGCAGCGCTCACTAGCTCTTCAATGTCAGTGAACGTCCTCACCACACATAACTTTTGAATTTCAGGCCTTAATCTGGCCAAAAACCTTCTCCTTTGTTCAGCGTCTTGTATCCTTCCCTTCTGAAACAATCTATCAAGTCGTTCAAAGTATTTTTGAACCAGCTTTTTGGGTTCTTACTTGATGGCATCAAGCTTCATCCTGATGTCATCGGCGTCCACATTGCCATACTTCTATACGATCAGAGTTTTCAACTCAAGCCAATCGGCTGGTGCAGGTTGCATCCTCTTAAACCACTCCTTGGTTCTACCCTTTATATTCAACTTCGTAATCTTGAAGAGCTTGTCCGCATTCAGATTGCGCACCTCAACCGCCATGGTGAGCCTCTCCGCCCAGTCATTGACTTCTTCATGGTCTCTTCCCCAGAACAATTCATCCATCCCCTGGGGACTGGTCATCTTGCAAACGTTCAATTTCACACCAAAATTGCAACACTTTCTATTATATACTCGATTCTTAGGCAACTATCGACGACCAGAGTACTGAATAGCTTTACAGTTTACTTTGCTCATTTTGGACCATGAACATAACAAATGTCATACGATTCAATCTGCAAATTCAGACTGATCTCCTTCTGTTATTGGTCTCAAAGGTGCAAAATTAGATGGAAGAATGGAAAAACTCTGCTCATCTGTGGATTCTTGTTGGAACTGCCACTTTCCTTCCGAATCGCGCCATATTCTCCAACTAATAATGCGAGCCCTCGATCCACCGTGCTCCATCCTAACAAGATGATCTCTAATTTGGAACAAATCTTCCACACCAGGAATATAGAATCTGGTGAAATGGTTAGGTGATACAGCAGACTTAGGAACCCAAATGTTTCCTAATCTAGGCACACTACGTTGCCTTTCGGCAAACAAAGGCATTACTTTACACAAGGTACGAGGTGTAATAGTACTGCGTCTATAGCTCTGAGATTGACTCCCATCCCCTCGCTCCATCTCTCACTTTCAACCAAACCTCAGTGCGCGTATAGAAACCATTGTGTGCTACTTCTACTGCTATGTCTCCGACTCGAGCTTCCTCTGGATCTATACCTACAATCGTCACCACTCCAAAACCCAGCAAATGCAGGACCACCGCTCCTCTCTGTGGTCCCCCTCGAATACTTAAATAATCAAACCTATTAACTATTTGTTGTTCATGGACCTCCTGTGTTAATTCTTCTACTCCGATCCCATCTGCACTAGGCGTAGACATGATGCTTCAATTATCATCATTCGCTAGACATCCACAAGTTCTACCGAAACTGACAAATCGAAGCCTGCTCTAATACCAAAAGAGAGGGTGTAATGACCCTACAACACACGGATGATCTGACGTCCCTACACGAAACTTAGTTCTTGTGCGATCCTAAAACTAATAAACATGTTCTGATCTTTCCTTCTGATTCATCCAAAACTCTGCTGCCTATTGCTGCTGATCACTTCACTCAGACATCACTTGCACTTGTGCAAAACCAGCAGATTATGATCATCAAATCCGAGCTTATACTTTCATTCATAAAAGGTCCAGGGTACAGACATCCTTGCTGCAAGGCATATATCAAAAGATAAACACACCTCGTCTCCGATGCTTCTCAGCTGATCCTACAAGTCATAGTTAACTCTCCAACTAAATCGTTGGTGCAACGGAAAAATTCAACAACTAGCTAGAGCAAAAAATTTCTTTTTTTCTATTTGTGCATCTCTATGCTCATCAACCATGAACTGTCCTCCTCACACCATAGCCTGGTAAGTCTCTAAAAATTGTCTGCTCTACCGCCTCTTCCTCCCGTCCCCCTTTTGCCTTCGCTCCTTGCTCCTTACCCTCCGTTCGGCGCTCCATCCACTCCCGCTCATCAATGCAGCTCCACTCCGTCATAATCCGCATTGCTTCACTTGCGTGCAATCCGATTTCACAGCATATCCAGACGCATCCACCATGCATTCTTTGCATTAGTAATGGAGAGATCTGCGCAACCAAAAATACTGACGACTACAAAATCAACTCAACCAACAGGCCATGTTCACACTAGCTCGGTGACCTATTGTCCGGGCACACATTCACCAAGTAAAACAATTCATTTGGACAAGTGCTGTCAATTACACTCGGTTATCTTGGCAATCCAAGCTTCAAAATACTAAAAGGACCCCTTTTGCTCATGATTATTTTTTTCAATATTTTGACAAGCCATGGGGCACTCACTTTGCCCTTTGTTCGCACAATGGGCTTACTATTAGATGGTGCTATGACTTGTCCTTAAAGTAGTTTCATTAAATGGTAAGTTTTTTCTTACCCCCTCTCTCTATTAATTATATAATTTTAGAAGTGACTCTCATTTTATTTTGATTTTTTAAAAAAAAAATTTAATACAATTATTCTTCCTAGGGTTTTCCCCAACTCAAATTAAATAATTTAAATACATGAAAATTAAATTTTAATAAAACATATGGGACTAAAGTGTGGTGCTATTAAGAGCATCTTGGGAAACATTTTGGGAATTTCATTCAAACAACTTTGGCAACACATTGAGAAAATTACTAGACCCTTTGTATTGCACATCAAGCATTTCATTTGGCCACATGAAAATTATGGTGAATCGATATCATTTTGGACCTAGGCTAATGAACAAAAGTGAGACACCTTTAAATTCTTCCCAAGGCTTGAAAGATGAATGTTTGAATGGAAGGTAGAAAGAACTTGGGGGCATGTTCCTTAATTTTTCACTTTAAGGAATGAAGGGCATGTGAGGATTAAGACAGAGTGACAAGTTCATAAACAAGTCACATCCACAAGTTAAACAATGCAAACAAGTAGTGAAAACGAAGTCAATTTTGGGTCATAAACTTGCTTTGAACTCAACACATCCACATAGCCTATAATATTTGGGAAAACGTCCAAGTCCTCTTCCCTATAGTACACCCTTGGACCTCTTCATAAGATACACATTGAAATTATTTTTGTACCTAGAATTCCTCGCAAATGGGAGTCCTAAAATTCTCAAGTTATGAATCCCATAACTTTGTAGGCTCATATTTTTTTCATATAAACTTTAATTTATGAGCTTCCAAATAGAAAGTTTTCACAATCAATGAGACCTTTCCAATTCCATATCACATCCTTCCATCATCCTTCCATTATTTTTCTTAAGTTTTAATGGTTGGGAGTCAAACTATTAATTTGACTCCCAACTTTGTTTTGGGCTATAATGTTTACTTCACATCTCCAAATGAAAAATGTAAGTTTATTTTTTTATATTTACATTTTGAATTTTTTATGATATACAAAACTCTTGATTTGGAACAAGTTTACCCTTGCAAATTTGACCCAATGATTTGGGATATTCCAAATTCCCAAAGCAAAAATTCATCACAAAAGTCTGAAGAATGTTTCCTTTTCACTCCCCTAATGTATTTAGGCCTCTTTCTTCCCGAGGTTTATTCCTAACTCTTTTTTTTTTTGCCTTGTGTCTGTTTTGGTCATAAGCCTAAGGTTAAAATCACAATAGAAACGGGACATATTGGTATACATTGTGACTTGTATTAATTAACGGTGGGAATTCCCAAATTCCAATTTTTTTCCATTCATGATGGGTAGTTTTTTCCTTTGGTTGACCTAGTGCCCAAAAAATTAATCAAGCTTTGAACACTCACAAAATAAATAAATGTTGTAATCTCCTCCTTTTGGTTGTCTATATAAGTTACAAGAGTAGAACTTAAGGCAAAGGATATTAGATAAAATTTGAGGACATATTAAAAACATGTTTGGGAACACACAAGGAAATTGTAAAAGTTGTAAATAATAATAATATGATGTCCCATGGGCAAATATGAAAATAAATAATACACCCATGAGCCCTACCTTGAGAATCTTTGATTAAGGACATATAGGTTTAAACTCATGAATAACTTGGTTAATTGTTTTGAGTTAGACATAATTGAAAGTAAATTATGTGAACTTGACTAAATTTTAAGGAAGATGATTCCAAATAATGTAATGATTTATTCATAAGGAAGATGATAGTTTTTGAAGGATGATATGTGGCATAATACTTTGAAAATAATGAATGATAATGTTTCATAAAAGTAAATGAATGGGATTGATAATTCATTCATTTTTCCCTACAAGCATTTAAAGGTTGTGGTTGGAATTTTGAGCTCATTTCTCCTTTTTTTATTTCATGCTATTACTTGATGTTAAACTTTGGGATAAGCCTTTCATGTAATGAATTTATGTCACAATAAACTTTTATGTCATTTTGATTATGGAAGTGTTCACAAGAGCAAACATTTATGATTTTTGGTGAGCAATTTTTATGAAGCAAATTTTTTAGATATGTGTGATGAACTCCTCATTGTGTGTAACTAATATTAAAGCCAAAATTTAAGCACCTAGGTAATTGTATTATAAAAACATGTAAATTTCATTTTTTGTATTCTTCAAGTGGTTTGTATGTTGTGCGGGTGTGATGTGGAAATTTAGTTGTGTAAATTACTTATTTATGTGCTAGTGGGGACTCAATTGAAAATTAACTTTCATAGGCCCATAGGCTTGAACTTTTTTTAAAATACATGTACCAAGGTTCATAGGAAGGGGGAATAGCCTAACTAACCCAACATGGTCTAGGTAGCTATGCAAGCCACCTATTATGCCTATTTAAGTTTACCTAGTATGCCAACTAGGTACAAAATATTTATCAACAACCCATTGTTGACCACAACCCATGTTTTGGGTGGGAATTGATCCTTGAACCCCAAAACCCATGTTCTAGGTGGGAATTGATCCTTGAACCCCAAGGATAGAGATCAACCCCTTTACCACCAAACCACACCACTTGTTGTGCCAAAAATGTAATGTGCATTTTATTTATTGTACTTCATTTAAAATATTACACAAACATAATTTTTTATCTTTGATATATTATTAAGGTTTTGTCCAAATGACAAGATTAAAGTTTAAAATTAATTTTTTTTCAATAATGTACCCAAATATATGTCTTCCTCTTTAAAATATAAATTAATTTGAAACAAAAAAATTTGAATTTAGTTACTAAATATAATTTCAATGACCATTCCATGGAAAAAATAAAATCAATCACATGATTTATAATAAATTATATATATATATATATCATATCTTAAACCTTCATTTGATTTTAAGAATTATATTATGCAATTTTTCTTTTGATATATCATAATTTTATCAATAAAATTTAATTTAAATGTGTGATGTATAATTTATTCACATATAGTATTTATAAATGGATCATAAATAAATAATAATAGAAATGTAATAAAAGATTTTAAATTATCCATAATATTTCTGATGTAAAAATAATCTAAATAATCATTTCTAAATATTAATTAATGCCATATACTTAATTGATTTTATGGAGCTATGAATTTTATTATGTTTACACATATAATATCTTAAGTTTTATTTAAAATTATGATAAAAAATTTATGTAAAAACAAATTATGTCTTTTCACATCTCAAACCTTTATTTGATTTAAGAAATTATATCATAAAATTTTACTTATAATAGATCATAGTTGTACCAATAAAACGTAATTTAAATGGATGATATATATAACTCATTCACTATATTATTTTTATAAATGGGTCATATATAATTCCTATTACCTAGCCAATTCAATAAATAAGTTACATTGCCTACCTAATTAATAATTACACCTACTACCTAAACATTAACCTATTTAATAAATAAATTACATAGCCTAATTATCACATATCAAAATGATAGAACACCTATAACTTAACCCACATACATATTGTGTTTTACTAATTACCTTACAACTTGCAACTTAATAATTTATTAATTACCTAACCTACCTAATTAATTAGTTAATTCAAAACAACATGATTTATCATAATGATAAAATATCTACTACTTACCCACATACATATTACCTACTATCTAACCTTATATCTACCATTAATTGCCATGGGTCCTTTAAAATTTTCATAGACTTACAAAATTTTATTACACATTTAATTGTTAGTTCATTGAAAATAGTTAAGGGAAAACAACTAGACCACTAAATTCAACAATTTCATTGGCCAACTTTATTTTTTCACAGTTAATTACATGTGCATTTGGAGTTAGGATTTATAATTGCAAATCAAGTTGAAAAGATGCCATGTGGTGTCCAATGGTCTATGAACCACCTTCCAAGTCATAGAAGCAATTGCATTTTCATATATTTTGGGATGTTACTAAAAAATAATAATATTAATGTATTATTCATCTTCATTTTCATCCAACTTGACATCAATCACAAGTATAAGTTGCATATGCAATTGAAAATCATTTTGTAATCATTTATGTGATTATAAGTCATTTTTATTAAAGTGCCACAGAAGACAATCGCATGGATATCACAAAAATGGTTGATTTAGACACAACATAATATTACTTTCATAGGTATTTGTTTTCCCCTAGTATGGGTCAAAGACATACCAACCAATTTTTTTTTATTAGAAAAATATTGATAGAAAACATTAGAGAAAAAAGGCTTACAAAATTCATTGATTTTTTTTTTTAAATAAATGAAAATTGCCATATTGCAGTAGAAGCTTAAAGACCGCTTACCATTTCATGTATTCCCCATAAGGCCTCTCACCTATTGTAATTAGGTCCTTGGGTATCCCTATCACCAAATTAACACTAGTGGATGTCGTTGGATCTAGGTTAATCGCTAGACAATCATCGTTAGATTTAGGGTTATCACCATGAATATCACCATTAGATCTAGGGCTATCACCATGAATATCACTGTTAGATTTAGGGTTATTGCCAACAACCTTAGGTCTAGATTCTAAATAGTCCACACTATTATGTTACACAAAGCACTAAGGTAGTTGATTTGAACACCAGGAGCACTGAGTACATTCATTGTTGTGACCTGGAAACTTTTGTCGCTTTCCATTTTGCTTTTGTTGATTCTTGTTTTGCTTTCACCAATTCTCACTTCATCATCTTGTTGTGGCTCATGAATGTTTCTAGTGGGCTCCAGAGCCCAAAGTTTAAAGGGTTGGGAACTTGGGATTTTAGGAAAATAATAGGGATCTAGGTTTTCAAGGTGTGTAGTAAGTTATAAGTTGTCAAGTTTGGTTGGAACTTGGTTTGTTGCTAGAGTCACAAAGGTGCACATTGTTCAAGAATCAATGTTGTTTGAAGGTGAAGTGGAGGTGACGGTGTTAGAGAATCATCTACCACACCTCTTAATGCCCATTACCCACCAAGTTGTTGCTATTCATGTGCATAGAGTTCATAGTGTTGACCATTGCCCACTGAATTGTTACAAGTTCACGTGCAAAAAGTTCATGGAGGTGCTAAGTGTTGTAACTTGTTCAACAATGTTTCTTGCTACATATGCATGGTAGTGTTGGCCTTCAAGTGAACCTCATGGACATCATTACTACACATTGGTTAATGCAAGACTTCTTCATTAAATTTTGTCCTTTACTTGCTCTTGGGAGGTTGATTTCATTTTTGTAACATATTGTGGCACATGCTAGCTTTAAGGTTACAAGCTTTGTATATTCAAGCTCATTCAAAAGCTATGTTTTTTATTGAAGCTTTGTTGAAGCATTATTCCAGCTCTATTCACTTTTTAATCTAATATGATGTGATGTTAAAATATATTTGTGCCAAAAATTATACATCACAATGCACTAAAAAATAATTGAAATAATGTTTTGTTTGTATGAAATTTGTAGAACCTATTAAACATTATGATTCCATATGAGCCACATGAAGAGTTTAATAACTATCATATCACAAACAAGTGTTTTTGGGGGCGATGATTATAAGTATGTGGTAAATTAACATTTTGACAAACTATCATTTTCAAATGGAAGATGACAAGATATGTGAGGTGGGTCATTTTTTAAATTTTCATTTCAAACATTTTCTGGTTGATTGATTCAAACCCAAACCTAGTGCAGTCCAAAAACATAAACATGTGTTCTATTATACCACATATACCGTAAATATACCCATTATTCCTTGAATTTAATTTTTTAAAATTCATTTCTTTTTTTCAAATAATATTACATATCATTAACTTTGTGAAAATCAAAATAACGAGCCCAAACACTAAAATTGAAACCCAAAATTAAATGCAACACATTTTGTAAAAATATACATTACATACAGGTCATGAAAGTGCCCAAAGTGGCCCCTTCATATTGTGCTTTCACCCATTAGTGAAATAGTTTTGTTCTTGGTTAGTGAGACAATTATATTCTTGGTTGTTTGAGTTTTGTTCTTGGTTAGTGAAATAGTTCTATTCTTGGTTAGTGCTTACTTGAGGTTTAGAAAGGTTTAGGGTTTGGTAGGTTTTAGGTTTATGGTTTAAAATCTAGATAAAAGAATCTTGCATAATCCAAATCCTAGCTGTTTTCTTCATTGAACTCTATTCAAGGTTTTTTTTTGTCAAAACTTAATGCACACTGCATCACATGCTTGCTTTAGGGTTTTGGTAGATTTTTGGTTTAGGGTTTAAACAATTTAATAATTAGGATTGTGCATAATCCATATATAAACGAAACTTGTATATTTGTCATGTTTCTTCCCATACTTATGCATTGTCCATTTTGCACAACCCATAAGAAGGCAAATAACTAGGAGGTGTGAGAATAATGGTTTTCTTGTAATTTAACAACATGTTTTGCTTTTGACAAAAATTTGGAACTTAGAGTTTCACAATGCACATGGATTAACAATTGATGCATAGAAGTGGCTCACAAACTTTCTCTGTTTGTGTTTTTCAACCTCCTTTTTCTTTTATTTTTTGTATGCATTTTAAAATTTGAAAGGTTTATATGGCATTTGAAAGGACACAAAAAAAATTATGATGTTTGACTTTTTCAAATCCAACAAGAACCCTGAGGATAATTATGCTCTTGTGATCCCTCCTAAACTTAAACCAATTCCATTTTCTGTAATAAGTTCAAATGGCAGCAAGATTGAATCAAATTCTGATTTCAATATTAAAAAAATGGATAATCCTACTATGTAGTTTATTTGTCTTAGTGGATGCCCACTTATGCTACCTTTGTGGCAAATTTCTTAGCGATCCATGTCATTACAGAGGAAGAAGAATCAAAATTGTCCTTTCCTAAGAAACCTAAAAAGAATTATGACATATCACAAAAGTGTCGAGATGTGAGGGCTACTAAATTCCCATGGGTAGAGATGTTGAGAAGTGAAATTAAAGACGTTCACCATGTGAAATGCCTAGTATGTTCATTTGTGAAAGGTAAAGATGTGATCCTAAGGCTGAAAACTAACACTATTGAAAAAAATGCAGGAAAAACAAATGTTATTCGAGAAATGTCGCATTTGGGCAAGGAATAAGGAAAATGGCATGTCAATAAGAACTACAACCATGCAAAAAATGAGGTTGCTTATTGAAAGAAAAACCACCTCACAACTGTTCAACAAGTTCAACAACGGGTTAAAAAGGAATGGGGTAAGAAGCGGCAACAGTTTGTTACAATTCTACATTCATTACAACCTAGTTGGTTCATGTTTGAATTTGAGGCTTTGAAGTCTCTCTTTTCTTTCCTAAACGTCCCCTTGTTGCCAAAACATCATTAGAATGATTAAATAAGATGTGTTATGGTTGAATGTATACATAAGCAAATCATCAAGAGGGTAAACGAAGTTATTACAAGTTCAAAGTACCTTGCATTATCTTGTGATGAGGTAACCATGATTGATAACCAATCGTGGATTTCTATCCATTCCTATGTTGTTCAAGATTAGTGTCACATAATTGTACTAATTTCTTTTGAACAACTTATTAAAGGAAGGGTGCAGATAATCTAACTAAGGTTATTATGGGTGCTTTGAAAGAACATGGTGGTCTTTTTTATGCAAATATTGTTGCAAAACTAATTTCCTTTTGGGCTTATGGAGTGAATGTTTTTCAAGGGTGTGCAATGGTGTTACTTGCCAAATGCAAAATAAGTATTCCCCCCATTTGGAAGGCATTCATTGCATGGTGCATCACACCAATCTAACTATGCAAACTTGGTCTCAAATCCCTATTATGAAATCTATATAAGATTTATTGTAGTCCTTGTATTCTTTTTTCTTTCATAACCCAAAAAGGCTTCCTAAGTTTTTGAAGTTGGCAAAATTAATGAAGGGGAAAGAGAAGAAAATTTTGTGGAATGTCAAAACATGTTGGATCAGCATGTTTAGTTTAACTAAAAAGGTGATGGTAATGTATATGCCATTATTGGCAAATATGGCTCAATGCAATTCATCAATCATGTCTACCAAAGTGAATTTTGAGTTTTTTTGTGATGTAAACCTTCTCATCTATCTTTCTTGTTTGCTACCCATGTTAGAAATTATCCATGCATTGATCGAGTTTACATAGAAGAGAGATGTTTTTGTATACAATTACGTTGTTGCCATAAAGATTTGCCTTAGGGTTAACTCTATTTTTATTATGTGGATCCAACAACAAAATATGTTTATGATATTTTCAAAAACTTCCAAGGTTTGATTGCTTGAAATCATAACAATGTGCATCTAAAATGGAAGATCAGTTCACTATACTTCAATACCCCTAGTGGTAAGTATTTAACTTTTGATTCATCAAATTACACATGTATAAGTGCCATTGGTGAGAAGGTTCAGGTGACCTAAGATGTCTTCACTAATCTAGTGGGGGATGCAAAATCATCATGTTAAGATTTATTTTGCCATTCTCCTTGTGTTTTTAAGTTTTTGTGTTGTTTGCTTATTTATCTTTTGACTGGAGTTTGGTCTTACTATTTTTTTGGTCTTTTGTTTGTTTTTTATTTTGTAGCTCTAGTAGAAGCATTCACTTGTGAACTAACTACAAGGTTTCCAACATTTCATTTAATGGATGTTATGGGCATTTGTTATCTGCAATATTGGCTTCAAGGTGATGTTGAAGATAATTTTAATCAACATTTAATTTTGATTAAAGCACATTATTGTTTTGAAAAGTTGTTGGAACCTACGAAAACTTCATAGGCAAGTTCACCTCTCGCTATAATTAAGTTTGCTCAACAATTCCATTTGCAAGTGTTCTTGACATGCAGTTTAGTATTTTTTAGATCATTATGTAATCTAATGCTATTGCTGTTATGGAGGCACCATTTCATATTAATCCCTTAACTTGAATTTGGCAAACTTTGGAGGCTTTTTGCATTTTATGGCATTATTTCCTTGAGATTTTCAAATTGGTGGAAATCAATGCGGTAGTACAAGTATTAAGTTCAATGGAAGACGAACAAACATATTCCACTTTTTTTTTCATGAAATTTAAATTGAGGAACTACTTCAATGAACACTTGAATATTGTTGTGGGAATGTATTCTTAAACTTTTGATATGAATATTTTTGAATACTTTCCCATATGACACGTGTTTTGAAGCTTGGAAGGAATAGAAACGTAGGCAAACATTGGTTTAAATTCTTATACTAGGATTTGGGTGGGGTTTATTGTTCTAATCCCATCATCAGTGGGCCATTCTCAATGATGACATCTAGTTATGGTTGAAGCTAAGTCATTTTGTCACTTAGAAGTTAAGATTCAAGAATTGTGATGGTTGTTTAATATATTTTTTTGTGTGTGTATCCATTGTCAATTTTGCTTTTGAGTATTTGTTTAATGTCAAACACTAACACACCCTCAAACTCTTTAACATATTCAACTGTGAATCCAAAGGTGAAAATAACAAAAGTATAAGGAGTTAGGGCACGTTCCCTGGCTCGTAACATTTTGGGGGTAGAGGGGCGTGCTAGAGTTCCAAGATGGAGATTAGGACGAATGACAAGCGGGTCAATTGTTCACATGAACCTACACAAACCAAACAACAAGTTGGTTAGTGCGTAGTTGGAACAATTTTTGTGCACAGACGAGCCACAAGCAAACATGGACTCATAAGATTCACCACGGCCTACACTTGGGGGAAGCCATCACCTTCCCCCTTATAGTATTCTCTTTGCCTGGCCACAAGGCCGGCACTTAAATGTCATTTTGTCTTGGGACTCCCAAGTTGGGAATCCTGAAATTCCTGAAATTGGGACTTTGGCAACTTTGGAGGCCCATAACTTTTTGCGCAAACTTCTGATTGAGATGGAGTTTAAAGCAAAGTTGTAGTTCTCGTCAAAAGCTTTTCAACGATATTTGACATGCCACCTACACGCAAGTAAATCAACTTTTCAATGGTATGTGACATGCCACCTGCACATAAATAAATCATGGAGATTCCCGACTTTTAGTGGTCGGGAGTCAAATTGGCAGTTTGCCTTTCGACCCTTCTTTTGGCCATAACTTATGTTTTAATCACCCAAATGGGTCATGCGAGCCCATTTTAGACATCTACGTTCCAACAACTTTCTAATGGTGTAAGAAACTTTTCGATCTAATGAGTTTTGACCCTTGCAATCGTCCTCTGAAGATTCAAAAGTCCATTAAGATTCCAACTCCCAAAGTGGGAGCCCACTTGGGAGTGTGTGAGTTCATTCCTTCACACCTTCATACACTATTGGGAGTATGAAATGTGTCTCCCGAACTTCACTTTTGGCCCACACCTTTACAAGCTTTTTGCCTTGGTGATAAGCCCAAAGCTAAAGTTGTAACAAATATTATCTTTTTTTTTTCCCCCTTGATTCTATGTTTGCCTTTATACATTTGTTTACTTTTGTGTTACCTCTCGTTGCTTCTACCAACTTTTATTTATTTCTATTTTTGTTTTTTTGCTTTTACCTTTGTCCAATGTTTGCTTATGACTCTATTTTCTTTTGTATGCCTATATTTGGACTCTCTTTATGTGTGTTACTAGTTGCTTACTAGTTGTTTATGTCTTCTTCTATCTACCTTTATTTATTTATTTATTTTTAAGTTCTAAGTTCTAAGTTATGTGAACTTTTAAGTTTTAATTTTTTTTAATTTTCTAAGTTCTTTTCATACTTTATCTAATCTCTTGTGGTAATCCACTGTAAAATCACCAATGTCTACCTTGGTCCTTTAAAGTCTAGTGTTTAATATCTAATTTCTTTTGATTATTTTTATGTCTAATGCCCATTGTCTCTCTATGTTTTCCTTCAATTCTTTGTCTACCAACTTCCAATATTTCTAAAGTTTGGAGTCTATCCATTTTTTTTTTATTCATTCATTTTTTGTCTATGTTTTGATTCTCTATCAGTATATGTGTTTCTATTGTACATGTGTGTGTGTTTTGTGTGTAATTATTAATGTGTATGCTAATGTTGTTTATGGGTGTCTCAATATCCAGAGTCTTATGTGGTCTTGATTTTGATTGTGATAAAATCACTTAACAATGACCAAGCCTCAAGGCCATTATTGTGCATGCAACATTGGTCACATAATAATTATGTCTGAGAGATTTTTATGGCCAAATTAGGTGCATCACCAATTAGTAGCATGGGTAAAAGGTTATGTAACCATATGTTCTATTTTCATTTTCTAATTAATGCCAAATTTTGCTACTATAACATTAGACATTTCACCAACTTTTTATGAAATGTTTCTTTTGCACATAGCCAATTTTTAATTTATTAAACCTTTAAATCACCATAAATTGCATTTTTGAACATTTGAATATTGCCAAATATGCACAAATTTTAACTTAATAGAAGCCACATGTTCAAAATTTCACAAACTTTAAAAAAATGTTGATAGCGACATCATACCATTATTCCCTAGTCATCCTTTGAAATACTTATTCACCTTCATCCCCAATAAATACCCATAGTTTATAATGAAAATGTTAAGCCAAGTTGATTGGCCCATCACAAATTTTTCTGAAATAGTGGGCATGCCCCCCAACATAGAAACCTAAAAATGCTTCACTTCCCAAAATAAGATCATAGAATTGCTTCCCTTTGGCACCCCTTACATTTATATACATGGAAATTGAATTGTGACTAAATAATATGGGATAAAATTGAAATGCGAACATTTCAGAAAACCCATCCTTTGGGAACTTGATGGAAATTCCTTGGGGACTCAATGGGAGCACATTGGGAACAAATAAGAAAACAAAATCATTCCCCCTCCCCGCTCAAAATTCAAAAGAAAAAAACTAAGCTCATCAAATGCATGTTGAACCTTCTCATTGGTTGCATGAAATTCCAATTTCCAAAATTGTTGGTCATTATTTCCAACATTGGTTAATACCCCCATTATAACTTGGGGGTACTTAAGATAACCAAGCCTATGACTGAACACATAGCATATCAAGGAAGCTTGAATTCATGAATATCCCTCTATTGCCCTTGGAGCTCAAAGAGATGTTGTAAGCTTCTCTTGGCACATTCAACATCAATTTTTTTTTTCAAATCTATCAAGAAATGAACAAGATACATCTTTTAAAAGTGAAAGGGGTAAGTGTTTGATGATAAAATAGTTAAAACAATTTATGTTTTGGTGTTTAAGATCTTTGAACATTGTTTTATTATGTATGGAGTTCAAAGAGGTTTTTGTAAAGTTTTAGTTGACACACACAACTCTATAAATCATTAAAATGGACAAAAAATGAGGAAGATATAAAATTTAAAAATAGAAAGATTTAATTTATTTTTTCTTTGGACAAAACATTGTTGCTCCCTTATTTTTAGAAGTCAAAGATATTTTGTAAACCTTCACTTGGCACACCCATGAGCATGAAGATCTCTCAAAAAAATAGAAACAAGAAACCAAGAAAATAAAATAAGTGTTGAATGGCAAGATATTGTTTGATTATAGACGTAATTACCCTATTATTGTTGATCATTCTTGGTCAAGGCGAACAAGCACTTGCTCTACAGCATGCAGGACAGGTGGTGTGTGGACAGTAAACACTTTTTTCTCCATATTCCTGTCCCATTGCTAAAGCAGGATGGTAAGCTTAGTGCTGCCTATCAACCATATGCATCTACCTATCTAGTAGCCACCAAGTGCCTTGTCTTGATGCCTACTTACATAGTAACCTCTTATATTCCCTACATACTTATATATGATACTGTTACCTAGGTAGGGGAAATGGGAAGTTGTAGGGTTTACATGACATGGTACCAAGACCTAGGTGGAGACTTTGGTAGCTGAGTTCTAAAACACAACTCAGTCATAATAGGATTCCCATTGATGGTGGGTGTTGTGTTGCATAATCCATCATCCTTGGGCTTGGGTTTTGCAGGTGGGACATAGATGAAGTGGATCCTTGCCCTGCACAAGTTTTGAATTTGCGTAGTCTCATGTCTTACATAACAACTGAGGATAGTGATACACAACTAATGCCAAATTCTAGAACTTTTTCCCTTCTAGTTGGATAGTCAGGCCCTCACATACTATTAAGGAAAATCATTTTTTGCTACAATGGTACCTCTCCAAATGTCCAAGGACTAGTGGTTTGCATAGTGAATCTGTGTTAACCAAGTGCAAAATGGTATAATTTCATGGAATTTTTACTCTGAATTTGATGCCTTTTCTTAGGGTCCATTCAAATATTCCTATCATTGGGCCTTGTCTGAAGAGAAGATGATCAAATGATTGAATGTGATACTATTGAAAGTGTGTTGGCAAATGGAGGAGGGCTGCCTACCTCAAGATTTGCCTTGGGCATCAGAGTTGGGACCAAACTAGTTTGAGCACCTCTTAACTAGTGGGAGCACATCCACCTAGGAGGAGCTCAAACTAGTTTGGTCCTGAGTGCAGCACCCAAGGCACATTAACGTAAAATTTTAATACCTACCTAATTTTTGGACCCCTATTGGACTTGGACTCCCTTATGGGCAGCTTCATCCCTCTCCAGGGCACGTCCTGAGTCCCAGATAACTGAATGTCTGGTTGAATACAATGCAAGTTTATAGCGGTGATGTGTATGGGGACCAAGCTGGTACTGTTTTCACTGTTGATGGCCAAACCGGTACACTATTGGTTGAGAATCTGGACTTGGGTCGTGGCAAAATGTTATGCTCTTATAGTGGAAGGGCAGTTGAATTTGTTTCCAGTTGATCTCTCTGTCAGCATCAACTAGTGGCTGGCAGCTGAATTAAGTTAAAGGTAGTAAAAAATCGTCAGATTTTTTATACTTGGTTTTTAGTGTGTAGCCAAATTATAGAAGAATGATTAAAGATTTGTATGTCATATATGGTTTAAGCCAGATGTGGCTAAGTCTTCCCAAAGATGGTCACCACTTTTTTTTATGCCACCTTGGCTACAAACAAAATTTCTTTTTGAAAAAAAAAACACTGATGTAAAGTCAGTTCTAGTACAAAAGAGACCACCCACAGCCCAGGTGAAATCAAAGCTGTGAAGCATGTTCTATTTGTTGGAACCCTTTGCTCAGTTAGGCACTTTGTCTGTTTTAAGTCAATCTGTTCTGCACTCCCTTCTGAGTTTGCAGTCCGAGTGAACAGTGTCATTTCTAAGTAAATTATGTCGTTCACTTTGCAAAAAGAGAGAGTACTTTACTGGCCTGGTTGTTCAAAAGCAAGGAGCTCCAATTACCTGCAATAGGAACTTCAGATGGTTCATTGATTGATTGAATGGGCCAGAGTAAACCAGCACCCACCAGTACTCACCAGCACAGCATCCACTGGATGATGCCCATTACAACTACTCAGTTGTGAAAGAACCTCAACTGAGTAAATATTTGATTTCATCTTGATAACACATTTTGTAATAAGGAGTAGCAGTTCATATATATAGATAGATAGATATATGTCGGAAAATAGGTTTAACCACATAAGTAGATGGATTATACATAGGAAAGGGCTGTTTTTACTACCTATCTACTAACAACCTGCTTGTGGGTTGTTAATAAGTAGGTAGTAAAACAGAGCAACCCAACCACCATGGTTAGCTAATAGGGGACTGGAACTCAACAGAAAACTGTTTCCTGACCACTTACCATCCATCATAGGTCCAAGCATCTTTGTAGTTGCAGGTAGAATTATGAACAGTTCACTGAGTACATAGTTGAGCACTGAGTAATAACTTACATGCATCTCTTTAGTAGATTCGAATTTCCACTGACGCTGGAAGACATGGTCAGTGTGGTCACACACTTATGCACTTGGCGGTAGTTGAATGTTGCCAGTTTGTGTGAAGTCCGGAATTCTCTGGACCTGATTCTCAGCTCCAAAACTTGCCAGATTTATTGGAGAGAGCGCCGGTTGATTAAGGGGAGCCTGACTGAATGAAAGGACGACTTCAGATGGAATTCGTGTTACTAGATTTTAGGTTTTAGTATTGTTTTAATGCCCTCTCTATACATTATGGTGACCGGTATTATTTAAGGAAATTCTGTTTTTAAGCCAAAGTGGCGATCATCCATAGGAAGATTTAGCCAAATCTGGCTATAAACCATATATGAAGTACAAAACTTTATCATCTTTCTATATTTTTGGCTACAGACTAAAAACCATGTATAGAAATCTAGTGTTGAGCCCATACCTTGTTCCCCAAATGTGAAAGAATTGCAAGCCATGGGGATGGGGAAAGTCGCAAAGGGTCTTACGGCTTGATAATTTGGATTTGGATTTGGATTAGGTCAATCTAGGGTAAATTAGGGTGTAAAAATTTTAAGGGCAGTCACCAATGTTTTCCTGTTTTTTTCTTTAAATTTTACTGATTTTTTGAATAAAAATCGTTTAATTTTTTTTTCTGACCAATCATGGCTTTTTGGAATCATGATATAATAAACTTTGCACTAAGCAAACCTATTTGTGAAGTCTGTTACACCATGAAACGTTATTCATATTCAACCACTTACGATTCACATTGTTTTGGTTCTGTAGACATTCAACCTTGGTGTAAAGTGAACTTGTACCTTGGCAAACCTTTTCTTTCAATCAAGGTCATTTTATTTCAATGGTCATGAGCTGTTTAATCTGTAGTGTTAAGGGGGCCCAAATATTACTACACCTAATGAGAGTTCTTCTTGTTGGAGACTGAGAAGTGAGAAACTCACAAACATTCATTGAAATGCCAATGCCAAATCATGAATGCAAACACTAACTTCCTTTGTGCAAAGCTCAAATGGCACAGTAATACCATGGGTTCATTTGCATGAGGATGTTAAATGAGCAATAGGTCCTTATTGCAAATATCACAAAAGCATTGGCTTCTTCTTTTTTCCCTAGCTACCCAATTGCCCAACAAGATGTGCATGGTGATGACCAGACAAATCTTTGAGCTACCTAGACACAAAATTTGTGTCTAGGTATCATCCATCTTTTCCTCACAAAGATGGATTGGACAAAGAGGTGTATTTTAATTAAAACAAACCAAAAATGCCCACTTGACCAACCTGTATAAGGAGTGGGTATTGTAATAAAGTGACATGGTCAAATATGATTGGTCATTTAAAGAAAATATTTTTGAAATCAGAATTTACATGTCAACTTTAAATTTTAAAAAATATTTATGACCTTAGAAGATATTATATTATATTATTGTGTAATGGTGTATTTAAAAAAATTCCCACAAATATGTTATTGAAACAAATTTGAAGATCTTCAAGGAGTCCATTAAGTAATGAAGCAAATGATACTTTACACACATTTAAACATGCTTTTTGATATTTCATACTCATGAGATTCATTTCAAACTTTTTCAAATGTTCTCATAACATATTAAAAACAGCATTGTTCATTCACAAAATTCAGCACAAATTTAGTTTAGAAATTAAAAATTTTAAAATAAGGAATTTATTATGTAGTGTTTGGTTCATTTTAACCAAAATGCACCCAAAGGGCCCAAAAAAATAAAAAAATAAAAAAAATAAAATTGCATTATCTACAACAAGAACTCATTGTTAACTTAATGTCTTGCATTTGTATGGGAAACACCAAACTATTGATAAGGCTAGGGGGTGGATGTGTGTCCCTGAAGGGTGGGGTATGAACCGAGTCGTGTGCTAAATCATTTTGGGAATCAAGGCTTACCCCAAGTTGCAACTTCATAAATAATGAGGGGTTCTTAAAATAGTAGGTTGTCCCTTTGTTCTTATCCCTTGGCCCAGTTATGTTGTCACCAAAAGAAAGGGGAAGAGGATTTGATTTGCTCAACCACCTATCCTTACATAATTCAAAACAATAATCATGCTTAAACACATGATGAATCTACTAAAAAGAAAACATACAGTGCAACATTTTGTTTCAACTTTATTATAACTTGAACTTAAAGAATTCCTAAATATAATCATTTGTATTAAAACCAACATGTAGTTAATGGTTCAAATCATTCTAGATCTACTTTCATTAGCTATTGAATCTTTTTCATGGCATTATCGAATGACAAAACCCAAGACTCACAATTTTCATTGATGTGTCCTTCCCAACAACAAACATTGATATCAAATCCAATTCTCACAATAAATCCTCCTTTAATTACCCACAATCTTAGAAGTTTTAACAAGTGATAAGTGATGTCCCTTAGGTTTATAAATATTTGCATCTCTCAAAATTCTTCTTGTAATTGTTTTAGTAGCCCATTTTAAATTCCCATGAAGTGGGCAAAAACCCCACTCAAAGCACCCATTTGTATAGGCATTCACTTCCCATATCCATAATCCCACTATCACTTTAAATACCCAAAATCCCTTATAAAATCTCAAGCATATATAATGAATTTGAGATGACAATGTCATCATGGACTAGCTCCAAAATTAGGCCCCTGGATTTTCATCATTTCCATAACATGCCTTTAACCTAATCATACACATGAATGTCTTTGCCTTTCTATCCTAAAGCTCCCCAACACAATGGAAATCTTAAAAACTCATGACTTAAAGTGACAAAAGACAGCATGTTGTGAACATTTTTCTTTTCAACAATCATTCCTTTAACAAAAAAACACAATGCAAAAGTTCATGGATATTTAATTCTTCCTATCGTTTTCTACCAATTTTCCATCTCCATTTATCGTCAACACATCACCAAGTGCATCACCTTCCTAAATAACAAAAAATAGGCGACAATTTAGTAGTAAATTGATAGCCACCATTGTCAAACATCATAAAAAGCTACACAACAAAACCAACAAGCAATCCATTGCCAAAACACAACACATAACCAACTTCACAAACAAAACATTGAAAGGGTGCAATCATAATCAAATGAGCTAGAAACCATGTACCAAAACCAAAAAATTGTTAATTTTGTCACATATATTTATGTAATGCCACTTTAATGTCATGTTGATAAAAAAAAGTTGTCTTACATAATTTATATGAGTGTCAAGGATTTTTTAAATTATTTAATTTAATAAATTGACTTTTTGTTTTAATAAAGGACTTTTGAGTTTTAACATCAATAAGTCAATTTTATAGAACATTATGTTAAGGAATCTTTTAATAAATAAATTTTGATGGGAAAAAAATTGAAATGATCATAGCCTAACATCCACATTCAAAAAACACTCATAATTAAAAAATTATGGTATTAGAATTTTTTTTAAATTTTAAATATAATTCAAAATGTTCAAATTTCAAAAGTAATTTGGCAAATGTCATAATGTGTACGACATATGAACAAAGTTGTGGCTATCATGCAAAAAACTAAAGCTTAAAATAATTATCATATTTTAGCATGATTTGAAATTATGATCATTTTTCAAGATGAAATATAGAATTTGGTAGAATTTTTACACTTTTAAACAATTCACATTTATTTTAAAAGAATGAACAAAAATCCTATAATTTATTGGGGGAATTTTTAATATTTTTAAAAACATGTTGCAAAAAAAATCGTTAAAAAGATCCTTTCTATGAAAAAGTTAAAATGACCACAAAGGGCCCATTTGTGGTTGAGTCTTTTGTCACTATTGGCGCATTTGATTGTGATTTCACATGAAAACATATAAGCAAAACACCAACACATTGTCATCATGCATTCACCTACAAACAAATAACACACCAAATGTAATTTGGAAAAAAATCTAAAAAGATGCACATGTTCTCTTTAGTTTCCATGGAACTTTTGTTAATCCATTCCATGCACCTTGATCATTCCAACCACTAAAAGCATTTTCACTTTCCTCCTTTCACCATCTCCGTTGTCTTTTCATCTAGTTAGGCCAAATAATCTTGAAACCTTGTTCTCACTTGCTAAAAATTGCCCAACCACCATTCCATCTCAAACAAAATTATGTCTTGCTAAATTCCACCTTAAAACACAAAATGGTAAATCTAAAAATCCCTCATGGTTTTTTCCCAATGCTTTTCATTCAAATCTTTGGTCACATAAATCCTATTGCCTTCATCATGTTCCTCTAAAGCCTTTTCAATCTTTTTACCCCACAAAAACATAGGGTCTTTCCCAATTTCTAATCAATGATCTTTTCCTCCTAAGTTTGTACATTTTCATGTTAATATTGTATTAAAAAACCCAACAAGCATTTAAGTCCCTTGCAAGTTGCATAGACTTTTTGTTGTTTCATCTATGTTCATTCTACATTTTCAAGTAATTAGGACGTGAATATTTGTAATAAAATGCATTTTACACACCATATGTTCTACCATGAATTCATGTTCATAAAAAACATCACAAAACCCATTCAATTGTTGTTAGTAATAAAGTACGGTGTACACCGATTGAACACCATGATGGAAAATGTTGTTCTTGTTTGGATGCCATGGTGGTACCCCAAAAGAATCTTAGGTACATACATATCCCATCCCTATATGTTAGAAGTTAATTACAAATTGTTAATACATGTTTGATCATCTAAATCAAACGTTCCACCATCCCATTAACAAATTGATGAGTAATGTCATAATTTTAATACATTACATCAAATTCTTTCATTCATTCATTCTCACTTTCAATTAAGATGAGCTTAAGAACACTAAACTTGCAAATGATCTCTTGTTTTAAAAACTTGGTTGTAGCAAGTGTGTTGTGAATAATGGTCAATTGCAACCAATACATATTTGTTTCCTTCCATAAATTCTAGCAATGGGCTTGTCATATCAAAAATAATATGATAAAATAAATTGTATACAAGTATGTTTTCATTTTCTCAACTTCAAATTGCAAATCACCATATTACTTAACCACTTAACATTATCACAAGTTCTAACCAACTTTTTGATAATCTTATTTTTTCATACCAAAAAAATTTCCTTTTTGCTTCAACTAAAGTCTTTGATTTTCCAAAATGCCCAATTTCATTGTGCATTTTTTCAATCACCTCGTTTCTTTCCTTGAGTTTGGGAACAACCAAATTCTAGAAATACAATGTGTCCATTAGCCAATAATACTTCAGCACACACTCCTTTGCCCTTTTGATCTTAGAAGAAGGATGTAAATTAAGGTTCAACATACCTATAATGAGTTAAGTCATAAATAACTCATTTTTCTAAATGTTTATGTTTCACATTTCTTCATTTTTGTGCATTATAAGTTAATTACCATTCTCTTGAGTCATTCTTCCACTTTCCTATTTGATAACTTTCATTTCCTTTTGGTTTTCCATCAACAAATACACTTTTTTTTTCCGTTTTGATTTTTAAAGATGTTAACCTCTTCTACAACTTCCTACAATAAAGTAAATAGGTTAATGACAAGCTCACCTACCACATACCTATTTATCTTGTCCTTCACAATGTACAATTTAGATTGTTGCCACAAGCTTCTTTGGATTCATTTTTAATCTTGAATTTTATTCCCAAAGTCTTCATCTTCCTTGGACATACTTACCAAATTCCTATTTAGTGCATCAGTGTTGGCATGCTTGGCACCAAAATGATGAATAATTTTGGAATAAAAGTTTTGCAACATCATAATCCAACAACCTCTCCTTCCATAAGCATTAAAAACAATCACAAGCCATTCAATGGCTTGTGATATGTTCTTAAATGAAAAAATGTCTACTATAGATGTTGTCAAAATATATTAAGCCCCAAATTAAGGCATAACATTCACCCTCCATGGGGTGAAATTTCCTTTATATATTAGTGAAAATCCTTTATTGCCATATGCAATAACCTATTTTTGCTTTCCAAATTTTTGTGACAAAACAAGACCCACTCCTTGATAGACTATTAACATCCAAGATAAAAGATTGATTAAAATCTAGTCTCTTCAAAATAGGGGCTTCAACTAACCTCTTTTTAAAAATAACAAAGGCTACTTGGCAAATCAATGTCCAACTAAACTTGTGGTCTTCCTTTGTTAACTCAAACAAAGGCCCAACAATCTTGGCATATCCAAGTATGGATTTCTTGTATTATCCCACCAAACCCAAAAGCATTTGCACATTAGTCATTGTTTTTGAGATTGGAAAACCTTCAATTGCTGTAACCTTTTAAGATTAGAATGTGAACCTTCCTTATTCATAACATGTCCTAATTTTTTTTTGTTTTTATACCTAACACATCATTTACCAAGATTTAGTTTCAAATGTATTTCCTTTAATTTTTAAAATACCATCCTAATGTATTACAAGTGATCTTACCATCTCTTGTTATGGATATTGAGATCATTACCAAAAACCTTTAAAAATTAATTGGCCCATTCCTTGAAGATTTTTGCCATGGTGTGAGAAAAAAATACTTGTGGCATTTTTCAACCCAAATTACCATTTGTATAGACTTGATTTGGTGATGATAATAGTTTTCTTATGCCTTTAGGTGCCATGGGAATCTACTAAAATCCTAACTAAAGGTTCAATGCCATAAATTATTCTAAGGTATTAAATTTTCTTAAAACATCATCAATTAAGGGCATAGAAAAAGAATCTCATCTTGTTTATGAATTAAAAAGATGGTAGTCTTCACAAAATTTTCTATCACCATCTTTTTTAATTGGCATAGTCACTTTACAAGTGTATTTAAATGTGTTTTTGCACATCTTTTCCAAATCAACCAAAGCTTAAATTTAACAATTTATTTTAGTTTTTTCCTAGTAGGATGATTTATCAAGAGTCATGCAACATGGACATAAACCTTGTGTGTCAAGCATATGCTCCCCAATAAAACAATGACTTGATTCCCCTTTATACCTTGGAATTCTTCCAACAACTTCTAAAGTTCCCCAATTCGCACTTTTCCAAAGAGGTGTTCAATTCAATTTTAGACCTAATCTTTGTGCATTTGTCTCCCTCCTTAATAATAACATTGTTTTGTCCAAAAATGTCAACTCCCAGAATATGTACAAAAAAAAGGTGTGGTAAGGATTCAAAGTCTTTGCAAAAAGATGAAACAATTTTTTTATTTCTTCAGCATCAACCCATTGGATCAAATTAGAGAAGTCATCCTCTACACTAAATTGCCTTTCCATCAAATTTTGATATTGATCTTGTAAGATAAGGTTAATCATTTTCTTTGGTGCTTCTTTCAATACCATTAGATCCATCCCATGGTCATTTAGTCCTTCAATCTTGGCCTCCAAATTTTGCAAGATCCTTTTAGGATCACCATTTGCATCTTTTTCTAATTCATTAAAATATTCATCAAATTGAGAATCATCATGAAGACCATTAGAATATGAAAGTTTTGATTTTGCATGCCAACCATCATTCTAACATTCAACATTGCCAAATCTCCACACAATTCATTAGCAACATTTGCTTCAAGCGTTGCAATGACTTGCAACATGTTAACAACATTTAGAAGTAAAATTTCAACCTCCATCCCAAGCCCATTATGAACTTGTTTGACGTCTTTTCCAACATCTACCACTACACCAATTTTCATGAAGGACTTTATACCCAACAATACATCATAATTGTTAGTGGTTTACAACTAAAAACACCATATGGCATACAACTTTGTCCATAGGACCATCTGTATGTTACAAATCCTTTTAAGTAATTAAATGTTAGTCCCAAAGGTTGTTTTGTATGTTTCATGACCAATAACAAGATGCATAATGTCAAGCTCACATACCACACTCATAGCCATTATTGACATAGATGCACCATTAATATCAACTAAGCTTTCAATCGCTTGATTTATTTCCACAACTAAATGAAATATGTTGCTATGATCCATCTTGTTGACATTCACCTTTCTAATTAAAACCTAAGCATTGTTTGTCTCTATTTTTCTTTCCTTTTTGACAATTAACAAGGCTTTCCAAATATTCCAATTCTCTTGGAATATTCAAAATGGTTTCCATTGGTGTCAAAAAAATTCCCTTCATGAAATGGGAAAGGATCTTTGATCTTATAGTAGGTTCGACTCTAAAATGCCATATTTCCCTAGTAAACCCATTATTTCATCTATTATTTCTTCTTAAGAAAATGGTGTTATCAAAACCTTTACTTTGGCTTCTTGTCTTTAGAAAATACATCATGGTTTGCATTACACAACCTATTATGTTCAAGCAAAGTTGTTTCTTCATCACTAACTATAACTTCAAGAAAGTTTGCAATTAATGCAAAACCTTGCCATTTTTCTCTAACACCCATCTTCCATATCTCCCAAACCAAAACAAAAAGAACATTTACTTGGCCATAGTTTTCCATTTTGTGCCCCCCATTACATTTAACACATTTTGGCCTTGAGTTGATAAGCTTTGGGCAAATATAAACCATGTGTTATTCTAAGTGGCATAATTGACACCAATGGATGTTGTTAAACATTTTCAAGTTGGAACTTGCTTTTATGTTTGTTCCTTTCCCATTTAAATTAATCAAAGTTTCATTCAAGGCATGGACTTGCGTGTCTATGTTAGTCTTTCATGCAACCAATTTTTCCTTTCTTTCCTTTTGCAAAGGCTCAAAAGGAGTCTTTCCAATCTCCCCCAAAAAAATTTCCATTTTAATCATAGACATTAAGAGTTTACTTTACCCCATAAGTTCAGGTGGGCAATCTTGAACAATTTATCTTCATCAAATTCTTGAATTTTTACTATCATCTCTAGCCTTTAAGTTTAGACAAAGACATCTTTTTTGTCTTTTTCCCAAAACTCTAAACCTTAAACCTTAGGTCGAAAAATTATGTATACATGCAACAAACAACACCGAGTACATTGGATGTGATTGTAAGACATGTTATTTTGTGTGTGTGAAAGGTACTACCTTTTAGAATATTATTGTTGGAAGGCCAAGATGGTTGGACATGGAAGGACCACATGCAAAATTGTGCACCATGTCATCTTCTTAATGTGGATGGTCAAATTGACCCCTCTTGTCCCTATTGACTTTTGATGTATGTTGTGCAGGAAACTTATGTTGTGTAAGGGCAACAATTATGTTAGTGTGTGATTAATTTTCAAAAGGTTAACATATGGAATGCATGACACCACCTTTGAATGAAATATTGGTCTAAATATTGTTTTGCCCTTGATTCACAAAATAAACTTGTGAAATGTCTATAATTAGGTAGTATGAAATAGCCTAAGTGTTTTCTCATGACAATGGACATTTGGTTGAAGATTTGGGGGGATTATAATTAAGCAACTAATGACGAAACTCACCTTTACACCTAACCTACTAGTTGTTTCACCTTAAATCAATGTGTTCATCTTTGGGAGATTTACAAGAGAGATTTTTTAATTAAAAATTAGAAAATTTACTATCTAGCTTAGGGGGACTTTCTTCTAGATAGGGGGGTCATTTGGAGATGATGCACCATTAGGGTTGTTTCTATCATGTGTGATGTGTGTGTAGACAATAATAATTGTAGTCACCAACATGGTAGTGCACAACATAATACCCCCAAAAATACATTGCTTGACACAAGTCGTGTAAAATTTTAAAACTTATTGTCCCCTTGAGGCTAGAGGTTATGCTTGGTGAATGTTGAGTGAAAGATAAATAAAAAAATCAAGAACCTTTCGATAGTAGGTTATGGTATCAAATCCACCAAACTCTATAAGTAGTCAAACATATGCACTTTTGACTAGAAAACTTCCAATCATATTTTGTTTGGGAACATTGTTTATATTGTTATAGAAATTACCCAATACATTTTATAAAGTGTTTGAGGTTAGTATGTTTTCACACACAAACTGCTAGATCCATAATCATGTGCATGCCCTCTTTCAATAGTTTGTTGCATGACTAGGAAAGTGATAGTAACTTCACTAAGTGGTACATGAATGAGTACATGAATTGGTTCTGTGAATAGTTGTTGCATTTTGCACACTACAAGATGCAACACATTTTACCCCATATGCTTTGCCCAAAGCTCTATTCTTTAGTGGAAATTTAGATACCAAGCACATAAAGAATTAATTGAAAGCTTGAATACTCAAGGTATTGAATGAGCGGGTTCTAGTTTGGTAACACCTGGATTTCTGTTTCAATCCTTCTGCATGCTGACCTGCTGTGAGAGCAGATCAAACAGTTGGGCCTCAGCCCTCCACAAGCCCTGAAAAGAAATTGCAGACCTCAAAACTCATAATTCAATGCTGCTGTTGAATTTTAGATCTGACTTTCAAATCTCTAACTAGGCCCAGAACAACATTGCAGCTGTAGTCCTTTGGTGGTATCCAGCCAGCCCATTTTGGTATTGATAACTCTGGCGACAGAACCTCAACTTTAACCACCAGGGTAGTTGACTGTCGTCACAGAGCGTGAGGGGAAGGTGTCCAGTGGAGATTTGAATTCCCAACCTGCTGACTTAGCAGTTCACATCGTGGCACACTCCTTAGCATGACCTCATTGTGGTCCATGGTCATGATTGGATTCTAATCTCTCAGTTTTGGACTTTTACGAAGCCACTTTTGTGCACTTGATTGAAGCGTTGAACTGTGTGGACTTAAAATGCATGATACTTTAGCTAGCCCCCCATTACCCAGTTAGATAGCCCTTGAGGCTTGAAGGCCAAGGGGCAATTGAAGCAACCCAAAGTGGTCTTTGAAGCCTCTCTAGTTCACCTAACTAAGTAGACTCATGTACATGGTTAGTAGTTGGTACCATACCTCTGGTTGGTGTTCAGTCTTAAATAATTCCCAAAATGGGTAGTTGGAAAAAATAAAATTTCTGAACTGCTTGTTGGATTTTACAGGACTTGAGTTCTCAACTTACTGAAATTAAAGTCTCTGCTACTATTGTTATAATTTCAATTACAAAACACCAATTGGGCCTTGCGTACTTGTTCTCTTGTTGAAATTCTGAAATATTTTCATCATGTTCAAAATTCTGATCATATTTTAATCTGAAATAATGATGTTTTGACTATGTTGCCATTGCTGGATGTCTAAGCATAATTTTATGGCAAAATCAGAAAAGTAATCCCAAAAGATGTCATGTTACAGAAAGAAACTATCAAATCCGCACCTTGACTTACTTTTTCATACATGGACTACATAGGTGGACATAGGTAGTTCCTATAATGAAACATTCATTGAAAATAAATGTTTATATTGTTGTGAGAAGGAAGTTCAAGTGTTAAAAAATCTTGAAATAGATTGATAGCCTAGTAATATATTATTGAAATTTTCAATCCAAATTTGAAAAATAATTGCACAATGAGTTTTGGGCTGGGTGATATTCTGGAGCCAATGACAAATGATGTCAGTCATGGTGTAGATGATATAGCCAAACTTGGTTTGTTTGGGAAAAGAAAAGAAGACAGCACAACAATACGACAATGGACATCCATAATAACAATTCTACAATTTCTACTGCAAAAGCAATTGCATCTTACCAGCAACTCACATTCAAAAGAAAAATGGCACTTCAAAGAAAAGAGGTCAAACAAAGTGTGTGCTTTTTAGGACTTTACTTACATATTGTTGACTCCATTCCTACTGAAAGAAAAATTTGACTTATATATCCAAGTTATAATGGCTTGATGGGCATGGTACTGCAATTTCCACATATGCAATATTCAAGAATAAAAATTGTTGGGATACAACAACAAAATGAAACCAAGGTCAAACTCTCAAAGATTCAGCAAGCAACCACCAAAATAGGAATGCTAAGTTGTGCATATGTGATCAAATTCAATGTGGAATGCATCTAGTAACAAAATGATAGATTGGGACTATGAATAGAGTGCAATTGTGAGTGGACAAAGAACATTAACCTTCCAAAAATTGTGGAAAATAAGGTTGACATGTTTGATAGTAGATTATAAACTAGTTGAATATCTTGACGATGAATGTTTAGTTACAAACAAATATGAAGTTCTGGAGATTAAGAATGATTGATTTCTATGAAAAGGCCATAGCAAACACATTGTTTCATCACACTAAACTTGGACCTTGAGCTCCCAGTTGTGGTTAAATCTGTTTATGGGTTCATTTGACTCATTTGGTTCATTTCTTTTGATCATAGTCTGGCTTTGCTTCACTGAAATTGTGGGAGCAATAGGCAAGGAGGAAGTAGAAAGAAACAAAGCATCAGCGTGCTTTTCAGTGTATCATGCAGACTATTCTCTTGTTCTCATGTAAGGGAAAAATGAAAGGAAAACAGTGAGAAAACGAACTGTTTTCTGGTACTTATGAAGGCCAGGGTGAACAAGCAGGACCTACACTGGTACCTGTATCTTCTTAAGCAGGTCTCTTAATGGTGCATTCACACTTGATGTTAAGTCAGTGTTAAATGAAATCCAGGTGGCATCCTAGGTGGCACCAATGTTAAATGGGTGATAGTTTAATGTTAAGTGAATGTTAGCTTAACATAAAATTTTCATGGTAACTAAGTTTAAGTCCTAAATGGCTAGCCTAAATGGTGTTAGGGGACGCCAGTTTTTTCCTTTGTGTATTTAGGTCACTCTTCACGAATAATTTTTCACTGGACATTACAACTTTGTAAGATGCCAGTCAACTGCTCAACAGGTACCTGCTTTTGAAAACAAAACTAGCTGGTTCTTCATGCAGGAGAAGGGTCTGTTTTCAGACCCCTCCAGAGTTATCAGTACCTTCCACTCGGCCTTTGTCATCCTGTGATGGCACCTCAGATTCTGAACGGCTCTGAAAACAGACCTCTTTCAGACCAGTGTTTCTTACACTGGCGAAATTTCGACCTGAAAAATATGATTTCAAACCATACACAGGATTTTTGGTGAAAAAATGGCCCAAATTTGCCAGATATCAAATTTTTTAAAATTCCAAATCGCCAGAGTCTTATGACAATTTCCAGAAGGTAACCAAGAAGAATATAGAAGGATACTCTTTTTTTTTTCCTACCTTCTTATCTATTATGCAGCCAAATTTGGCTAAATTACTTTCTGGATGATCACCACTTTGGCTACATCACAAAATCCTTAAAAGAAACGCTGGCTTCTCCTAAACTGAGGATCCTAAGGCCTGCCTACCAGCACAGGAAAAGAAAAAACCAGAGCAAACTTGTGTATTAGGGTTTAGCCTGAGGGAAAGCCCTTATTCTTTATGCTACCATTGAGCATGTTGGAAGGGTTGTTGAAAGACGCACCCGTGGCCCATCACATGCATGGGACTCTCTTCTATGTGGCAAATTTCCTTATGCAATCCAATGGGGATCCAACACACCACCACATCCTTTCAAGTACACTGACCCATCAATGACGTCATTCCAGAAGCTCAATCTAAACAAAAACAATATGGGTTTTTTTTTTAATTTGGTGTTCCCAGTATGTTGCACATGATTCCATCGTGTTCCTGTAACTTGATGTGTAATTTGATTACACAATTACTTAGGTAATTGTTTAATGGGGTAAATTGAGTGTAGGATTCCATAATTTGGTCATGGTGCATTGATTTATATCATGTGCACCATGTGATGTTGTTTGCTTGTGATTAATTGTGAAATCACATGGTTCCCCATGTGATGTTGTTTCCTTGTGATTAATTGTGAAATCACATGGTTCCCCATGTGATGTTGTTTCCTTGTGATTAATTGTGAAATCACATGG
>Ga0116229_10002265_pt1 | contig 31005 bp, 19 predicted proteins | sample S1TSphgellanicum_3_FD_87313 | JGI IMG/M metagenome (GOLD analysis project Ga0116229, IMG submission 87313) | Host-associated microbial communities from peat moss isolated from Minnesota, USA - S1T2_Fc - Sphagnum magellanicum MG | ecosystem: Host-associated > Plants > Peat moss > Unclassified...
AATTTGGTCATGGTGCATTGATTTATGTCATGTGCACCATGTGATGTTATTTTCTTGTGTTTAATTGTGGAATCACATGGGGAACCATGTGATGTTGTTTCCTTGTGATTAATTGTGGAATCATATGGGGAACCATGTGATGTTGTTTTCTTGTGTTTAATTGTGGAATCACATGGTTCCCCATGTGATGTTGTTTCCTTGTGATTAATTGTGGAATCACATGGTTCCCCATGTGATGTTGTTTCCTTGTGATTAATTGTGGAATCACATGGGGAACCATGTGATTTTGTTTCCTTGTGATTTTGTTTCCTTTTGATTATTTGGGAAACCTTGTGGTGGATAAGTTTTAGGAAGTTTCTTGATTGGTTTCCTTTTGGTTAATATATAAAAAGGTGTTTGTGACCTTGAAAAACACCTTCATTTGTACAAAATTATGTGATGAATATAAAGTTTGTGAGGATTGAAGTTTTGATTTTGGAAAGGCTTTTGGTTTTTAATAGTTTTGGTGTTGTTTGTGTGGAAATCATGGTAGGAGAATGGTGAAACTTGCATAGCCAATAGAAGGGTGGAAGGATAATTTTACAACCAAAAACATAAATTTCATAGTTATCTAGTAATCATACATAGTTTCGGTCCTAAACCCGTTCATGTTGTACAGGTGCATAGTGCAAACTTAAAGGAAGCTCCATGATCATGTGGAAAGAGTTTGAAACTTGACATTTTTGAGTGGATGGGATTTTGATGGAACTTGTTGGCCACAAAGGTCCACCCTTAACAGTATGTGGTTTAAGGGCCTACCTTGCATGAGCCTTTATTGTGCAAAGCTGGTGGCCAAAGGATTTGTCATGCATAAATTTGCAGGTGTAGGATTTTTAATTTTTAATTTTCTTCCTTGGATACCTAGTAGGTATCCCTCCACTAGGTAATCTTGAGGGGAAAAAAAAAGAGGGCAGGCATTTCAAAAAAATGAAATGCCCACCCTTAGTGGAGGTTGAATTACAAGCTGTAACATGCCCTCCAACTAGGGTAAACCAGCCCATCACTGAACTCTAGCCTATCACCGAACACTTTGGTTCTCAATTCTTCTCCATTTTGAGTGATTTAAAATATTATAGGAGCACCTTCTCAAGCTTTACAAATCACCTTTGAGATCCCAGCCCCAGGCCGATAGGCTAAGGGAATGGGTCGAAAATTCAAAAGGGTCTACTTTCAGACTCTTCCCCTACATAAAGACCGAGGTTAATTTTTCTTTCGACTTCCCTGTTTACATAAAGACAAAAACTGATAAAATGTCAAAAACGACGCAAATATGCAAAAGATACATTATTGAGTTTGAAAACTGTACCTTCCGAAATGTGTTAGACAGGCTGTACTGGGCCTTCCATATTTCAAAAGGTACAGTTTTCGATTACAGCAAAATTCAGGATAGTAATCCTCCTGAAAATACACTAAGAAAAATCTACCAAGTCTTTACGAAATGCAACGCCAAAGGAGCAGCTAAAAAAGAACAGTAAAGAGAATACTTTTTTTTTCTTTTTTTTTCATTTTGACCCCTCCTACTTCATCAGTGCATAACTTTCTTATTTTTCATTCAAATTGAGCGATTTAAACTACCCTGAAATTGTCATCTTAAGCTCTACAAATCATCTTGTAACTCTAAAGAGAATAAAATAATATCTAAGGATTTTTTGAGGGGTTCGAAAATAGACTATGAGCTGTTTGATTGAGAATTTTCTGTAAAAACGACCCCCCCAACTTCAAAAGGTTGCATTTTTTCATCTCTCATCCATTTTGGCTGATTTTTAGTGTGATAGATGCACAAAGATGAGGGCTCCATCTACTCTTTGGACACCATAAACAATGGGCCCTCCTGCAAAAATGAGGCCCTACTTTGTACTATGACCGGCCTCTCTACCCCAAATGACAAAAATCTTGTAGAGATCTTTACAATACTGAACATAAGAATCCAAATTGAACATGCAAAACATGGAGGCCTACTTTTCAAATATCTGTTCTCACGGTCAATAGCTATTACAAGAACATGCCTTACCAAAGCGTGGGTCTTCTGGGTTGAGCCTTTCATGACGAATGAAGGGCTCACAATTTCTTTTTTTTCTCAACAAGATAAGGATTGATCCAATGTCGGGTCATGTTTTAAAAGAAACATGTTAGAATCTATCAAAGTGCACGGGACAAATATCAAGATACCCATGTCTGGGTGACCACAGTTATATTACCATTTTCCTGGTTTGTGTATGTTACCAAAGTGTGGAATTTTTCACCAAAAAAATTCTTTTACACTGAAAATTTGTTAATTCCAAGTTTTTCTCTCAAAAAACTTTTTAAATGGTGAAAATTTGCCAAACAGAAATTCACTGGACCATGGGTGAAAGCGACCTAGCTTGTAGCTCCACATCTCATTAATGATTAATTAAGCTCCATAATCCACATATAATTGGAATATGGGAATTCTTTTTCCTTTCCTCCAAGAAGAACAAAAACTCTGATCAGAAGAAATTCCAAATAGCTTGTGCTTGTGCATTTTCCTGAGTGTGTTTTGAGGGTGCCTTATGTCTTTGAATATCTAAAAACTAAAAACTTCCCTTACGGAATCTCAAAGTTGCACTTCTAGGGAGCATGGTTGTCCATCATATGCAAACATGGTACTCTGAATGTCACTCATACATTGGGTCAAGTTGGAGCCAAACCTTTGTCCACAATGTGGACACCAATGCTTTAACTCTTCCCCAGGGGGTAGGGCCATAATTTGACCTTTTCCTTCTTTGGGGGCAGGCTCCCAATAGTACAGGTTGTTCTTGCCAGTAAGAACGGATTCCCCAAACCGGTTGTATCTGACAGGTTTTGCTCCAGTTGCTGCCTCAGACGTCTAGGCCCTGCTTGCTTAACCGCACGAGGATGACGTCATGTATTACGTTTTACCGACGAAGTTCTTCTCTTTTTCTCCTCGCCACTAAAATTATTTTTACGAATGTTTTGTTTGTAGCCAAAGCGATAATCATATACAGGAAGATGTAAAAAAAGTGGCAATCATCCTTTGGGATGTTTTGCCAAATCTGGTTATATTAAAAATGAAGTACAATTTTTAAAATCATCCTTCTATATTTTTTTCCAACAGACTGGAGAGAAAATCTAGAAATCTGGCAATGCTTACTATTGTTTTTCTCACCTCTAGCGATTGAAAACCTCCAAAATCAGTTCATTTGTAAATTTTGAATTTTGAATTTTGGCAAAATGTCACTGATTTTTTAAAATAGGTTTGCTTGCAAACTCTTTTTTTCATCTTGTAAGATATTGGTTATTGGACATTAGTTTTTTGAGCTTGTTATTTGTGGTTGTAACTTTAATTCAGTGTGGATGGAATTTTATTTTACTTTATTTGGGGGTTTATCCTTCATCATGTGTGCTCTAGATTTTCATCTTTGTATTCAAGTTTTGAGGTGTGTGACCTTGTTTTGGGTGTTGTAACACAGAACAACCTCTCCAATGGTTTTTTGGGATTTTCTTAATGTCAGCAAAGTGACAATCATCCATAAGAAGATGTAAAAATAATGACAATCATCCTGAAGAAGATGTAACCACATCTTGCGATCAACCAAACATGAAATATAATGTTTTTAATCAAGCTCATATATTCATGGCTACTGTCTGAAAACCAACTATAGAAATCTAGCATTTTTTCAAATTTTTCACTTTTTGCGATTGAAACCTTTCAAAATCACTTCATTTTCGAGTTTTCATTTTTATTTCGCTTTTTGGCGAAATTTCGCCAGTAAAGAAAAACACCGGCACCCGGGCCCCCTCCCTCCTTCTCGCTATATAGTTTGCTAGCCGTGAAGGCGAAATCTGAGCTCCTTTCTTGCTTGGCAGACCTATTCTCCAGCTTCACTTGGATTTTGCATTCCTTGTTTTTTTCTTCCCGGGAAGAATGTTGACCATTGCCTGAGCATCTGCTCCAGCAGCTGTACGCTAGTTAGCGCAGTTTGTTTTAGCACTGTGAAATTTTTTTTGCTGCGTATGCAGGAATTTAGCAGTGCGAGCGATGGAGGGCCAGCAACAACAGAAACCAAAGGGAGGCACGGAGAAGAAAGGTACCAGTACGAAGCTGCCGACGAGAGGAAACATCTTATGGGGGATCGTCACACCAAATGGAGGTCAAAAGTAAGAGATGGACAACTTTAAGGCAGTACATGGAAGCGGCTGGAGGGAAGTGGTGGCAGTGGAGTTCAAAGAAGAGTGGGTTAGTCTTCCAGATGATCAACTCCCTTCCAGGACCAGCTTCCAAGTTTGAAATTTCTCTTTGAGTAACAAACTATAGTTATGGAAGACTAACCCACTTGAGCTTTCCGTGAGTATACGGTAGTCTAACAACCAGAGAGTCGATTCCAGAGTGCAGAAAGTAAAATTTTGAAGACATCTTCCTGCCCTCCGGTTCGATGTAATTTGTAGAAGCAAAGTTTTATGCTGCAGGCCCTCTGGCACCTAAACGGACAAACTACCTATGTGTGCTACGTAAATGCTAGACCTGTAAATCTGGACACAATGTTTGCAGAATGCCTGAAACTGAGTCCCGACGTTTTGCAATTTACTTAAGACTCGCTTCATTCATATTCTTGAGCTTCAAGTCTCCATGGGTTTTTTTGGTTTGTTTTTTTGAGGAACCCTCCGAAGAAGCATGCTCTGTGCTGTATGAGTTCCCCGGGCAACTTTGGCTTTTGATCTCTCTTTCTTTCTTTCTCTGTAATTTCTTTTACACATGACATCTGCTCTCTTTTTCTTTCTCTCGATTTTCTTTTACACATGAGATCTGCTGTATCTTTTTCTTTCTCTAATTCCTTTTGCACATGAAATCTGCTTATCTCTTTCTTTCTCTCTACTTTCTTCTACACACTAGATCTGCTCGCTGACTTCATACTTGTAAGGCTTAGTGGTCCCAGATTTTGAGGAATGTCCACCCCTGTTATTGTGTGAATTGTGAGTTTTTTTCCTTTCCTTTCCTTTTTTGAGAATTTCATGAAATGTTTCTTACTTTAAAAGTTTGAACTTGCCACAAGGGCTGCGAGCCATTGTGTAATGAGTTTTGTTCTCATTTCCAATTGTTTGCTTAATTGTCTTATTTTATGCCATTTGCCCACACAATTCTTCTTTAAATTTGTTCTCAATTTCTCAATAGGGATGTTCCCTTGGCAGTTTGTTGATGATTCACAACTTTAATATGTAAAAGTTGCTAATGTTGGTGATTGAGTTATGTTAACTCATTGGAGATTAGTTGTGAGATTATTTTTGTGAATGGTTGAAGTACTAGTAGGAAATGTTATTGTATGCATAAGGAGAATGAGTCTAGTTCACCACATGTTTCAAGAGGATCTCTAGTGAAATGATCTCCATTTTTAGGGACTAATTTTAGCCTTTCACATAATGATTGGTGACAAGTTGAAAGGACAAAGTTACTTATGTGGTTTCACCTAAGGGAAATCTAATTAGGTGATTTAACTAATTTAGTGTACTTGAACATTAAAATTATCAAACATTGACACATGGAATTGTAGTTTGTTCTACCCCTCCTCAAACAAAGGTGGTAAGCCTCTCCCTACATAGTGACTTTACCGACTCTTCAATTTTTATATCATTTTCATTGTGAACATTAGCCAAGTTATAGTTTTGTAAGCCATAAAAAAATTTCATAAAAAAATGTTGTAACTTTTCAAATCATATTTTCCCATGAAAAAGTATTTTGTGACTTCTTATCAATTAATAATGAAATTCAAATTTTTTTTCCTTCATATTACTTGGAAAGTTTTTATGTTCATTTATTATCCATTTGTACAATTTTGAAAACATCCAAGAGTGAAGCATCATATTTTCATTTGAATATAAAGTACAAGAAAGAAAAAAATGTTAAAATTTGATTTCTGAAAAAAAAGAATAATTGTGATATACATATCTTTGACTTTTTTATTTCAATGTCAACTAGTACTTGGTTGGCAAAGGCAACAAATGGTCTCATTGAATACAAAGGTTCAAACCTTGATACCAACAATCACTACAACAAAAGGTGTCCTTGTATGCAAGTGATTTCACTAGATCTTGAGTGAATTCATTGGTTATAGTGAACTGGGGCCAATGAAAAAGCAGCGAATTCGATGGTCTAGTGAATGGGGATTAATGAATTACACCCACATTTTGTAGTAGTGAATTGTATACATGCAATATTTTAAAATATATTATTCAGTTAAAATATTATTAAAAACTATTGTGGCTTATGTTGTTGGCCCAATTAAATGAAATTGGAAAAGGAAAATGGCACACCTTCTATAACTTAAACTTGAAATTCAATTTTCATTCAAAATTAGAGTTTGAGTTTTTATTGAATTTCCAATGACAAATATTTACTGAAAATATCACTACAACAAAAGGTGTCTTATACACCAAATGATTTCACTAGATTTTGAATGAATTCATTGGTCATAGTGATGGGACCTAGTGGGGAAGCAATAAATTCACTAGTTTAGTGAATAGGGACTAGTGAATTGCACCCACATTTTGTAATAATGTATGTTGTGCACTTTAGGTTTAAAAATTAAAAAATCACCTCCATTGAACTTGACTCATTGAAGGGTTTCCAACAATACCAAAAAATGACATAATTTCCCTAATAAATTTAACATTAATTTTTTTCAATTTTTGGTAAATACAAAATTTCTAATCCTATATTCTGATCTAAATCTAAACTAAAACATATCATAAAACTAATACTAATAAAATTTCCTTGTTCAAATCCACTCATATCTAATTTCAATATTAAAATCTAGTAATGAAAGTATGAAAAAAACATCAAAACAACAAATATGGCTATGGAATTGAGGCTTTTCCAAAAAACAAAATGTTTTTGTTTCATACTTCATCAAAACTCAATGTTCTACAATACTTCCTTCTCTTCCTCTTCCCAAAAAGTATTCATAAAAGAAAAGTCCTATGTTCTATTCAAATTCACACAATGACAAAAAAATATGTAATTTAATTAAAATTCTTAAAATAGTAACTAGGTAAGTAGAAATATATTAATTAACTATTACCATGTGTAATTATTCCCTTAACATTACCCCACCCATATTCTGAATTATGTCATGAAATTCTAGATCAAAAGTATGTTAAGAAAGTTAAATTTGATGTTGTTTTTGATCCTATGAATCAAAAATTTGATGTTGATCTTGTTGTATTGTAGTCTCAACTATTTATACTATATTCTGATTTGTCTGTGGCTATTATACTTCAAAGTGAACCAATGTTTGATTCTTTGTTATATACAAAGTTTGTGGTTGGTTTTCTAATGCCTTTGTTGACAGCAATGTTGTTGTTTAATGATGTGTTGTTATATGTTCATGTGATTGCAATTCTTATGTCACTTGTGGTTACTGATGTGACTACAGATCTAATGTAATGTGTCACGACCTTAACCTTAGGCTTGTGACCAAAGCAAAGGCATGGAAAGGTGTGGGCCACAAGTGTAACTTGGGAGTCACATTCACACTTTTGAGAGTGCGAAAAAATGCGAAGGAATGAGCTCACACACTCTCACATGGACTCCCACTTTGGGATTTGGAGTCCTATTGGACTCTTGAATATTTAGAAAGTGGTTTGAAGGGTCAAAACTCATTGAATTGAGGGCTTCCTTATATCATTGAAAAGTTCTTAAGACTTGAGTGTTTAAAATGGGCTCATATGATCCATTCGAGTACTTATAACACAAGTTATGGCCAAAAAAAAGGTTAGGAATCAAAGTGTCAATTTGACTCTTAACCATTAAAAATTGAGAATCACCTTGAATTATGTGCATGTAGGAGGTGTGCCATATATCATCGGAAAGTTTTCAAAAAGGGCTATAACTTTTCTTCAAACCTCACCTCAATCAAAAGTATGTACATGTTATGGGCGTCCAAAGTGGTAAGAGTTTTAATTTCAAGAATTGCAAAACTCCTGACATGGGAGTCTTGGGAAAAACGCCACTTGGATGTAGCTTCCATAACATGTCACAAAGAGTACAATAAGGGGGAAGGTGGTGGATTCCCCCAACTCCGGGCCGTGATGAGTCTTGTGGATCCGTGTATGCCCATGGTTCGTTCATGCATCAAAACTGCTCTAACTATGCACCAACCAACTTGTTGTTTGGTTTGTGTAAATTGATATGAATAATTGACATGCTTATCACTTATTGTAGTCCTCATCCCGAAGTTCCAACATGCCTTTCTTACCCCAAAAGTGTTACGAACTAAGGAGCATGCCCCGACTTTTTTTTCTTTCACTATTTTCATTTTGGGATTAACATTTGAATATTTCAAGGAATTAGAGGGTGTGTCATAATTTGAGTTTGCTCCTATTGTTGTAGCTCTAATGCAAGTTCAATCTGATCCTATTAAACCTCTTGAGTTTTGTGTTCTTTAGTTTGTATTTGCTCCCTTATTTTTGTGGTTATAAATGCATATTCCTGATAACTAACCTCTTGCAAAACAAATTCTATTGGTTTTAGAGTTTGTTTTGATGCATATGTCATACCACTAGCCTCCCTTTGAAGGTTATCCTTCCTTTTTCTAAGGTCTTTTGGTTCTTCCTCTTTTGTTTTTGTACTTGATGGTCCTACACCATTAGTATTTCCTTTGTTTTTTTCCTCATTGAGGTTTTTAGTTTTAGAGAAATGGTTAAATGTTCATACTCAAATGATGGTATGACCTTTTCCATTTGAGATATCCTATGCCTATATAGCCTTTCATTTCTCTCATATCTTCTACAAACCTTTCCAATATCTTTCTAGACAATATCCTGCACCGAATCCCACCACAAATCTACATCCTTTTCCTCCATTGACAATGCCTTGAGTTTTATTTGAAGCAAAGTATGTTGCTTCTTGAATTTGCTATTTTATTTGAAGACACCATCATAATTAAATGGCTTGATTCCTTGGGCCTCTTCTAGAAATTTTTGCAACTTTTCATTATAAGTTATCAACATTTGCAAAGTTTTGTCCATCTCTATTTTCTTTTGGTTAAATTACCTTTGTATGTCATTCTTGGCTTGATATATATTACCAATGTCCATTTTGAGCTCCTCTAACTCCTTTTGTTGCTTCAAGAAAGTTTGCTCCATATTTTTGTAGTCTTTTTGAAGTTTGTTGTGCTCTACAGTAAGAGAATCCTCCTCTACTTTCAAGTTCCAATAATTGGCATCTGTTTATTTCAAAGTTGCTTACAAAGAATCCCATTCTATTTTGATGTTTTCCAAATCCTTGTTATGTTTCTCCATGTTATTAATATTATGTTTGGTTGTTTGTAATTTTGCTAATACCTCACTATTCTCACTCTTCCTGACCTACAACTCTATTTTGAACTTCTATTCCTTCTCCAAAGCCCCCTATAGATTCAAAATAGATCTTTTCTTCTCTTTTATGATCTGTTTATTTTTAATTTCCAAATCAAAAAATATAAGCAAAATATTGGTCATTTGCAGATTGTATCATATTGCTTGTTGAAACATACTAGCAGTTTTCCTATGTTCATCCAAGTTTGCTTTTGGCCCTTGCACAAACCGTGGTGTCTAAAACCTAGGAGTCTAACTTTTGGAACTTATACTTGAAGAACCTAAATTTTTGTGTGCAGTCCAAATTTCTTTAAATACATTTGTGCCTACTGTAAAACTTAGTCTTGTAGCTACAATACCTTCATTATTATGTGGTTTTGGAATAGATTATTGTACTTCTAGTGGATCCAGGTCCACGTCCTATATTTGTTCCTCTATTACCTGATGAGCTTGAGATCCTAGTTCCTTTTGAAACCATCTCTGATGCTCTTGCCCATCTAATCTCTACTCCTGCTTGGGATAGATCTATGGTCTTAGATTATACCTAAGAGATATGGATTTCTCCTTTTATTTCTAATGCTACTAATGTTGTTTCCTTATCAATTTTGTTGCTTGTTCAGGATTAATATTGCCCTTCATTATAATATCCTATTGTCTTCTTTACCTCTTCTATAAAGTCTCCCTTTCCTCATCATAATTAGATTGGGACATCAAAACTACTCTTCTAGTTGTCCTGGTCTATGGTTGTTTCTCCTTTCTAAGATAAATATGTGTTAGGTTCAAATGTTTTTTGTTTATAATAAACTTTTCTTTTAGAATCTCCTTTATTGTTGTGTTCTCATATGGCTATTTTATCGACTTTTTCTTTTCCTATGGCTATGCTCCTTCTAGTGGAAACCACTTTTGAAACAAAACTTTTAGGACAATAGCAAAATGGCATATATCTTTTTTTGGTTCTTTTTTGTTTGTTCCCTCAATCATGTTTTTTTGACATTTTTCCCATTTGATCAAGTCCTTGACCAATTGAAAATACATAATTGCAACCCAATTGACAAATTCTCCATGATCTACTTTGGAGATCATCATGGCAAATTTATTGCTAAAATATTGCACCTTATCTTTTTGACAAATAATGGACAAAATTGCAATAATTTTATTAACATACTCTGACCCCATCTTCTTTAAAACCCACCCTTCATTGGTGTTGTAAGTATTTGAAACTCTATCAGCTATGTTTGCCAATGCTACTTTGGCATTTAACATCTCTGCTTGGATTGATCTTGTCTCTCTTATACGGTAAATTTTAAAAATTCAACCAGAATGTTGTGATGGGGAGTCTTCCACTCAACCTCAAACAAACCTACCAATCCAACTTTGTTCACCTAGGTTCTCTTTTCCTCTCCAAAGCTTGTCCAAAGCAAAATATTCTTCAAATTGTTATTATAACTTTGCTCTATAGGAGTAAAAATGTACCTAACCTCATCATCTTGGTGAGTCTACACCTTTTTCCCACATAGATTTACAGCCATTGCTTGTTGATTTGTTCTTTTCGTGCACTTCTTGTTGGAAATGTGGACTTTCTTTGGAGTTGCTTTTGGGTAGGCTCTTCTTGACGTGATGGTGCTTCTTGTTCTTGTTGCAATCATCCTTATGCTTCTCTTCTTTAAAGTCAAAAATGTAAATTGGACCAACTCGCTCATTTGGACTTGCCTTTCTTATGGGCTTCCTAAAATTGTAACTCTTCAAAGTTTGCTTACAATCTCTCTCGTTTTTTCTAATTGCTTCAAAAGCTTTCTCAAACTTAAATATCAAAGAAGATCTTTGAGAGGAAGAAGAAGAATAAATAGGAGAAGGAAATGGTGGACCTCTTTCTAGACACCTAGATTGTAAAGGCAAAATATTTGCAAAATTCTATTGTTCTCTATGTTTTTTTTTTTTTTTCCTCTAAACTTTTGTAATCTCTCTTTGGATTGTCTTTGCAATTTCTCAACAAAACTTTCTTTTGCATTCATTTTGAAGACAAAAAACGATGTAAACTTGTTTGTAGAAACCAAAAATGAAGAGGCACTTTATTGTTTATTGCCTTTTGAAATGTAATTGTTTCATTTCATGAACTGATGTTTCACTTTTTGCTTTAAAGTTAGTGTTTTAATAAATTTTCCCTTTTTTTCTAGTTTTTTGACACCTATCGTCTATTGTTAAAGTTCATATTAACAACAACATGACCTACAGTTAATGCATGTTGACCTAGCAACTCTATGGACGTGGCACTAGGTTGTTCTAATGACAACTCTAAATCTAATGACTTGGTGTCATGTACATTACAAACTTTTTCTGTCCTATGTTAAGTCATCAAATCAACAAAGTTTTGTTCGGATGTGATAAACTTATTTGACCTATAGTCTAACGATTGTGAAAATGTGTAATCATGATCTATGAATATTTTCATAACATGTTGACTAATCAAATTTATTCAAGCTTCTTTTGATATTATTATTTGATGAGTACCAATGATCTCTATTTTTCTTTGATCTTTTGAATCTTCATTAGATTTTTTTTCCATGTGATTTGAATCTATGGACTTTAAAGACATTTGATTATTTGAACTCTTAATCTTGTTCAATGTCTGATCCACATATTTGTATGGTTTCAACTTGTTAACATTGACCAATACCATATTTGGTTCAAAATTGTTAAGAGAAATAAAAATAATAATATTATTGGGTAAGCAATAATGTACCCTAAATGGACCAAACCATCTTCTCTTGAATTTGCCCAGGGTTGACATTTCTCCCTTGGGAAACCATAAAACATAATCTCCAAATTGGAACTTTTTTTTTGTGTTTTTCTATCGACTCCATATTAATTTGTTCCATTAGTTTGTTCCCACATTGTTCGAAGCCTCCAATTTGTTCTCCTTTAACTTCTCCAATTTTATAATTCTAGTAGTTAGTATTTTGGTTCGTTTTACATTTCTATGGTCCCCACTAATAGCTGATAGAACATATTATGTTAGCATTAAAGGATGCAAACCATAGACTAACTGGTAAGGTGTATAACTTTTTGCCACCTTGTAAACAATCCTATATGAAAACAAAACTATGGATAGATGTTCATCTTAGTATTTTTTTTCTCATTGACTTAGTCAATAATCTACCAATCACTTTGTTAGTAGATTTTGCTTGTCCATTTCCATATGGATAATAGGTAATTGAATTAACATGCTTTAACAAAAACTATTTTGTTAAATCTTTTATTGCGTTGTTGATGAGATGTACTCCTTGATCTGTGACTATTGTCAATGGACATCCAAATCTGGTCAAAATATATTCATATAAGAATTTGGTTGTAACTACTATAGTATTGGTTTTGAATGCTTTTGCCTCTACCCACTTAGTTGCATAATATGTAACTACCATAATATATTTGTTTCATATTAGTCTTCTTGCTGGTTTAATTAAACCTATAAATCTAAACCCCACTTCATAAAAGGTTTTTTGAAAATGTTGTCACCAACTTGGCTAGATTTTTTGTTTTTAATCCTCCAATTTTCTAATAGTTGTCATAGTTTTTACAAAAATCCCACATCCAAATTTTTTTTGGAATAATATCTACAACAAAATGTCTTCAATCCACTCCTTCATGTAGTTCCTTCAGAACAATTTGTGCTTTTAAGGTGGTCAAACATATGTGCATTTTGCTGTCTTGTCCCATTCTATATATTATTCCCTCTTTTAGACTAAAGGGTTATGCCTTTTTGGCCAACTTCTATTTCTAAGTTAAGTTTCAAAGTTTTTGGCACTTGATTTGTTTCTAGGTAACTTCTTACTTTTTGCATCCATATAGGTTCTACAAAAATTAATTATGCATCCATAATTTGATCTAGGACTCCCAATTGTTTTGAACTATCTAGTAATATTGATAAAACATCAACAAGTTACATGTGTTCTATCGGGCTTGTAAACTATTGTGAATTCATATTCCAAAAATAACAACAACCATCTGGCTATCCTTCTAGACACATGTGGTTTATTGACCAAATATACTAGAGCCATGTGGTTTACATAAAAAAAAAATTGTTTCCCAACAAAAAATGTCTAAATTTATGCAGAGCATAAACCAACGTTAAGGCTTTTCTTTTTGTAATAGTATAATTCTACTATGCTTTATTTAGTAGTCTATAGGCTAGTCATATTTACCAATTGGGTCTTGTGCCAACCATTGCACCTACTACTAATAATGATGCATCTATGTGCACATGAAATTCCATTTGCCAATTTGGAGGTATCAAAAATGGTGCTTCCATGTATTTATGTTTAATTTGATCCCAACCTTCTTAACACTTTGTGGTCTACATAAAGGGTTATGTTTTTCTCATAAGCTTTGTGATTAATGCCATGATAGAAGCAAAGTTCTTGATGAAACATCTATAAAATGGAGCCATACCATTAAAGACCTGGATCTATTTTGGGTTTGTAAGCATTGGCATATTCATTATTGCCTGAACCTCTTTAGGGTCTAGTATTTTTCCTTCCTTGGAAACCATGAACCCTAAAATCAATCTTGAAAATACCATAAAGGAACATTTCTTTGGGTTAAAATTGATTTTATATTCTTTGCATTTCTAAAAACAAAGTTTAAGTTCCATTAAATGACGCTCCATATCACTGTAAATTGTGAAGTCATCTGAAAATGTCTTCATAAATTGGTCTGAGTATTCTTTTAAGGCTTTGTTGACTATTCTTTAGAAAGTTGGTGGCCCATTTTTAACACCAAATGGCATCACCATCCAAACAAAAGCTCCCTAATTTGTTATAAAGGTTGTTTTGTATCTATCTTCAAGGGCTATAAAAATCTAATGGTATCTTTAACATCCATCTAAAAATGAATAGGCTTCATACCCTACTATAGTGTTTAGTACCTCATTAAAAAATGGCAAAGGATAATGACCTTTTTTGGTTGCCTTATTTAACATTTTGAAATCCACACAAATTTTCAATTTTCCATTCTTCTTAAGCATTACCACTATAGGTGATAACCATGTAACCTCCTCTACTAGTTGAATGAAACATGTTGTTAATAGTTTATCAATATCCTATTTAATAATTGTAACATAATTAGGGTTCAATTTGTACCTTACTTGATGTGCTAATGGTATTGAGGTGTTTAACTAAATTTTGTGTTGAGCCAATTTTGGAGGTATGCCTTTCAAATCTTTATAAGTCTAAGCAAACACGTTTTTGAACTCGAGTAACATTTGGAGCTCTTTAGTTTTCTCCTTTGTTAGTTGTGCATTAACTATGATGTACTATAGATTTGCCTCTGTGCCAAGATTCAATTTAATAAGCTATTGTTCTTTAGTCAAATTCTAACTTGCTATTTAAAGATTTTGTACATATATTTTGGCCAATGTCTCATCCATTTCAATATTAGCTTGGCTATAATGATAATAGGTTTTTGGATAAACCTTATCTTCCAATGATATTTCTGGTTTGACATAAAAGTCTTTTAGTTTTTTTGTTGAAAGCACCACTTTTGTTATTCTTTGATCTGATGTCCTTTGCTTTAGTTCAAATTCTTCATTGATCCTGATTTTTGACATTTTAATACTCAGCAATGAAATTGTTTCATTTGAAATAATGATTGTGCCAATTGAAAATAACTCTAGTTCTGTTTCAAAGATCAGATCTTCCTCTTCATTTGTTAACCTTTCCAGCAAGTCATATCAAACAAGTACTTGGGGCCTTCTAGTTTTTACTCCCAGTTTTTTATTAATGAATATTATTCTGATTATTCCATTACCTTGAACAATAATGACATTGTTACCCCAATCATGTGTAACCTTTGCATCTTTGAGCTAAAGTCTTCTTAGTAACATGGAATAGCTAGAATCTACCACATTGTTTTGTAAAACAATAAATGTGACTACATATGGCATGCCATGTATGTGAATCTTCAAATTTCTAATGATTCTTAAAGGTTTGGTCATATTCTGATCTACCATTGAAATGGTATAAAGTTGGTCATAATTTTGGTAAACTTAATTTTGTTTTGAGGTTTTCTATTATGATGTTTACATTTGCTCCTCCATTTAACAAAACATCCTCAACAATGTTCTTCTCAACTTGTACTTGGATAACTGCCATCTGGTTATTTACCTTTATAGCTACAATGTCTACTTTAGAATATGTCTCAACCATTGTGGCTACACTAGGCTTTAATATCACTTTTAGTAGTTATATTGGATTTTTCTAGCTTTATTTTTTACCACATGTACTTTTAAAGATCTAATATTATTTTCAACGATTGACTTAACCTCAAAGTATAAGTAGTTTCTAACATCTATTTATTGACATCTTGGAATATTTGATCCATAAACATAACTATGTTGATAGGATTAGTAATCAAACTTTGTGATACAATTGGTTTTGTGGACACCTTGGCCTTTGGTAATCTTGCCCAACTTGTACTCCACTATATTTTCTCCTTTTAAGTCAAATTTTCTGGTGGGTCTTCTGTTTGCATCTCTTGTATAGTTTTGACAAAAGATTATTATAGTCTCTAATATTCTTGCCAATCAACAATAAACTTCTTCTTCATTAACTCTTTGTCTTTGAATACCTATTATTCAATAACTTTGCTCTTGGTCATGGCCATGTTGACATCCATTATATGAACTAAAGGATTTGCAACCTAAGGTTCTACCATAGTTTGTTTCTTTGTAATCTTCATTCCTTTGTTCTTAAACATACTTTACATGTCATTATATTTAGGAAAACCTATGATCTTATGTCTAATGTCACCACAAGTATGACAGGAATACCTCATAGGTCTTTATATTTTGATTTATTAAGTAGTAACTTCAAAAAATGCAAGAATAAAATCTTCCTTTCTTTTGACTTTACAAGTTTCAACATTATGATTTGTCCTGTGACAATTTGTACAATACATTCATGTTTTCTCTGTAACTTTTTGAAGTTCCTGAGCTAGTATTGTCTTGCTATATGTGGTATTGATAGATTACTTATAACCTCTATTTCAGAAATTCCTTTTTCACAAACCAAAGCTACTTCCACTCTTTTATTCTTCTTTTGCTTCATGTTTTTCAACTACATGTAAATTTGCTCATCATTCTGAACTTTTTTGTATTTTTTACAAAAAATTAATTGCAATTCTATAAAATACAATCTAGATAATCTCCCATATAATTATACACCAATCAAACAAAATATCTCTTAGGGTAAAACTAAACAGATTAACAATTTTTGCATGTTCTATTTCACCATTTGCTCTAATGGCAGTTTTAAAAACTCTTATATGAACATCTAGGTCATAATCCTTCACATACTCAGGATAGTTAAGTGGTCAACAATAAGGCCTATTGGTGGTAATGGTGGCTTGTTTGGATTCACCATTGGCAATCCATAATACCCCAAAAGTCCTAAAGGTCTTAGTGGGTTTAAACCGCCTTTTCTTCGATTTGATGGTTGATCATCAAAAAATTTGTTCACCTCTCTGGGCATCTCTTCATGCACATTCACAAGTTCTGTTCCCCTTGGAATTTATGGTTTGGACCTGATACTAACAACAACATGGACTAGTGTTGATAGAAATGGAGCTTTAGTAATTGTAATCATAGATTAAAGCATTACCACATAATATAATGGTACAGATCTTATTGGTTCCATTTTGAAATTAAAGGTTCATGCATAGGTAACTCCAACATTGTTATGATGTAATAGACTTGGTGCAGGAACTACAGAAATAGGTACCATATCTGCCACAACTTGAGCTTTCATTTCCACTTTGTTATTTCTCCAAATGTGTTCTCTAAGTCTATCTTGAATTTTGACCCTCTCATGGTATAGATCCTCTAGCTCAACATGTCCATGGTTATCTGCTTTTGTAAGTTTTGGATTTAAATTCTAGAAATGTTCAGCAAATCCTTGCTTAACATTATATTCAATAAATGGACATTCATTGATTTGATGTCCAATTTGATGGCAATATGTGCAACATGGAGAATTAGGTCTTGGAATTATGTTCACACTATGAACTCCTCTACTCCAATCCTTTGGAAATCCTTTAACAATGTTTCCATTTTGTTGTTTAAGTTTAGGTTCACTATACCTCACTTTAACAGCCACATGTACACCTTTTGTTACTATTGGTTTTACTTTTGGTAAGACTACAGTTTTTGGTCTAGCTACAAGTATCGGTTCAACTCCTTTATACATTCTAATACCCTAAGTTGCGATTTTTTGCTCAACCACATAATGAATCAAAGGTTCAAAATTTTGAGCTTTTTGTTCAAGCTCTTCATTCTCATGGTCCTTTCAATAATAAAGAGGTGAAGCAAATTTGTATCTTAGAACTACTTCCTTCATTTCTAACATGTTGAATCTCTATTCTTCTTTTTAAATCAAAGCATTAGAATTATGTTGTTGCATCAAACGTATTAATTATGGCATAGCTTTATGTGGAGGTTCAGATTCCTAACTCCTTCATCTAAACTAAACCTATGAGTTTGCATTTTTAATTTAACGTTCTTCTCTCTTAAAATTTTGTTGCAAATTATTAGTGCACTTCTATGCTTCACCAATTTCCACTTCATAATAAATAATCGAGTGTGCTTGAGGCATTATGTGGCTTGTAGGTCTCTTTTCTATCCATGGATATTTTTGTTTTGACTAATTGTCTTTCTTCTAAGTGTTACAAATTGTTGGTCTATTTGATTTGCACTCAAATTGTTGTTCATGGCAATGCAATTTTCCATTTGTTCATGTAGTATAACCTGATTTAATTATCTCTTTAGACTTCCAGTTATAATTATATTTTCCACCTCTCCACATAATAATTCAAATTTGAACAAATTTCTACATTTAAAACAAAATCCTCATAGTTAGCTATTCTGCTTAAATTTGTTTCTTGAACAAAAACTTATGATCAAGATTTGAAAAAAATGCAAAAAATGAAACTGAAGTTCATTATTAATCTTTAGAAACAAAAATTTCAACAACAAGACATAAACAACATTTTGAATTTCGCTCTAAATTCAAACCCTAGGATGGTCACCAAATGGTAAATACAAAATTTTTAATCATTTATTCTGATCTAAATATGGATTGAAACATATCATAAAACTAATATTAATAAAAATTTCTCATTCAAATCTATTCATATCTAGTTTCAATATTAAAATCTAGTAATGAAAGTATGAGAAAAACATCAAAACAACAAATCTAGCTATGGAATTGAGGTTTTTCCAAAAAACAAAGTGTTCTTGTTTCATACTTCATCAAAACTCAACATTTTACAATACTTCCTTCTCTTCCTCTTCCTAAAAGATATCCAATAAAAATAAAATCCTATGTTCTATTCAAATTCAAATGGTGATAAAAATTATGTAATCTAACTAGTAGTTCCTAAAATAATAACTAGGTAAGTAGAAATATACTAACTAACTATTACCATGTGTAATTACTCCCTTAACAATTTTCAATGACAATATTTTTCAACATTCAATAACTCTTGCACCATAGGTTTAAATGTTATGATACCACCTTGATGCACCTTCACACATCAAGGATTTTTTAATAGTCAAGTGCATGGTGGGGGGCATTATGGTCAAGGAGATCTCGACATGATAACTAAAATGAACAAACAAGCAAACTACTTTCCTTTATAGGTAAATTCCAATGCCATGTGTAAATTTCCTATTGAACCAAGTGTTGATGAATTCAATATGTTCATAACAACTAGTCCCATTCACTATGGGGATATAATGAATTGAATAATTTTTTACTCTAATAAACTTATCCCAATTTCACAAAAAATTAGTGAAATTGCTAATGAACTATGCACCATCCTTTATAATGAAAGTTCTTCATTTAAAGGATTTTTTGGGTTATTTCTTTAAAAAAAACTACACTTTTACACAACAAAAAGGATTTTCATTGAAATCAATTATCAACAAAGATGCAAATACATAAATCCAAACACATACAATTCCATATTAAGAACCCTTTAAAGTTAAACACACACATTGAAAGTATTTCAAGGATGTGTGATTAGCCTAAATTACCAAAACATTCTATTTTGGAAATGGAAATAGTTGCATCAAATAAGGGAATAATAGGTCATTAATCATGCCAACTCTAACTAATATAGGTTATATACATATATAAATTTACCAATCTGTGAAAATTGCTTATATATATGTTAGCTCTTTAATTCAAAATTAAAAACTTTGAACAGTTAGTGGATGCCCACCCGATTGGGTGATTTGATGGTTTGCATGTGCAATGTTAACAATTGATTCTTATAGGCATTCCACTCTCCATAGTACTTAATATGGTGAGACAATACAACATAGGCTCCAACTATGAAGATAAATAATTTTTAAGAGCCAACACAAAATCTATAATTTTGTTCCTATTTGCATCTACCAAGTGGAGTGTAATGGTTGGAAACATGTAATTTGAAGCATTTGTAACTTTGAAGCACACTAGTGGAAGAAAAGTACTCCAATTTTGTTGATTCATGGCTATGTTATTAGCTTTTGAAGTTCTTACAATCATTTTACACAAAATCACAAAAGGGACTCCTTTCTGTTCCTTAAACTGCAATCACACCTAATGTTAGTAGCTAATCCACTAACATAGACTAAACATACATTTTCACTATAAACTTTAAATTAACCCCAACACTAACCTTTAATATTTTTTAACTTAATAAACATCCACAAGTGCATTCACATTTGGGATGTTGTTAAACGCTTTTAAGGTTAGGGCGTACTCACTTGCCATCATGGAATCACACCAAAAATCCATCATGACAAATTACCACCGTTTTTAGTTGTTTTTCACCATTCCCATCAACATTAGGGATGTGCATTCATTTTCTTCCTTTTTGCTTCCACTGGTGCTTTGCAAGCTCTATGTCATTGCACTTGCTTTTATTGCCTTTAGTCACATCGCACTTGATTTTGTTGCTTCTACTTTCATTAGTGTTTTGCACACTCCAGAACTATAGAACATGTCCACACGTTCTTTCACATTTTTACATTTCTCTCATTGTTATTTTGTAAGCTATGACACAATTTGTTTTGACAAAGTTCACTAGAGCCTGGGATGTTGGGACACATGTTGTTGGAGCCTAAGATGTTGGGACGTTGCATTTTTTGTTTTGTTCTATATGCTAGTTGCAAAAGCTTATCCTTGGAAACTCCACTGTGGCATGAAAATAACAACAAAAAAGTTGGTGGAAGTTTACAAGAATCGTCTCTTGAACAATAGATTATCATGCCCTTTTGTTTCTTGAACAAAAAAATAGAAAAGAAAAAGAAAGCAAAAAGAGGCAAAGAGGGGGGAGATGAAAGTAGAGGGGAACATGGAAGGCCATTAGGGAGGGGTTGGAGTAGGAAACAAGGCAGAACTCTTGAGAACGTTTTTAATAAGTTAATATTAAGTTAAAGACTCATTTTTAGGGTTGTTAAGTTAACATGCAACTTTGTGATAATATCTTTTGTTTTTTGAAGATTTGATGATACGTAAACATTGAGTTAACACTAAGCTAACACCAATGTTAAGTAGGTGCCAACTAGGATGCCATGTAAACTTCTATGTTAACTAACAATCTTGGTTTGAATTCTACAATTTTTTATCACAACTTAACACTGACTTAACAATGATTTACCATCATGTGTGATTGCAGCTTTAGGCATTTAAAAACCCAATGGTCCTTTGTAATAACAAGGTGCAATTCCCTAGCTAGAGTCAACGTGCACCCACTAGCACACCATGCAAAATGGATGATGTGTGGACATGAAGACCCTTTCATTTTGTTCTTGTCTCACAATTAACATGGTGGTTAGCTATGTATCAACCGGTTACATATTTTCACCTACCTATTAGTCACCAAGTGCCTTATCTACATACATACCCCAATATTAACCACTTACATTCTCTAACTACTTAGTTACTTATAGTAATTACCAAGTTTGGCAGGTTTCATGCATGTTCAGGTGCAAGTTAGAGATTAGGATCTAAGGGTTTAAGATTAGAGGTTTCACATTATATTGGAGCCATTGTTAGAACTGGACTGGGTATTTGGCCCTATAAAAAAATTGAATCAGAACTTTGATTGAGAGCGCTATGTCTTGTTTAGCAGGTTCAGGTTCTCTAGACATGTATGTACAACTTCAGGAAGAAAAAACCTGAAGTTTTTTCATAATTAAAGTTACAAAATATCTAACTTGGACTATGTGAGTTAGTTCAACAATCTAAAACTAAATTCTTACAAAATTATGTTTAATTGTGTGCGATGAAAATAGAATCAAACCTGATTTTTAATCGGATCAGACTTCAATTGTGTTAAAAAAAGATTGAAATTGAACGTCTAAAACACTCAAAGAACCAGTCTTAGGATTAAACCAAAGAGTTCATCCAAAACTCAAAAAGTTTTGTAACTGAGACTGAAGGTTCCTTCTAAAATCCAGAACCAGATAACATGGGTAATTACCGTTTTAAATATTTGTTAAACTAGAAAACCTTTCCCCAAATCGTACACAAAGCCCATTTTTTCACAGACCATTGAAAGCTTGTTTGAAATTTGAATTGTGCAAGGACATTAATGCAAACTTATCGGCTTTGTGTAACTTTTGGGGACAAAATTCTGCTATGAACTACAACCAATTTGCTAGTGACAACTAGAAAACTTGCTGCAATCTTTGAAGTTTAAAGTTTCAAACCAGTTCTTTTATAAATTTATTTTGCATTGAACTTACCTAACCACCAATTTAGACTGCCTTAGTACCCGGGGCTTGTTTGGCAGCAAGGTGCCTAATAATGAATTTTTTCAGTTACTTTTGGGAGTAAAACTAATAATATTTTACAATTAGGCACTGTACTAAATAATGAAGCTAGTGTGTTTAGGGTTTCTTTCAGACTTTTAGAATGGAAGGTAAGTATTTTTCAAAAAACTTAACAATTCTAAGAATAATTAATTTGTGGCTGTACCAGGGTAGTTTTTTGAAATATGCTTACAAGAGGGAGCCAGTTGTTTGATTAATTTCCTAAGTAGCCCATCTTTATCATGGTTATTCTTCACAAACTTTTGTATCTTGGCAACTAGAAAAAAGGGGCTACCAATCCTAGAAAGAATTTTTCCCCACAGGAAAAATGGCACAATGTCAAAAAATTTATTTTTTAAAAAGAAAAAAAAGAAAAACCCCTTGATCCTTTTATGTTGTAGGGGAGGTTCCTGTATGAGTGGGTTTCTTAATCTAGCATGAGCCTGAGGGTGTGAACCTAAGTACAAGAATCTCCCCTCATGTGAATGACTCTCTTTGTATGGGAATGTGAGAATGTATAAAAATAGAAGGATTTCCCCCTAGCATATGCCGTAGGGTTCTTATAGTGGGGGAGATCTGTCAAAGTACACAAAGAAATAAAAAATACAGTTGGTTGCTGATTGGAGAAGGGTCTGAGTATAGACCCTTCCCGATTTGAGGCTCCTGTCACAAGGCTGATAGGCTGAGTGGAGGGGATGACTATCACAAGGTCGATAGGCTGAGTGGAGGGGTTGAAAAACAGTCTACACTTAGACCCTGCACATGCATAAAGAAATGGACATTTTGTTTCATTTTATTTTTTTGTGCATGAAATTTACAAAAAGAAAGTTCTAAAAACCAAAAAGCCCAGGTGATAGTCTTGCTGGGATCCCCTGAATTTCAGAGGTTACCTTGACATCTTTGGTCAGGTGATTGACCTGAAAATACAAAGGGAACAATTGGTGGCTTCTTTATGTTTGAGATGATGACACTAACTTGGGATATAGCAGTGTATCGGAAAAGGTGACTGTGCAACGAGAGTCCAAGAAGATGTTGCCTGTACCAGTGGTTCGGTTTAGGTAGAAAATGCTTGGTGGGATATTCTTGAACAAGGTATTGTCCACATAATGCCGTCACGTGCCCACTTAGTAGAGTGGAGAAAATGTTTCCTTGACAACGGGTGTGTGGACTAAGTGGGTAGGATTGTTATTGTGTGAGTGTGTGAACAGGAGCAGTAAGGAATATTTCAAATATATTTTATTCATGTGAAATGAAATTTTTTTGACAAATTTCGATGACATGTTAAAATATACTCAACAAAAATATATTTCATCACGTCAGCACAAACCGAAATGTCATCACTACCACGTGGATCCGCCACATGAATAGCCAACCACAATGTCTATGTTCAAAGTACAAAATTTCACGCAAGTTTGTGCCCATGTGTTGAAGCACAAAAAGGTTTATGCCACATCTCTTAAGATATCTTGCCCCTTGGAACTCCAAAGGACTTGTATATAGTAACCATTCAATATATAGTAACTATTAAATTTGATGAATGTGTCATCCTTACATTCTCAATAAAATTTTAATCATATTTTTTTGCTTTAAATTGTCTATTTGCATTTTTTCCATCTCTTGTCACTACCCACTTGTGAGTTCTCTCCATAACAATGATAACCAAATCAATATTATAAGCGAAAGACCATTCACAATTGAATGTATAATTGAAAACACTTTGTTGTAAACAATTTTGGACCCAATTTCAAAGTAAATAATAAGAACGTGACAAACTTTTCAAGATGACACTCAATTTGACCCTTTACATAAATTGTTAAAAATCAAGAAATGGGGCGTTGTGAAAAAAAAAAAACAAAAGTGGATAACATAGATGAATGGGGCTGCTTGGTGATGGACAAATGCAAAGACAAAACAACAAAGTCCATATATTGTTAGGAAAAGGCTGAACCCCAAATTTATAAAGCAAAATATAAAAGACTATTGTTGCACGATGTTCAAACATGTGATGAAATTTTTGAAACAACACGCAAACCTAAAAAAGCCACGCTCAAAACATTATTTTATTAGCTTTTTGAAAAACTTGTCAACCAAAAATTTGGTCACCCTTCGTAAATTATTAGCAACAGAAATTGCAAAATTCCTAAAAAAAAAGCTTTATGCAACTCTAAGTAGGCGAGCTTGAATCCCACAACATGGAAAAAAAACAAATTCATACAATTGCTTGTGAATTGACGAATGATTGAATGGCTACCCAAACCACAAAAAATGTGAGATAGTAAAAAAAATGATGTTTGAACCCCTAACAATAAAAAAAATAAATTGTGTCTTTGTATAATCTCATGTCTTGTTTAATTTATTTTCAAATATGGTCTTCCTGTGTTAAAGTTGTAGTTCAGTATTTGAAAAAATTCAACCAGATGTAAATGAGTTTTCATATTAGTTGTGAAAGAGCCAAAGGGCAACAACCAGTAGGAGAAAATATCAGGATATATGTTTTGCAACTGGCTAGGCAGAGATAATAGACTTCTGCCAAGACCCACTACGCCATCTGCTCCAAAGAAGAAATTGTCAGATTGGCTATGCCCACAACCAAACAACACATTTGGAATTGACTATCTGTCTAAATTCGTGACAGTGAGAGTCTCATAAGCCACATTGCCTTCACCGAATACCGTCCCATCTCTGTATGCATGCAGCAAAGTATGTTCTTTTGGTGACTTTAGAACCACTGGGTCTCACAATCTGGGTGATCAATAAAAACCTGGTGAAGAAAACATCAAAGAGTTATTAGCTTAATTTGCAGGCTCCCCAGGCTTCCATCATTTGGGTTGTGTTGAAGCAAACCTTTTTTTTTGGGGGTGAATCTTTGCCACTTGAAAAACCCCAAAAAAGTTTGAATGTGACTCACACATAAGATTTTTGTGAAAACATGCACGAAAAGTCGCAAGATTTCAAGGAATTTTTTTCTGAAATTGCCATCTTTAGACTGTAGGTCCCAGCAAGTCACAAAAATACAGCAGGATTCTAAAATTCTTCTATACGCCTCTCTCACATGTAACCAAATTTGGGCTATTCCTCTTGTGGACGATTGCCAGTGTGACTACATCACAAAATTGAAAAAACCTAAAAAATTATAAGCCCTTGTCAAAGCTAGACTAACATAGGTTAAACATATGTTCAATCTCCATCTGGAGGATTGTTGAATTGAGATTGATTTTAAGGGGAAAAGCCCCTGAGGATCAATTGCCTTTGCAGCTTATATTCCTGGCGAGATATGTTCAAAGACCAGTTGGTGCAGATATTTCATTTGGTATCACCTGGCTTTCAAATCCTCCTTCTGGAACTCATCCATGGACGAGATAAGTAATCCCCACAAGCTAGGCTGCTTTTCACTGATACCCTTTCAGAATTCGAGCTAGTGTTGTAAGCCTTTGACAATGGTGAATCTGGATGGTCTCTGTGTATCAACTGTGTTCTCAAGACCTGTGAAAGCCAAAAGTATGGATTAGGCTCGATCAACACACTTTCAATTGACTTCGTAAATTATTTATATCAATTTTTGCATCTGCACAAAACCACCCTGTACTTCATAATATACCTTGTCAGGCAAATTTTCAGTGGTGTCTCATACTGATCTGGGGACTCTGTAGACTCCTCCCTACTGGATATTGATGAACCTCCCACCAGAAATGGTATGTGCAGCTGAAAGGACTTGCCTTAATCTCATACAGTAGTGGCGAGCCTGCAAGATGACCACAACTTGCTATACTACTAAGTCCCACTTTGACTAGGAGTCAAGGGCAATGTTCAACTCAAATCAAGCATTTATATTAGTGCAAAAGATGAAATCAGCCCCAAGGGCTTTACACTAGGATTCAAGGCTGAAATAGAAAAAATATTTTCAATCACCCCCCAAGTTACTAATAAATGCTGAACTTTATGGCCTTGTATTGGCCCCAAGTCTGAAAAAAGGATATCATCGAATTTGGGAAGCCAATTTGCAACCCTTTGGGCCAATGTTTCAGCATTTATTAATATCCTAACGTCAATGTTCTAGCAGTTATTAGTATGTTGAGGCTGAACAACAATCCAAAAATGCTCAAAGTTGACCAAGTTTGTTCAGCCCTGACTCCTAGTGTGAAGTGGGCCTAAAACTGCTCCAGATCTCCAACACCCCATTTCCTATCCTTTTACAGATCTATGGCCAAGGTACTCATATTCACCCCCTTTCACAATGGATCAGTTTTGCTAGTTCCCCTGCTACAAATTCAGGAGTCTTCTACTGTAATGACTCTTAGCCATAAGGCTGCTGTGATCACAGATTTTGTGATCACATAGCTTTTCATTATGATAATTCAAGTACCTGTGCTCACAATCATCTCACAGCTCTATGGGTCAAGCATTAACCAATTGCAGGATTTGTTAGAGCCATGAGTCAAACTGTCATTGACCATACAATCACATTGTTCTTCTTATCTCAACATGTATTCCCAAAGTTCCTAACATGATTATTTGCATATTTTCACCATAATTGTAGCTTTTCAATCAAAAGTGACTATTCCAACGCATGGTGCATTATCAGCAAGTGGTCCTTTTTGGATAGTTTTTGAACACTTTCGAAACTATTTTCATCTTGAAGATTCAACGAGTGGATTTCCTCAATTTTTTCAACTTTGTTTTCATATTGCACAAGGTCACATTCCACCCCAAATTGCACATGTCTTTAGAGCAGTTCGCCTCTTAGTCAGGACCAAACTTTCAAGTGGAGTTCATCCCATTGCAATGGGGGAAACATTGTATTGATTCACAAGTCGTGCTTTATGTTTTCAAATCCATGAAGCTTTTGCAACACACTTTTCCCCACACCAATTTGGAATTGCAACTAAAGGTGGCTATGAAATAGTAATCCATAACAATAGATGCACCCTGGACCTTCACCTCGACTGAGTTATTCTTCAACTGGATGTGGCAAGCAAATTTAGTGTCAAGAGGGATCATATTTCAAGAACTTCGTGTAGCAAGTGGGGAAATCATACAATTCATCCCCTTTGTTTGTGCATTTTATGCATTTGAGTCTTTTTTATTTTACAATCATTGTAATCATGAAGGTGATGTCACAATCATCTCATTTACCATGGGGATTTGTCAATGTGATCCTTTAGGGGGGGCATTATTCGCTTTAGCCCATTTTAAGGCTTTACATTTTATAGTTAGTTATTTCCCCTCTTGTCTGTTTCCATCCATTACAAACGACATTCACAAAATAGGTTCCCTTTCAATTATATCATATGTCTATGAACATTTCTAGATCGAACTTTGTGCGATAAGTCTTTCCATCTAACCTTAGAAATGCATTGCATGGTCATCTTTTGGCCTACCACTAGACTTTAACACCCCATCCTAGTTTACCACCTCATCCCAATTTACCACCCCATCTGAAGGAATTAGAATTTTGGGGGTTCCGTTGGGCACCTTAACTTTCACATCAGCCTTCATAAAAAATGCCATGTAATAAAATGCTTAACATGTGGACATTAACCATAGAATGAATGATATTCAAGTGGCCTTTGGAGTCCCTTATTTATTTTGATTCCTCTTTCCATAAAATGTTTAGACGCCTTTTGGGTCCAGGATCTTTTAATGCCCAAAAGGACTTTTAGTTCATAAACAAGCTTCCTTCTTAATAACTTTTGGTCGCGTCAAGCTCATATTGACATCCACCATCGCCCTAGCAACCTATTTAGGGAATTGGGCCCTTATGGCTTTAGTCATAACAGTTAAGTTTATGGTTGATTAACATAAATCGACAACAACACATTTATTTTCTAGTAACACTTCAAAGCGACATGTGACCTTTTACCACCCCCAATGTTGCAACCCTCACCTTGGGCTCGCGACCAAGGTAGGAGCTTACAAAGGTGCAAGCCAAAAGTGAAGCCTGGGAGTCACATTTCATGTTCTTGGGAGTGTAAGAAAGTGTGAAGGAATGAACCTGCACACTCCCAAGTGAACTTCCATTTTGGGAATTAGAGTTCCGATGGATTCCTGAATTTTTAGAAGGCAATTGCGAGGGTCAAAACTCATTAGATTGAAGAGTTCCTTACACCATTAGAAATATTTTAGAACAAAGATGTTTAAAATGGGCTTGCATGACCCATTTGGGTACTTAAAACATAAGTTATGGCCAAAAGAAAAGTTAATTTGACTCTCGATCATCAAAAGTCGGGAATCTCCTTTTTTCTTACGTGCATGTGGCATGCCACATATCGTTGGAAAGCTTTTGATGAGGGCTACAACTTTGCTTTCGACCTCACTTCAATCGGAGGTTTACATACAAATTTATGGGCCTCCAAAATCGCAAGAGTTTTAATTTAGGGAATGACATTTGAATGTTGGCCCCGTGGTCAGGCACAGAGAATACTATAAAGGGGAAGGTGGTGGCTTCCCCAAGTCTGGGCCATGGTGAATCTTGTGAGTTTGTGTTTGCCCATGGCTTGTCAGTGCACCAAAAGTGCTCCAGTTACGCACTAACCAACTTGTTGTTTAATTTGTGCAAGTCCATGTTAATAATTGATTCGCTCGTCATTCGTCCTAGGCCCCATCTTAGAGCTCCAACACACCCCTTTACCCTCGAGGTCTACGAACCAGGGAACGTGCCCCAATTCCTTGTCCTTTTGTTGTTTTCACCTTGGGATTCATAGTTGAGTCTATTTTGGAGTTTGGGGGTGCGTCACCCAACCCGTGCATGTCTTCTTCCATTTGAACAACTCATTGGACAACAAATTGTTCAACTTCAAGATTCCATCTTGGAACGTTTACACCATCATACCCTTTCTAGCATGCTCTTTGATAAAACATTTGAAACCCATTGTGCCTGAATTTTATTATGTTTTGGCCCAAGGGCAAGCGTTTGGCTTATAGTTTGATTAATCTTCCCAGCCTTTTGATTATCTTCCCCAATTTTTTACATAGCATTTCGTATGCGACTTGGACAACCCCTTCCCTCAATGTGTGTGTGCACATCCCATTGACCCTACGGGTATCCACCTCTTACATTGTGTTCATGACAACAAACGCACTGGAACCCATGATGCAATTTGTGACACCTTTGTTGCCATAATGCAAAATGTTGATTTTCACATGGGACGAAAACAATTACATGTGCTTTTCTTCAACTACATTCAACTCTTTTCGTTAACGACTCAACATTGTGTTTACCAAAGATGACATTCACACCTTAGTCAACATTGTCATTGCTGACCCAACGCGAATGGATTTACTTCCTTGATCTTACACAACTCAAGGATTTGTTGCCTTGGATGTAACTATTGCAACTGACACCCCATTGATCAATTCCTCCCCTTAACAATTGAGATATTTGGTTGCTTACACAAACATGCTAATGTGTTTTTACATGACTATGCCAATGCCATTTGGAGCTTGAAAGGGACAAAAGGCCCTCATCTTTCCACCTTGGTCACTTTTTTTCATCAAAAAACTTCAATCACATTACAAAGGATACAAGTGTCTTCCATCTTAAATTGGGCGATAGCTGTAGGCTTAGCTACTTCCCAACTTCCACCCCTTCAAAACACACCTCCCATCACCATGGCCGATCTATTGCAAGCCATCGATTTTTGACATGTAAATATAGTTGACCTTCCATAGGCAATTGGTTATGGACGTGCATAAATTTTCATAGCAATTTTGAGCCAACTTGACATCCTGTAACTTCTCCCTTTTCCTTTATTTGACTCCTTTGTACATTTCCCTAATCTCCGATGTGTTTTTTAATAAAGATTTACTGGTCTTTAATAATAATAAGGCCTTATGTCAGTGGCTTTCCATTAGGCTGCTGTGATCACAGCAGCCTAATGCAAAGAGGCCCTTACAAGTTACAGCTCCCAGTGAGCTCACCCAAAGTTACTAACATGAACTGCTTGCTCTTTGATGAAATTCATCTCTAGTCACTGATCCAGTTGTGCTAGCTAGCAATTGGTATGTAAAACATCAATTAAATTCTTTACATGGGATCCAAATTTCAGTCTCTATGTATGTGGACATGTAATTTAGAGATCCTCCAATATCCAGGCTACTAAAATTGGTGGGGTGTTCCCATGCATTTGTCCATATATATTGTGACAACTTGGGTTGCTGATTTACTCTAGTTGCAAAAGTTTGTCCCCTAGCCAGACACGTATGTGAAGCCAGTCTTATGGGGTTAAAAAGTCTTCATGGAACCAGGACAAGCTCGCTCATTATCAAACACTGGCCCCTCATCAGGAAGCTTTTAGAGAAATTTCCTAGTGTATTTGGAGGGCACATGAACAACCCATACAACACATGAACATATGGTTTATGAACGGGAATCACAGGGGTGGGGAACATTTCCAAAATCTAGGGTCAACTCAGCCTCTTTCTAAGGGCATCTTTCCATCAGACTGATGTGATCACAGATTCTGTGATCAGATCAGATTTTCATTATGTTTTTCAACTACTTGTGCTAATTGGCTAATCAGAAAATGTTAAATAGGCCAAAGAATTAATTAATGCTGTTGCCACCAAAGCATGACATCAGCAAACTAGATGCTCCCCCCTATAACCCTTGATTGTTGTTCGTCATTAACTCCTTTGGTGTAATGAAAGATATCCAGTTGTACCTGTAACTTGGTGTGTAATTTGATTACACAATTACTTAGGGGTAAGTTGGGTGTAAGTAATTTCATGGGTAACTTGATTACACAATTACTTGAGTAATTGTTTAATGGGGTAAGTTGGATGTA
>Ga0116229_10002268_pt1 | contig 30989 bp, 16 predicted proteins | sample S1TSphgellanicum_3_FD_87313 | JGI IMG/M metagenome (GOLD analysis project Ga0116229, IMG submission 87313) | Host-associated microbial communities from peat moss isolated from Minnesota, USA - S1T2_Fc - Sphagnum magellanicum MG | ecosystem: Host-associated > Plants > Peat moss > Unclassified...
TAATCTAACGAAAAAACCACACAACATTTTAAAAATACTTAATGGGGATGATGTGGCCCCCCCCCCCCCCCCCAATTGTTGTTAATGACATTATATATGTAGTTTGTGGAAAACTAGGGCGCTTCAAAAATAAATAATTATTAAAAAAACCCCATTGTCATCAATGACATTAGGTAGTTTAAAAATATCTAAAACATTCAAAACCCATTATTGTCAACAACACCGGTTAGATTTGGAGAAAGTTGTGACACCCCATAAGAAAATGAAAAAAAACCCTTCATTATTGTCAACGATACTGCATCAATTTGCCCCAAAAAAAAAAAACAATGAAATGGGGTAAATGTTAACATAATAATAATAATAATAATAATAAAGATAGAACATATTGAAAATAATGTCATTTACAACCATCTCCATGAAATACATTTATAATAGAATTTACATTATATTATTCAATAATTGTTATATCATATGGAATTAGATTGTGTTTCATGAAGTTTTAATTAATTAAAATATGGAAAAAAAAATCATGAACAAAAATTTAATGATAAAATTAAGCATTCATCCATAATTTATTATTAAAAACATATAAATTCACTAAAAAAACCATCCATACATTAAATGAATCACAAAAATCATTCATCCATAATGAGGATGAAGGTTTACATTCATCCCGAAGTTTACTTCTAGGTTTACCCATACAACATTCATTTTGTGGTTAATTTTGTGGGTTTTACTTGCATGTGTATAAAGGCATTTCGCCATCCCAAATTATAACTCTAGGCATTAGGCTCAAGTTTTAGGTTCATGGGATAACTTGCCTCACATTTAGGGGAATGAGCTTTTGTGGCAACCTCAAATGGGCTTGGAAGGGGAAAGGGAATAGACCAAAATTATTGGCACCTATTGCTTCCCATAATAATGACAACTATCCAATAGGAATCTAATGGCAATGATGAGTGCAACTAGTGTCTAATTCTGTAAATGGGTCAATAGCACTTTGTGGAAATGAAGTCGATCCCCCCATGAAAAATGGGGAAAAAAACTTGATGACACACCAAAAAGACATGTGAGAAATCCAAAACACGCCCAAAAAACTACATGAAGGTCATGTCAAAAAAGTGAGCTAGTGTTGAAAGGCCAATAAGGGAAGGAATGAAGGAAATAGATAGGAAAATTTATGGGTGAAACATTGAAAAAAAATCCCAAAAGCTACTTGGACATCCCCTAATTTTGAAAGTGTATTTACATGGCTAACATTTTCATTCAATGCGTCCTACAAAAGGGAAGAAGCCAAAAAAAAATCCAAATGGGATGCCCAAAACCTTGATATCGTTCAAAAGGTAACAAAAATCAACCAAAGGATAAAAGTCAAAAAACAAACCAAACAGTGATTAAGCTGAACACTTATGGGGCTGAATAGCAAGCCCCACAAAAGCCAACCAATAAACAAAAAGAACAACAAATACAAGGCCAATGATGCGAGTGTCATCAATAAGGGAAAAAAAATACAAGAAAAAAAACCCTTGTAAAATAATGTAATGCCCAAAAGTGAACTAGCATAAAAAGAGGCCCTATGAGAATCAACTTAGCATGTGTCCACCAAAAAATGGATGACAAACAACTCCCCCAAAGGGGATTGGTGGTTAAAAAAGAAGGGAACCTATTAAGCATAGAAGGACTGAACAAAAGGGTAACACTAAAACAATTGGCCTCTTATTGCACAAAACTTTTGGAAGATGGCTTTCCAAAAAACGGTGTAATTTATATGATTTACTTGTGTGTAATGATATAAATAATCTTTTGGAACGCTATAGTAATGTCCTTCACAAAAAATAATAAAAATCCATGAACCCAATAAAATCAAAATAATTAAAATAGTTTAGTTGAAAAGGCCTTTTAGTTTCTTTCAACCTATCACCATTCATGTTATGACCCTAGCCTTAGGCTCATGACAAAAGTTGGGACATGACAAAAGAAAGGAATCAAGAAAAATCCAAAACATGGTGTCAAAGCAAACACAGCCCCCTACGTGAAAAGGAAGTGTGTGGGAATGTAAAAGAAAAGCCCTCAAAACTTCCAAATTGCATTCCCATATTTTTGGGAACTAGAAGTTTTGGGGTGTCTAAAATCTTTAGATCAAAGTTTTGGAAAGATACACATTGGTCCCTCTTTATACCATTTAGAGGGCCTTGAAGACTCCCACTTTGGAGTCCAAAGACAAATGGTCATTTTGTGGTAATCCTCAAGGAACTACAAAGTATAGGATAAGGAGCAAGGTTGTGCCTCTTCCCAAACCTAGGCTAAATGAGTCCTATGAATTTAAATTACCCCATGGTTGTCATTTTGATTCCAAAATGCACCAAGTATTTTCTTGTTTATTTTTTGCAATTTGACAAGTCCATGAGCTAACTTAAAAGCTTATCTTTGTCTCAACCTAAGGTTTCAATGCCCAACAAAAAAAGACTTGGCAAAATTGGTGTTTAAAGCCCTATATACAACATTGTCAAAAGCAAATATTTAAAATGGTTTTGTTACTAAATGCATCTATTCGTACAATCAACATGTTATGGACAAAAAATATGGCTCTTCCATAGTCTTTCATGAAGGCGATGACTCAAAAACTAAATAAGGTTATAATGATTATAATCATGAGGCGGAGGAAAAGGGTGAAAAAGATGCAACTTTTCATTTAAAACTTGGAGACATAAATGTAGTAAGGGATGATAATATGTTGTGCATGCAAGAGTTTTGTGAACATTTTTTCATTGTTGAGATGGAACAAGAAAACAACATGACAATGTTGATGCAAATGATCGAAACCCAATTGAGCCACAAGAGGAAAATGTAGAAGTAACAACAATTGTACTTGGTTTACATAAAGAAGGAAAAAGTATTTCCAAATTTTTACCATTCCCCTATGTATTTATCCCTCATTGTAACAACAAATCAAAACCCAAAATTAACTACATGAAATCATTTTTCATGACATCAACTTAGTATATGGTGCACCATTTTTAAAAAGGTCACGAGAAAAAAACAAATTGATAAGGAGCAAAAGAGAATAAAAGAAAGAAGAACAAAGGAAAGTTGATAGGTAGCAAAAAAGCTAACATGTTGCATGCACTACAAGAATTCATAATTTTTCAAGATGTCAAACTTGATTGTCCTATTCATTTTGATTATGAATTTGGTCAATTTTATTAAAGGACTTAATTGTTGAAGGGACATGTTTTTTTTTACTAGTTCAATTGACCAAAATGACATTTTTTACTACTTGGCCAATGTGACATGGAATGAAATAAGCATCCAGTTGAATATGACAACTAATTAATATATTTCATTTAGTCAAATATGTCAAAAAAATGGAATGCCTATAATAAAAAAGGAAGGGTGTAATCAAATGAAACATGTGGTCAAATAGGAAATGTATCCATAATGTTTGGAACCAATAATTATGTATGTACTTGTAGGTTGTAAGTAGGTCATAGATAGATATGTAGGAAGGTTAAGAAATGTTAAGAAGAAAAATTATAATTCGCAACCAATTTTGCAACTAATAAATGTTGTTTGCAACTACTTATAAACGATAGTTTTACTCCCAATGTAAGGTAAATATGTAAATAAATAGATAATTATTTTGTGTGCATTAATTATTAAGGGTAGGTAGATAGGTAGAGTAGGAAAACTACTTAGATAGGGTAAGTAGGTAAATAAATATTATTTTGGGCATGAATCACAAATTATAAAATCCCATAAGCAACTTAGCCTGGGTAGCATAAGTAACCTAAGCTAATGTACCTTTAGGCTAAGTAGGCTAATTAAATTAGTATACATAGGCTACCTAGTAGAAGAAATCTACCAAAATGTAACCACTTTATTTACAACTACATACAACTATATGTCATTTGTGACTAACTTTAATAGTTTTTACAACTATTTTCCAACATTAACAAAGTATGGTTATTTTTACATCTTTGTTGTGATTATCAAAACTTCATCATCCTTCCATGTAAATGATATTTATGAATATTTTCATCAATAAAAATAGGCTTATATATATCCCAGTAGTTACAATCGTAACCTAAATTAGTCACACCACTATGGCATGGACCTAACCCTTGTAGTTATATTAGGGTGTATTAGGAATATGTTAAGGATATATTAAGTTCGTATTAAAGATATATTTAAAACGTATTAGAAGCATATTTTATGTATATTAAAGGTAAAATTTTAGGGGTGTATTAAGGTTTTATTTGAAGTTATTAAAAATATATAATATTTATAAGATTTAAAATTATGGTTTTATTAAAGTAATGTTGAAGGTACATTAAGGGTTTACTAGGGTATATTTGGCGTATATATATGTAATGGTATGTTAGATTTTTTATTTTTTAAAAATACATTAAGGATTTACTTACCTACCTACCTTTGTTGGTAGGTAAGTGAAATCAATAAAAATAAGTAAGTAGGTAGGTAGGTAAGTAAGTACATAACTATTTAACTTGAGTGGGTTAGGCTAAGTTGGTCAATAATAAGTTAAGCTAATAGGTAGTAGGTTAAGTAACTAACTAGGTAATGGGTAATAGCTAGTAGTTGCTAGTACATAATAGGTAGTAGTTAGTAATGATTAATAAGTAACTTAAGTAAGATTCATGACTAAATTGTAATTAGAAAGTTTATCTCATATCTTTCATCCTCCCTTTTAAGTTTGTAAATTGTATAAATAAATGCATTCAATTTTTTGAATACCACAATAACAATTGAAAAAAAAAGTCATTTGGGACGAACTACTAAAAAATCTTGACCTTAAAAATCAAACCAAAAATAAAATAAAATAATCCTAAAAAGTTTAAAGACATGTCCATCTACCTAGCTAACCTAGTCCTACATGTTTCCCACATACCTAACATAGGCCTACCTACCCAAGTTTATTTACCTACCTACTTAAACTTACATATTCAAAAAATAAAGTTCAAAATATTCATAATTGTGCCATGTGGCAACATTTGATTAACCTTATAAATCCACACGGGATCTCACTAGCCATTGGATTTATGGGCATCGTTTACCATATGACTTACATGTGGCATATTAGTATAGGCTACAAAAATAATCACAAGATATTCACAATAAATGACAATAAATATATAGTTTGGTTAATGGATGAAAGCATATGTGTTGACCATAAGCCTCATTCAAATTTTGATAATGTTAATGTTGATGTCATGTCGCATGTGACTATGGTTGTTTGTGACTTGATTTACGTAATAACAAGGATTTTACTTGTGGATGTCACCTATGACTTTAAAATAGTCATAAAAATTATTTGTAATTTTGAGTTTTTCTTTTAATGACTTAGGCTTACACTAGTATACTTTGTTAAGGCTCATACACCTAGGGTACCTAGCTATTATGTTCAATTATCTACCTACCTACTCCTTACTTTTGTAAATAATGTAAAAAATTGAACCCATTCATTAAAATATGTTGGTAAAAAAATCACCTCATGAAGGTGGTGGTGCAATTCTTAAAGACTTGATTCCTTGATGTGGAGGTGAAGAATTGAAATCCTCACATTTTCAACCTAAGCTACCTTGGTTACCTAACTAGCTTGGATAAGGTAGGGTGGGTGGGTAGGCTAGTACGTAATTAAGTAATTAATATTTTGAAAAGTAATCATTGGGATAGGTATGTAAGGTATGTAAGGTAAATAAAAAGTTAATTAAAATTTGTGGGAATTTATTTGTAAAAAATCATCACACTTTTTTCTCTTTTTTTGTTGCTTAATTTCATTTGATTTTAGTATTTTTAAAATGCATTAAAAAAACCTAGCCAAAACGATTCAATTAAATTGGACATGTTGAAATTAACTTCTCCAATATTGATTGGTCAAGTTGGAAAACATCACTTAATATTCATACTTTTTTAATGGTTAAAAATACTATGACTTCTTATAATATAAAGAGGTAAATGCCAAATATGTGGTGTACAACACATTGTGGAATGATAAGAACATGAAGGATGTTGGAATCAAATTGCATGTTATTATAAAAGAAAACAAGCCTATTGATCCACTAGGCTACAAGGCAATGAATTGTGGTTAGGCTATTCAATGGTGTTGACACAACCATCAAATTGTTCTAGTGAGGAGGAGGCTAAGAAAAGCAAAGGTTGATTCATCACATCTGTCCTTGTTATTAAAAGAACCATCCATGACAATAAAACAAAGTTTCCCAACATTGTCAACACCATAAATAGGAAAAATAGTAGTGACAAATACAACTTCCAATTTTTTGTCCCAATGTAATGAAACACTTGTTACTTCCAACCTTTTTCGAACTTAGACAAGATAAATTATGTACTTATATATCTATGAGGGACTTCGGCGGGAGCTAAATGAACCTTTACTTGGGCTTGCTAATGTTGGATTGCAAGAAGGATATATACATTGTAATATTTACTTGCACTAACTTTTTCCTATCCATAATCTTCTTTTGCCAAGCCCTTGCAACTATGGTTGATATTTATAATATGTAAGTATTTCCTTGTATGGCTTCTCCTTATAGCTTGGATTTTGGTTGTGTGTTTAATTGTATTTTTTTGCCCACACATTTACCTTCAATTTTTTGCATTGCAAATAGGTTAAGTAAGCACATTTGACCTCAGACTACAATAATTTTTTTGACCAACTATTGTGTGTTCACCGCATGTGTATAATTCATAAAGTAAATGCATGTCCAACTGTAGGGGCTCATTATCATCAATGTGACAAAACAATTCATTGATCAAATTTTGACACTCACTTATGCTCCAAAGTACTCTAAACAATTTTGCACCACATTAAATGCAAATTTGTGTTGATTGTTTTTTACAATTCGCCCATCTAGTTTTATAATGATGTCTTTTTCTTCATGGTCATACCAATGTTCCAACTCATGCTACCCCCAACTAACACCAAAAAAACCATGAATTGACATGAGTTCCCAAAATCATTTAACAAGTAATTATTATGTTTCCCCATACATTCAAGAGTGCAACAACAATACAAAATGTATGCATTTTACTTAAGAGGTTAGTAGTACATATTTGTTGGTTTTATTCATTTGTAAAATGTTGTAATACTATCTGGTAAATCATAAAAATCCCAATCATGCTTTAAAATTTTGGCAAATCATTAACCTAAAACATAATTAACATTTTTTGATAAAAAAAATGTTTGCCAATGCCTATGTGAAAATACATTTCGATCACATGGTTCCCATTTTAATCACACATAATGCAACACATGCGCATCCAACTTAGACACCAACTATTTTTGTTGAATAACATTTACTACTTTCAATGCATGATACAACAACACACCTTATGCATGCATTTAGTTTGCATATTAATTTTTGTTTTTGAATTTAGACCTTTTTTTTGGAATTTCATTGAATGCACACAAAAACTCTCACAATGAACACTTTTATTACCATTTTCAATTGTGAAAATAAGAAAAAAAAAAGGATTAAATTTAGGTAATTGTAGATCAAGCAACCATGACTAGTCCACCAATAGTTTTAGATGCATCACAATTTTGTCATTAACAAGATTTCACATGAAAGTTCTCTTAAAAGGAGCCATATATTATACAACAAAAGACACCCTAATTGGCACACTCTTTGAAATCCAATTACATTGTGCTAGTTCATTTTCACCTTGGTGAAATTCACACTGAACCATTGGCCAAAATCCATTGATTATCATGTACACAAACTTGAATGTGAATAACCACCACGTCCCCATTATTAATAAACAAAAAAAAATCTTGATAAGCTTTTTGGTATTGGGGTCAATTTGATGTTGAAGGCCCATAGTTTCACATTCCTCCACAATAGCATGAATATGAAACATAGCTTGTACAACTAGTTGTGAAAATTACCTATTGGTATGCAATTCGCGCAATTACTCAACATGTGCATGTGATGTAACCAAACAATTTATGGGATGAGAAAATCTTGAAAGCAAGATTTGTCACACATAAAAGAACCATGATAATTCCCTTTGATCTAAGAAATCCAATGATCACCAAGTACAAAGGATATGCCAAAAACAAATCATTTTAAGTGGTAGACAAATTGGAAAATGTAAAGTTAAGATGGAATACATGATCCCTCCCATGTTCAATGATCTTGGCCCATGACCTAAATTACCTTGAGGTCAAGTAGTTCCAATATTTGCATATGTGCATTAAATTACAAAATAATGAATAATAAACTCCTTATAATTTTTGTAAATAACAATATATTATCTAATCATGACTTCATGATGCATAATGAAATGTTCCAACTAACAAAAGGAGATGTGATTTCAAGGTGTTTAATTAGTGGCATGAAAAAATAAATTCGGGCTCTAGATGTTAAGAAATATATTTCCCAATGCAATCAAATAATTGATAAATGGGAATTTGAATATTCATTCAAAGTCAGAAATATAAACTGAGAGGAAATGCCCTTTTCCTCCACTCTAAAAAATCACCAAGCTTTGCACAATTAACCTCATCAATATTGTCTCTTTACACAATGACAACTTTCATTGTTATTTGCAATCCATAAGATCAACAACAAAGAAATTTATTTAAAGCATGTTCCAAGCTAGCCAAAAATTGAAAGGTAAAAATGCAAAGGTAAATAACCACAAAAGTAACATTCGAATATAGTATATATTATAATTTCACAACAAAAATTGCTCAATATGTGGGCCACAACTTTGGACAAATGGGTTGTAAAAGTTTTTAGACAACTTTTAACATAAAATGAATTGAGAGTGTACAACTAAGTTTACTATTCAACCATAAACACAAACAACAATAACCTCAGTTATAAATCTAATAAGACTAGTAATAACAACTACATTGTTTGTGTAATAAAATGTTCTTGAGCTTATTGATCTACAAGGAATCCAATTGGTGGACAAAATCATATAACTAATAAAGAAAGGCAAGTTGGCCAACATTTTTTGCATCATTGAGGACTCTATCTCAAAATATTACTTGTTACTACTAAGTAGTTCTATGACCATAAAGGTGAAAGAAGAAGACCAATTCATTGTCCTTAAAATGTTTAAACACAGTTGTACCAAATTATTTACAACAACTAATCTCCACAACAAACTTAATGGTTAGCTATTACATTTTAAATACACCCAACCACCTATTAAAAACACAACAACAACAACAAGAAAACAATGAGGAAGTATTATATATATATATATATATATAGTAGACATAATTTGTAAAACAATACATAAGACTACAATAAAAATCATAAACAACTTGAGCTTTGATAAGTTTCACTAGAAGAAATAAAGGTTTTTTCAATTGGTTTCTATGACCATTTTTTAGTCATAGATGACATTTGCAACTATAAATTTCCTTTGGTTGTGTCAAACAAATCACAAATGACAACCATTCTTAGATGGAAAGAAAAGTCAACAAAATGCATGTTCATCCATTAACCCACCATATATGTATTGCCACTTGCAACTAGTTTGCAACTAATTTGGTCAAACTTGTGCTCTTATGATATGTTGCCATGTGTCATTAATTTAATAGATTATTATTATTATTCTATTTATGAAGTTTTGAAATAATTTAAGATGTCCGATTTATATAATGATTTTTAATTGTGACACGTGGCATAATGAAAATGTGCCACATGGAATATTAAGTAAAAATTTCAAAATCAATTTAGGTAGGTAGGTATGTTAGTAGGTCCAACTAGATATGTAGGTACTAGGTAGAACCTACCTACTTATTCATTTAGACAAAAGACCTACCTACCTACCTACTAGGGTAGATATCTATTTAGGTAGGTAGATAGGTTGGTCAGGGAAGTAGGGTAGCTAAATGGTAAATACATAAACATTTCGAAAAAAAATTGTAAAGCCTTTTAATTGGTTCATCCCACATGGCCCATGTTCGAATATGGAAATGTAAAGAAAAAAATAAAATTATATACTTTTCAAAATGATAAATGATAAATCAAACCTTATGGGATAAATTTAGGAATTGGAACTTGGTTCTAAATGTTTTGCAATAAAAAAGTTAAATTACAAACTACTTACAACTAGAAGGCATATTCCATATTTTTTTGGTAAATTATATTCTTTAACTAGGTAAGTGATTAAATAACTTGCTAATTAACTAATTAATTAACTACCTACTTAAATAATTTAAAAAATTAATCACATATAATAATAATTCATTAACAAGTTTTAGTTATGCAATTATATAAATAATTAATTAATTGAAATTTATTAGATAAATAAAACTAAAGATTAATTCAATTTATTTCAAATGTTAATTATAACATTATATTATTTAGTCAATAAGTATTAAATATTAATCATAAATATTCAGAATAAGTATATATTTTAGATGAATAAATTATATTAATTAAATATAGTAATTAATAATTTGATATAATAATAACATTGTTAATGTAGCTAGTAACTACCCCAGATTACTTATTTTATTATAGTTATTCCGATTAATTTTTTCATTTGGCATAGGGGATATTAAATAATTAAAAATAATATTAACCTTTATATTCTAACCTAGCCTACCTAGTTTTTAAAAAAAATCAAATTATTATTTAACTTGTTATAACTATTTTTGAACTACTATAATAAACATTTAATGTTATATATTATAACTAATATCAATTATTGAAGTTACTGTAAAATAAACTTTTTATCACTTCATACCAACACTTAATATAAAACTTTGGGTTCTAATAATTATAATTAATTATATGTAATAAATAAAATAATTTGTAAAATTTACATTAGGTGTTTTAATTACATAAAAACTATTCAAAACATTTATACAAGCTACAATAAGAAATGAATATTTTATTTTATTATATTATAATGCCTAGAAATACATTAATTACATTAATTAATCTAATTACAATAAAATAATTTTAGAATTTGAAAATCAGATTCAAAATTAATGACCATGATTAATTATGTTCAATTATAAATTACTAAATTACTATAATGAATGTATAAAATAAATAATTATATTTAGTTTACAATAATTAAACATCAATTACCAGAATTAAGTTTTATTATTTTAAAATATTATTTATTATTGTCAAAAATCATGTTATAATAATTATTTTATAATCAATTAATTAAACGGTGTTATTATAATAATTAAATTAAATTTATCAAAAAATATATATTTCAATAATAAAATTACTATGTAAAACTATTATAATTATAATGATTTAAAACTAGTGTTATATTTATTGTAATAGTTAAGTTGTTTAAAATTATTGGAATTTTTTTTGAGTGATAAATAATAATAATTTATGTAAAAAGTAAAACCATTATACATAACTTATCATATACACATGTACATTTTAGTACTTACCTTTATATTAATGAATAAAATATGTATAATACAACATTATAAACCCATACACCTTTGCATATGCAAAATACATTTTGAATGCAAAAAGGATTGCAACTTTTTTGACCACATTTACATCTAATGGGACATAACACTAAAAGAAATCTTCAAATATATGACTAAGTTTATGATTAGTATTCTAATCATAAGGGATTAAAATGATTAATAACTTTACGGATGAATTGTTGAGGACAATAGTTGTATAAAACATGATGTGGCACAATGATGTGTCAATGATGTGCCACATTTAATTCATTAGTCATTAAGGACACATGTGAAATCATTAGTCATAGTTTAATCATTGTGTAATTGTTTTTTTATTATTGCAAATTATAATAATTGATATTATTATAATGTAAATAATAAAATTTTAAATTTTCCATTATTTTCATCCGATCAATTGTTGACAAGTGTCACCACCTAAGCTAGGTTAAAAACTAATTTAAATGGCTAAATATACCATCTAATCTACCTAGGTAAACACTTAACCTAAGTAGTTTAATTAAGTATAAAATATTTTGTCAATATTCCATTGTTGACTACAATAATGTCATTTGTGAAGCTTGATCATTGGACCCCAAGGATGGAATTGAACTCCTTTACCACCAATCCACCCCATTTGTTGTGTAAATAGTTTAATGTTTATTTTATTTAAACCATACTTCATTTAAACATTACAAATAACCTCAAATTTGATGATTCATATCTTATTGATAAAATTTTCAAATTAAAAATTTATTCATGAATTTCCTTCAATAATGAACACAAATATGTAAAAATGTGAATTATTTCAAAAGAAAAAAATTGAATTTTTTATTGAATAATATTTCAATGACCATTATTTGGAAAAAAAAATTCAAACATATGATTTGTGAGTAGTACAAGAATAAATAAAATATATCTTTCATATCTTAAACCTTCATTTGATTTATGAATTTATATTACAAACTTTTTTCCAATATATTAGAATTTCATTTATAAATTTTAATTTAGACATATGAGTCCATAAAATTTATCCACTTAAAATATTTATAAATGGATCATAAATCAATTATAATATCTAATTTAGATATATAATAATAATTTTTATATTAATTTTATTAATTTTATTTATAAATTTAATTTACGTATAATAATAATAATAATATAATTAATATTGAACATTGAATAATTTTTTAATTATAAATTTTATTCAATTTACACATACAATTTAATATAATTGTGTAATATTTATTTATATAAAATTTTATTTAAATTGATGATTAAAAAAATTAATGTAAAAATAAATTATATATTTAGCACATCTTACATTTTTATTTGATTTTAAATTATAAATTTTTTTAGGATATCATTTTTTATTAGTAAAATATTTCAATGTAATATAATTTAATCATGTACAATATTTTAAAATTCATCATATAAAAAATATATTCAAGAAAATATAATTAAAATTTTTATATTATTTATATGTATAACATTAGTTGAAATCAGTTCCTTATATGTTGTAATTCCTTATGTGTGAACTTATACTAATAGTCATTTTTTAATAATTGTAAAATAATTTTATGATCACATTATGTAAGTAATGACACATCATTTTGTCCACATCATTTGCATAGTCATTATTTAGTTATATTTGAAATGATTTTATCTTAGTCACATTTTCATATAATATTTTGGACATCCACGTCATTTTGTTATCAATTGTGGATGCCATATGGATAATGACATCATCCTTCATGTTACCAGTCATCGTCTACTAGTCAAATGCACCACTAATATATGACTACAACTTTTTACGTGTAGGATTTGAAGTAATATTTTATTACCATAGTCAATTATTAGTCATTTAGGACATTTAGTTATTGATTTCTTGATTACAATGGACAAGTTTTCTTTTAGTGTAAATGGGTCTTCTTTTATGAAAAATATGTTAAAAGTTATTCAAATGGGAAAAAAAAAAAAAAAAAACATTAGTTGCAAGTTAGTTGCAAGTGTAACCAAATGCAAAAAATAGTTGCAAAAATAATCAATGATAGTCACAAATGACAAATAGTTGCAAGTTCACAAATTTATTGGTTACAAAAACCCAATTTTCTTCTAGGGTTTGTGGTTGAAAACATAATGCATTGTTCTTTGACATCCATTGTCCTTGAATATCTTATGGGCAACATGTTGTTAGTTGGAAATAATTTGATGACAACCCCTTTGATTATGCACATTAATGGAGCACACATCACATAATGAGCTTCCATCCTTTTTCTTATTTGATAGTTTCATTGTTGCATTCAAGGAAAAATACCACTACCACCTTCCTCCACATCCTCTTAGGAATTTGTCTTTTCCATTGCTGCAATTCAAGCCCATAGTTGCACACTCAAAATGTCGAAAAAAACCTTCCACATTACACCAAATTGAACAAAGTAAACAAAATCCCTAGAATAACTACCTTTCACTCACCTTATGGAATTCACAGACTACCATGACCCACATACCACATTAATGTTCACTTGCAAACCACCATGCTATTGAAAGTTAAAACCCATAGCCATGATGGATTAAGAGATTAAAGGCAATAGAAAAGAAAGAAAGTTACATGAATGTTTCAATGAATCTTCAATTTTGGCTAAAGGGCACAATTGCGACAAAAGAGATTAAAAAGCAACAATAAAAGAAAATCATTTAAGCGTTCTAATGAATCTTAGATTTCATCTAAAAACCATAACCACTATACAATATATTAATGGGCAATGGGAAAAGAAATTTGCCTAAATGTTCCAATGAATCTTGGAACCTATTTAAAAACACATTAAGTGACAACAAGTGGTCTTTTTCCCCATGTGACACATGTATTATTATTAAAACGTTGTGTTATATGCTCAACATAATTACAAACAACTTTATCAAAATAATAGGAAGGTGGTTACATGGTGCAATAAACCTCAATTTTTTTAAAAAATGAAACTAGATCTCATTAAAAGAATAAATTTGAGTTCTTTGAACGTTAGTTTACTAATGTTATAACACACAAAACTTGAGATTGAAAATGACATAAATATAGTGGTACTTGAATGTTTTAAATTTTTATTTAGGTATGACATTGGACACTAATATAGTTGAAGAAATGGGTTATAGGTTTTGAGGGAATGGTGATTGGAAATGTGTCATTAAGATTAGAATGTTCAAATGTTCAAAGTGAGTTACAAAAAGGGTGAAAACATGAAACAAGGAGCCACACACGATGTGGAAATGTGTCATTAAGAGGAATTTAGAATGTTCAAATGCTTAAAATGAACTACCAAAAGGGTGAAATCGTGAAATAAGAAACCACACATGATATGGATAGTGCTTAAAAATTGTCTTCTATATCTTTGACAAATCACCATGGGAATGTTATATTTTTCAAAAAAAACAAATTATTAAAATAAATTCAAAATTACTTTCAAAGTTGCAATCACAAATTTTTCATGCAAATTCATTATGTTTCAAGAGTCCTTTTATATTATTAACACTAAAGAAAAGGATGTGGACATGATTTTTCCTTTTCAAAAGTTTTTTTCCCTTGTCAAATGTGCATTAAATGTTTTCAATTTTTTGTGAACTTTAATGTACCTCACAAAAAGGGCTCCATGTGTTCAAATCATTCAAAAGTATTTTATATTGCATGCACCTTTTTGGATTTTGATATTTGAACATCCTTAATCACTATTATAGTTTCGAATTTGTGATCTCAAAGAAAAGTTGTATATTTGACTATAATGTAGGACTTGATGCAAAAACAATTAAATGTATATCATGTCATCGGTCGTATTTGCCCTCAAAATCAATATCCAATTTGATTTTTTTTGCAAAAAATGCATTATAAACCAAAAAAAAAACCAAGGGAAATTTAATCCTTGGAAAGACTTGGTTCCCAACTACTTATTTTGTGTTTTCATCCAATAGGCATCTTTTGAATGTGAGCATATAGCTGGGGGGTCATAATACATATGCATCACTTATCAAACAACCTAGATGTTTCAATTTCAAATATTCATAATCTATTCATATGGGCTCCAAAAAATATGAAACAACTTGAGGAAGGTGTATTTTTCAGTTTTCTACTAAGCTTTATTTATTTATTTGTCAAAATACCTTTTATTCATGCTAAGAAATAACCCAAACCTTAAAATTGTGATCATGAGGCATCCTACTTAATATTGTTGTTGTTTGTAACTTGTTAAATGCCCTTTAAATGATCATCCTATGACATAAAAACATCAAAATGATCTTGATTTAAATACCTAACTCCAATATTCCAATGTGGCCACATATAAAAAATGTTTGATGCATCCAACATGAATTGTCAATGAAGGTTGCAATCACTTTAAGAATTATTACAAAGTTCAACATTCATGGCACATTTCAATTTTTGAATCTATAGATAAAACTATTTACATTCTAGGACGTTTATTGAAAACATGAATATAATAACCCAATGTTGAAGCCACAAAGTACTCATAAAGGTATATCTTTGATATCTTGTGATTACCATTTAATTGTTGACAAACCAACTTGGGACAACTTCCGAAGCCCTATTGAAATCAATGATTAAATTCATCATGAGATCAATGAAGTTGCATTGCCAAGCTTGGTGAATATTTCTAATTATAGCTTGTTCATAAAAGACATCTAAATTATCCTAAGGAAAAATGTCTATAAATAATAAAAGGTTATAGTTGGGTTTTAAATGCAATTTGGTTATCCTTTAGTTTTCTTAATTGTAGTTCATTTTGAACATAATCCTTACAATTTGACAATTCCAATCTCAAAGAAAATAGCACAAATGACCATAGTAGTCAGCTTGCCCTAAGCAATAGACTTGGTGAATTGCATTGGAAGGAAAGGACACGGTCATTCCCTTTGACCTTAATGTCTTTGATGTTATTTCTCCAAAGAATCCCAAAATATATATCATCAAATATGACATTATGCTACACAATATAAGACACCATAAGAACCCAAACCAAATGACAATAGATTCAACTTTCATCATTGCTTGATATGTAAACTGGGTAAGATGTTGCAAACATAAAAAAATGTTTTGACATGGGCAATTCCTTGAGACATGTGAATGCTTTGGGATTTAGGAATTTTATCATTAGTGATGGATGATCACCAATTTAGGGATTATGTATCATTATTTTGGACTTACACCCAAGTCCTTTATATATTTAAATAGTAATAAGAGGTTAACATGTGAAACTACATTTGGTATAACTTGTTCCCTTTTCTTATATATCTAAAACCCATTATCATGATTATATTAAAAACTCATTGCTTCCGAATGTGTTGTCTACCATATGATTTGTTATATAAATAAATAAATATTTTTTACTGTTACAATTAATAATAACATGACCAATCATGATGGGTACAATCGTAGATGCATGAGACCATGTTGATATTTTTTTTTTTACCCCTACATTAAAATCTCCAATTATTTTTAGTAAAGGATCAGCCTTGTGAAACTTGAAAGGGTTTTTTTCAGTGAATGTGTCATTGCCAACTACTTTTTGTGTTTTTATTTATCTTATTTCTCTTTTCATACAAGTTTTTCCCTTAGTTTTTTCTACAATGACACAAAATAAATTATTTCTATATCTATTACTTCTATGAGTCCTCTTTCCAAGTGTAGTTCAACCCCCCAAGGAGTTAATGGTTTTTATCTTACCAATTGTGGCTAGGCCCTTGTCATCCCCATGAAGATGATTTGTGAGGTTCATCGCAATGCCTCTTGCTTTGGGGCATTTAACCTAACCAACATTTGGATCCAACTTTACTTATATAATCCAACTATGAACATCAATGCAACCCACTTGGCCAATTGTAGCAACAATTTTGAAATATTAGGTGAACCTCTCCAAAAGGTAATCTTAATGTGACTATTTAACCCCGCATTCACAATATGTTTGGCTATAGAGCTTGCAACTTTCACTAATTGGTCACCTTCACTAGGTGCTATTTTTACATTGTGTATAGTTGTACCTCCATACATATTGGTTGAAATAAACTATCCAAGGGGGACTTAATGCGGTTCTTAATGTGGAAAAACCTTGATCCTTCATGGAGGACAAGGGTTCACAATTGAGACCTTTCCAGAATTTGAGGTACCTTCCACCGTGACTCCTGGCCTTCTGACAATTACCTCAAATCCTGAAAGGATCGAAAAGGTAGACCATTCTCATTGTATGGAAAAGATGTTCTCGGTCGATTCTGCCTTCTTCCCATGCTTCTTAGATTGCAGAATGTTCATTGACAGAACAGAGGTCCTAAAAGTGGCCTCCTCTAACACTTGAAACGGATAAATCTAGCCAAGGCTTCTTGTTTACAGACATGCAAAATAAATCATTTCAGTTGCTGCCATATGTACTCAACTTGAGAGTGGTTGATCTGCAAGTGAGCTGCATCCATTTTGCCAAGGAAGGAATCCCAATTGCCAAATGACATTGAACACAGTCCATTGAGTTTGTGAACCTCAAGGTAGGGTAAGGTTTCATGTTGGAATTTTCCTCCTGTATTGATGGTCATTATGTGCTACAAAGTAAGAATTACAGGATCGATTAGGAGCAGTGTTTTAAATTCTAGAACTTAATTTTGCGAGGATGTGGGAATTGGTGATGAGTTTCAGGGTTTAGGGTTTTAGGGGCCTGGTGGATTTTGAGCCTATGGCAAATTGCTCAAGGAAGTTAAAATGTTGCTGTATTTTTACTGAAGTTGTTTGTGGAACCTATCATTCATATGCCAGGCCAGTCTGTAGAACCTTCATTATGCGTATCCATCTGCTGGAATCTGAACCCTTACACTGCATTTTGCACTTCAGGTAATTGTCAGTTCTTAGACGTATCTGCTGCCTTCATTATTTGTGTATTTGGTTTGCCTTTGAGATCACATGTCTCAGCCAAGGCAAAGAATTTGGTATTACCCAGATGACATTTTTTTCCTGCCAGGCAGGTAAGAGAAAAGCATGTGAGCATTTTATAAGGTGTTCCGTGGGTTTTCAACAGCACCAGCAGAGGAGCTAGCTGCACCAAACGTGTTATCATGTCAAGCAACAGAATGGAAGGAAATTTATGGTGAAGAGAAGTGGGAGTCCAGGGGCTTTTTATTTGACATCACCCAAAAAAAACATGGCTCTTAATCAAACCCCTTCCGGTACCCAGAACCAACAAAAATCTACATTGCTCCATTCAGGGTTTAGGGTTTTAGATTTAAAGGTTTTGAAACCTCTTAAGTCAAGGCCTTACCAAACCCAGATTCAACAAAGTTCCATATTGCTCTATTCAGGGTTTAGGGTTTTAGATTCAAAGGTTTAAAAAAACCAGTTGGTAGCAACCACCCAGACGTTTGAAAGCAATCTATGTGTTTGTGTACACATACAGGGCAATATGGCGGGAACATGACCAAGAGTGTTCAAGATCATCGCCAATTTGAGCATTGGGGAGGGGGGGAGATTCAGCTCTGATATTTTGATCATCCTTGTAATTTGCAATTCAAATCAAACTGAGTGTGTTTTTGTGAAGGCTCAATCAAGGCTTATCTTCCATTGAAATGTGTATGCATGGTTGTTGGGGTTTTCTCATCTGTATGCAGAATTTCTTCACAAAATGTTCTCGAAAGAAAATTTTGAGAACAATCTTCATTTTCTTTTTGGTTTTGCTTGTCTTTGTGTTCTCCTTTCTTTCTTCTTAATTTCCTTCAAATTCTCCCATCACTTCTATTTTTACTTGTATGTTGAGCTTAACAAGGATCATGGCTGAGATTTCCCATTACTGCTGGCCTGGTGACAGAAACTCAGTACATTGGTTAATTTTACCTGACATTGGTTTGCACCCAATTGCCAGGAGCTCCTCAAGAAGTCAGTGAAAATGTTATGGCAACTGGTCACTACAATACTTACATGTTGTTGGTGAAGGTCACTGAACATATATGTGGTATTGTTGCTGTTGTTCACTCCACTTCTGAATTTCAGAGTTTTTTTTTTCCTTTGGTTTTTTCAGCATTTAAGGTATTTCCTCTTTAGCCTCTTTGTCTGTTGCATGTGATGTGCTTCTAACCTTTCATATATCAGGTCATTTTGTCATTTTTCAATTCTATTCAGTCCTTTATTTAGGTTGCAAGTACGAATAAATTCTCAATAATTACAAACATATAGTTTCTGAAATTCTTACAATTTAAGCTACCCAATTTGAGATTTGGAGGGTTTGTGGTGTGTGGCAAATGGACCCCAAATTTGCATTGTTTCCTTGTTTTGGACGGTCGCCTCATTGCCCCCACCTCGCTTGAAAGGTTTTTTTTCCACCCTATTTGGGAAGCTTTTGAGGACTTCAAGTTCTGCATTACTATGCTTGATCATCACAGTTTGAATTTTATTTTTTCCATTGTCTTCATGTTAACAAGGGCTACAGCTTGTGGAAATTTTGATACTAAAAAGGTTGGTGTGCTAATAAACATCAAAATTTGAAATTTGACTAAAACAGACCTTTGTTGGGTCCTGGGCCATGGGACTGTTTACACTGTGGTGTTTGCATAAATGTTAATCATGTTTACACTAAACTGGACTTGTTTAGGGTAAGGGGCCTTTTTTTGTGGGTGGTGGGAGGGGGCGGAGGGTTGCATCTACTGAAATTCATTGGTGCATGGAAAATCTGGTGAAGCTCACAGAAGAGCATGAGAAGAGGTCAATATCTTCATGCCAAAAATCCACGCAGAGCAAATAGGTGCTCCACTCTTTTGGACTGTGGGGGAGTTCCAAAAAATACTACAAGGATTATTCTTAATTGGCCAAACCCATACCCAGGCTGCATCTGTTAGAAGAAGCATTACAACCAAGCAAAATGTGACTAAAAGTTGCCCTAATTAGACTAAGTCTAATGGTATAGATGCCATACTCTTTTAGCATAATGAAATCATTCTGTGTAGGGTGAAGAAAAAAGGGGATGGGCTTTACAGGGCAATAAAACTGCATATATATGTATATATATAATTCCCCATGATACCCACCAGATAATAGCCAGGCATCACTGGAAAAGAACTCTGGTGGGCTTTTCAAAAATGTAATTAGAGGTGTATTACCCCTTGGTGGGGGCAACCTGCAATAACACTAAAAGAAAACTGCAAAGGTTTTTAGAGTTAGGGTTATGTGGAGTGAGTTCAAGATGGATAACATGATGATCATGGAGCCAATTGAAAGATATGTAGGTGCATATCTACAATACAATTGGGGCACATGTTTGGCCCTGTTGTTACTTGGCATTATCACTACACCCATTTTTCATAGGATATGCATATCTACAACATGAGTAATTGGGGCACCCATGCATTCACCCCCAATGGTAACTTGGCATTGTCCCTACACTCAATTTCCATAGGACATGAATGTTGCATCCCCAAACCTCCTCTCCCCCTCCCCTTTCTTGCATAGAGCTAGCCTTTGAATTATTCTTTAATAAGATGTCATCCCAATAGCCAAAAGCCAAATTTGAGTTAGCAAGCATAGGTAATATCATACATTTTGCTTGATTCACTTTGAAACTAAGGAGTTGTTTATGTAGGCTTAAAATTGAAGTTGTATTGTTCTTCAAAGGTGGGCACCTCTCTCTTGATTAATATTGGATTAGAAGCAACATGTAAAACATGTCAATAGGAGGTTAGACTTGGTGTTTGAAATTTTTAAAAAACATGAAGGCATTGATTATTGAGTATTTGTCTAACCAATTAAACTTTGGCATGAAGCAATAGGGTAGTTGGTAAGTTGTTACAATGTACAAAAACTACAATGCATTCTACATCTTAAATTTTTATTGATAAGTTGTTGGTTTTTCTATTGCCTCAAGGTAAGGTTAGCATTGTTAAGTTTGACACAATTGTTCCAATCAAGTGCAAAAAAGACTTCTAACATGTTTGTTTAAGCTTATGGACATGAAAGCAAAAATTGATACCTCAATGAGCAAGGTCATCCTTCTTATCCTTTTTATATTTTTGTTGCCTTTAGATGGCCAAAGTTTCTTTTGAGCAATTTGTCACCCTCATCCTTCACATATGTAATCAATTTGTCACATAAAACGTAAGATGAAAGTAGATCCTTCACATGTGTTGTCATTGTAATTCTAGTTGTATAAGTGGCTTCAAACAATCCCATTGTTAGATGAAAAGGTACTCAATGTGAATTGATGAAATTAATCATAAGAGCAAATGTATCATGTTTCGATCTAAACATCCACCAATCAAAAAAAAAAGGTTGTTGTAACAAAATAATTCAGAGTTAGCATCACATAATGGTCCATGGTTTCAACCACAAATGTAGGGATGACATGTTGAATCATTTGCTTATGGTAAGGAAACACATTTCAAAGATTTTGGCACATGAAAAAACATTTCAATCATTGGCTTTCCACCAAAAAAAAAATATAAATCCTTTGGCAAAACTAACAAAATCCTCCATAAATTTCTTTTGTTGATTTTTTTTTTTGGCAAAAAGATCAACACTCCCACAATGTTATGTGATGGCCCCATAACCAACACCAAATCTTGACTTGCCTTTTTCTTGACAATTTTATTTTGCAACAAACATTAAATTGGCATTCTTCCAACATCACCAAGTGGTTAGATGTTTAGACAAATGTGTTTTTTCATGCACATCATCCCATGCTATTGGTTATAAGCAATCAAACCTTTCCTTTTTTTAGTGGCACCATACTTATAGGTTTGTGAGATAGAATAACAAATGACACACCACATGGCTTGAAATCAAATAAGATTTGACTTATTGCCATCATTGATTTTGAAATAATGCCAAGGAAAAAAAATGCAATGAAGAACCCATGCTTTTCAATTTAAGGTCAATTGAATCTTGAATAGTTCCCATGCAACCTTTGCTTATAGGTCCAAAATGCATATAGTTATAATGTTTTCAAAACCAAATGGTGCATTAAAATATTAAATTTGAACTAATTACTAACCTTGTATCCTCAAATGAACCCATTCCCATATCATCAAGACCATTGTACTCATGATATAGTAACAAGTTTTCATTTAAGTTGAAAGTTTCAATCTTTACCATTTCCACTTCAAATTCTAAACTTGTGAAAACAATTCAAATCAAAACTGTTAAACACCATTGCACTTTGAAATTGGAATTGGAAAATAGTTCTTGGAAACTTTTTGTTGATTAGAACTATAAACAAAAGGATAAAATGTGGCTATAGATTCAACCTTTTTCATTCAAAGGTTCTTGAACAAACTAGTACTTTAAAAAACAAACCTTAAACCCACATAAAAGTCAATTTGAAAAAAAGGGATGAAAGATGGAATTTTTTTCAAGCTAAACTAAAACATTCAAGCAACTTGCAAAATTTTGTTGTATACTTTATGGTTTTGACCAAATTTCCTAAAACCTTTTTCCATTTCAAAATTCAAAATTGCTTCAAAATTGAAAGTTGCATATTGCAACAAAAAAAAAAAACACAAATTCACAACAAATTAGAATATCACATATCACACACTAGAAGTTAATTTGACTATTGAAAATGCATTCAAAGTGATCAAATCCTCACGTATCTCCTTGCATTCCAACCTCCAACCTCATCATTTTGTTCATTCAATCTACTCCCAAAATAATATCAAAGAGATGCAAATGGTAGCAATTGATGAAACTTAGCCTTGAAAGGATCAATTGATTGTCCCAATTCCTTGATAGAGGAGGGCACTATCAAAAATACAAAAAAAAAGATGTTGAAAGTGAAGAAAGAAAGACCAAGTGCATTTGTATGAAGTATGGATTTAGGGTTTGAGGTATTGGGCATCCAACAACCTAAATGAATGACAAATGTTCAAATGAAAGAAAATAAAAAATGTAAAACTAATAACCAACCCGAGTAATTCTTATGTGTCATGGTCAACACGTAATTACCTTGCCAATAAGGCATTTCTAGGCATCAAACTTTATAATATTAGCCAGGTAGGTGTATACGCATGTATTAAAAATACCTAGATCTAGCAAGTAGGTTATTTCATAATTTGGGTTGATAAAGGGGTCCCAAAAAAAAAATTGGCCAACATTTATTTAAGCCTTTTGATTTATGGCAAAATTCTAATTATCCTTCAAACTTGAAGGGCCATAATCCAAGAAGTCTTTCATCCAAAAGGCACTTAAAAAAGTTCCTTCAAAATTTTTTAAAAAAATGTAAATATGTTCTATAGATTCATTTAATTAGGTTAGATTTTATTTATTTTAATTGGCATGTCCTAGTCAAATCCTTCACTATGGACTTGGTATTCATGATTATTAATCTTCCCACAAGCTACCATGGACATGAGACCGACGTATTTATGTTCTATAGACTTATTAGTCTTAAATAATGTTCACCTTAATTTCTCTTAACCCTTAAGACCCAAAGCTTTTGGTACATCACAAGGAACTCTTGCATGATTCCCTTGTGGGAAAATTGTTTAACTTTACTTACAAGAATAATCTAAGAACACAAGTAAGAGGAAATTGTTCAACATAAGATGTTTTGCAATATTCCCAAAAAGCCTTTCAAGGAAAGTTCAATTATGCCATTAGAAGGGTACTATGAACCAATGTCAAAAGAAAAAATTAGTAAATTTTCCTTGGTTGGAAAACACTTATTGGGGGAGACAAATTTTTCCTTTGACATTGGTTCTAAGAAGGATTTATAAAAAGGATAACTAAGAGTTTTCCCACATTCAAGCACACATGGAGGTGTATGAAAATTCCTTGTGTATCTATTTTACCACTATTTAAAACCTTAATTAGAAACTTAGTCTATTCTATTTGTCCATGCATGAGATTACAAATGTAGATGTTGGATTCAAAATTTTACATAGTCATAAATCTTTGGTAGAAGTTTCAACCAAAATCAAAACTAAAATGAAAAGGGAATGATGAAATAGAAAAGTTATATTGAGTTCATGCATGCTTTAAGAGGGAGGTGTTGCCCAAAGTTGGATATAAAATTTCATTGGTCAAAAAAAATTCTTTTCATCTTAGTATGACATTCACAATGATCAAGTTCAATACTCATGAAAAAAATTTAAGCCAAAAATGTGATTCTTCCAATAAGAATCAAACTTCACAAATTTCAACTCATGAATGTGAACATGAGGAACCTTGAAAAGAGGCAACAACTTTGAATGGAAGTTAGGTTGATCACCATACCAATGATTATTTAAATTAGCTTATAAAGGAATTTCCAAAGTTAATATTTTATTATTACTACAACCCACATGTGACATTCATCACCTTCAATGTTGCACTCAAAGCACATGGGTTTCTAACTTGATGTCAATAGCTTATTACTTATGTAATTACCTAGGGGTTAACTTTTGATATCAATAACTTGTTACTTATGTTATCATAAATATTAATTTTGGTAATTTATTAAGTGATGGGGTTTTATAATTTAATGATGGTTTGGTGATTCATAAGAAAAATCATTATACAAATTAATGTGCATGTTGAATCATATGATGAGCCATGTGATGTATAAAACTTTAGAAAATTTCTTGTTTAATTTCTTTTTATTTGGTCTATAAGTGAGTGTTTGAGACCTTTAAAAACACCTTCACTTGATAAAAAAAAATTGTTATGAGAGTGAAAAAATTTATAAAAAAAACTTGTGAAGAGAATTGAAAGTTTAATTTTTTAAAGCTTTAACATAATTTGTGAATATATAAAATCCATGGTAAGATGATGGTTGTGGTATAATAGTTATACATAGAAAATAAATAGATGAATATATATTTGTGCGAACAAGAACATACATTTTCATAGTTATGTAATATTAATAATAAAACCTTATATCTGCTTATATTCCATATGTTCAATGTAAGAAGCCCAATGCATACATTTCCTTACCAGAACCTCACTCAAATCCATGTGAGAATGCTTGATCAAAGGATAAAAAGCTCTAAAAAATCTTCACACAACCATAAATAAACAATGGGTGTGTCACACTCCGACCTTGCCATTTACATTAAAAGTTATCTTAAGGCAAAAAAAGAATTATGAAAACTCAAATATTTCACCTTACAAAAATATAACCTTTGAAATTTTTTCTAAAAGAAACCAAAATCCTTCAAGATTATAACACCATAACTAATCTCAAGTTTCAACACAAGCCAAAATACCAAATTTCAAAAATCCTCATATAAAAATAGACGTATATACCCAGGGGTCAAACTCCCTTAAGTTACAATACTCTATAATGAATCTAGACATAATATCCTTGCCTTGGTAGGAAAGGCCAATAAATAAATAAATAAATAACTAATTTATTTATATGTCCAATGTCCACACTCTTCACCCCTTCCAAAAAAATCAAAATAAACTATTATTTTTGGCTTATCAGGGGTTAAAGGGCAAGTCTCAGTCAAATCCTTCACTATGGACTAAGATAGATAGGTACTCTTTACTCTGAGCCTAGCTACAAATGCCCTCCATAGTTTAGGTTGGTACCTGCATCTTTAGCTATTTTAAGCCATATTTTATGAGTTTGATAAGAAAAAGTAGACACATGAAGTGTAGCTGGGTTGTTGCTAAGAGCCCATTTATAAATGCCATGTCCGGAAACTTCTTCAAACCTTCGACTGCCAAAGTCCAGGTTGACAGTTAATGGAATAGGCAAAAAGTCTACTATACCACCCGCCACAAACCATGGTATCAATTATTCCCATAACCCTGGGTCAGGAAATAACCCCCTCCTGACCCCTGGTTATGGGAATATTCTTCTGGCAAGGGGTACGAAGTTAAAGCCCTTTTTGCAAATATTTACATAAAGTTGTCACTTCCTTTTAACCCTTTGCCGTAGGAATGTTCCAAGAAAAACCCTAGACCGAGGCTCACCTAACCTTGGCCATGAAAATATATACCCATGACCAGGGATAAGATAGCACGGGATTTTTAGAGCCTGGTTAATGAATTATTCCCATTACCAAGGTCAAGAGAGCTAAGATGTTTGGGAATATTTCATACCATGGTTTATGGCCAGGGGCTTGTTGCTATTCCATAGACAGTAGTAAGTATGTACCCTTTCACAAGGAAGGGCAATCCTGTAAACCTTGAACTTTAAAGCCCGGTTGATGGCTAGTAGAGACCTTACAAGTGCCCATCTCCTTGCACAACTTGCTTTGTGCTACTGGTGATGGGTTTCGGTCCTAGGTTTCGTTTTTTCTCCTCTTAGGGTTCCCCATTGTGCATTCTGCACTTTTTTGGGTGTGCCCATCTCCTTGCATGACTTGCTTTGTGCTACTGGTGATGGGTTTAGGTCCTAGGTTTCCTGTTTTCTCCTCTTAGGGTTCCCCATTGTGCGTTTTGCACTTTTGGGTGTGCCCATCTCCTTGCGACTTGCTTTGTGCTACTGGTGATAGGTTTAGGTCCTAGGTTTCCTGTTTTCTCCTCTTAGGGTTCCCCATTGTGTGTTCTGCACTTTTGGGTGTGGTCTTTTGTTTGGACTTGGGTCCTTTCTTTTTTCTTCTCTTGTTTCGTTGCCCGGTATTTTTCTTTTGTTTATTTATTTATAAGTGGTTGACAGTTGATTGGTAATAACTTAACTTAGACAAAGTAGGTGATGCAAGCTACCTAGGGAATACCAAAAAAACAGCCAAACGTGTCATTCCTGAGGTTGAATGGCCAAAAAGCTTAGGCTGACTTCTATACCCACTTTGAATTCCAAGCTATCTAGTGGGTCTGAAGCTTTCGGATGGGTGGCAATTGTCAAAAAAGCTTGCAAACTACCAATCCCCTGGGCCCCAAGAAGCTCAAATGGATAATGGAACCTCCTCTAATGTCTTCCTGACCATGCTCCTCTCACCAATGCTACCACTTGAAGCAAAAGCCTCAGAGAAGGAAGAGAAAAAAAAGTGATAAAAAAGGTTTGAGAGCCTACAAAGTTAGGTTTTACCAAACCTAACCTTTTTGCATGTCCTTGCCTTCCTCAGGAAGCAGATAACTGTTATCTTTAAGAATTGTTCAAATATGAGCATGCCTATATGATGGTGGAAGAAACAAAAGCTTTTAGTAGTGTTTGGACCTCAACCTCCAATCGGAAGCAGAATCATTTTGATATATCCCAGCCACGGAGACTAAATCCAGGAGAATTGACAATTCACCTTATACAAGGACCCTAGAATGTCACCTAGAAAGACAAGTTTGATTGTTTCTGGATTCTATTTACCCATTTGCACGTCACATGAGTGTGATACTTTGTCACACGAGTGTGATACTTTGTCACTTCTCGGGCATGTTATTGATTTTTGCATGTCATTGGTTTGATTGTTTCTGTATTTGATAACAACTGCGTCACTGGACTGTACTTCTAACAACTCCCTCACCCCCTGCATGCCATTAGATTCCGTGCCAAGGCATAGTGTAAAAATTGGACAACAAAGCTTTTTTTAAAACTTTTTGTTTGTGTGTGGCAACTAGTCACAATAAAAGCTAGCTAGTAGTCACAACCCTAAAACCCTAAATCCTAGAAGTTGGATGTCAGCATACACCTTTCCCTGTTTGTCCTAAACTAAATAAACAACCAATCACAACAAAGCTGAACTGAAAGTTTAAAAATTAGTATTCAGAAAACCCACTTTGCCCTTTTGTCCTAAATCCAACAAGTGGCTGGCCACATAATGGCTGTGCCCTTTGAATGACATCTATAAGGATGATATGTATTCAACATACTCAATTGGAAACACATGGTAAAGCCCAAGTGGATCCTTCAGTTATAATGGAAATATTTCTATACCGGACTCCACATGCCCTTAGAATGTAGGGATACCAAACTTTGGCCCATTTCTGTGGGCATCACAATGGCTCTGCCCTAAAGGACAGTGACAAGCCAATAAACCCCAAGTCACAGAATACACAGATCTTGCACATTGCAGATCAGATGGAGAACCACATGAACAGTTGCAAAAAAAATAAAAAAATCAATAAACTTTTTAAAAATTGATCCATGATATTGTCTGGAAAATCCAAAGGTCACCCAAGAAAATGCTAAGTGAAACAACAAAAAAGACAATGACGATCTTGACAGGACTCTGGAAAGTAAGACAGGATTTTGTTACAACCTTCCTTGCGGTAAGTAAGGAACATTGAAAAGGAATTCTAAGATTCTCTGTATGACAAAGATGTCATGGCACAGACCAGAAGCCTTGGTTCTCCATTATATTTGCAAACAAGCAAGAACAGGTTTAGAGGCGTTATTGAGACTGGTAAATGAGGTTGAAGGAGTTAGAGAAAGTAACACTCCACCATGTGAAAAGAAACAATGCTCCAAGACTGCTATCTTGATTTTCTCTGCCACATAACCCCTGAACCTCTAGAGAGCCTGTTGAGGCAAAGGACACAGAGAAGAAATCAAACCTGTGAAGTGCTTCTGTATGCTTGCTTGCTATTATCCAAACACTTGATGAGGTAGTTTTAATGTTTGCATTGTTTTATTTTGATCTCTCTCAATGTCTGCAAGCAATTTCTCAGTCAGTTCATAATTCCCAGTTGCTGTTGCATGCCCAATTATCCATTGTCTTCCTGTAAGTGTATTGGGTGTGCACAAAAAATTATCAGGGCTTTCTGTCAGCTCACAAAATTGCCATGCAACATAACCCTCCCTACTCAGCTGCTTTTAGCTTGTTCATGACATGTGGTGGGTTGTAGTCTTAGACCCAACAATTCTTGAAGCTTCTCAGTGTCAGATCACCCTGGAAGTCCTTAACATTTCTGTAAGCTTGCCTGACTTTGGCAAGCAGTCATTTGAAGACATGCCATCAAGTTCAACTTTCTTGACTTTCAACTCCCACCTTTCTTTATTACTTCCAGGAGGCTTTGTCTGCACCACATCAGGGTTGAGAGTCAATTTCTTACAGCAATCCAGCATCATTGGTGAAAGAATCTGCTGTTCAGTGTTTCTGCCACTGACCTCCAAAGCTCTGGCCAGAACACTTTGAGACTTGTACACTCTCCCTTCGCCCACTCTCCCTTTGTTCACTTATAAAATGACAATGCCTGCTCAACTCTGCCTGCTTTTGTGTGAGTGTCAATGAGCAATGAGTACATGATACAATTAGGTTGACAATTCACTTCCCCCAGTTTCTCAAAGATTTCAGATGCTGCATCCAATTGGCCAACAATTCTGGTCATGCATTTGATTCCAAAACCATTAAAGCCCATCAAGGTTTTTTGCCTCCCAGTTCCAATGAATGAGTACCATGAATGCTGATACACTCAACCAGCAGCCATCTTTTTCATCTCCTATACCACCGACTTGATCATCATTGCCCTCTCTAGCTGATCGATAAGAGCAGCATATGTATACATATTGGTTGGTAGAAATCCTTCTGCATCTTTGCCCATTTGAATGCCCATCTTCTTCAGGCTCCTCCTTTTCACACCCTGCTGTGAGGGTGAATAGGTCAGCCCAACTGCAAAGCCCCCTGGCTGGTTGTATGATGCACAGCAATAGAGTTCCAGTGGCTGTGACTGTGGCTGTTTCCAGTTGACAAAACAGAACTTGAGTGAGGCACAATTTTGCAATCTCTGGTTTGGTGTCCAGCTTACACTCAGAACTGCCCAAAAGTGGGGCAAAAGATTCTTTTGCTTGGCTGGTCATTTTTTTCTGTTTGGGCTCATACTCACTCATTTCCACTGGAGATGCAACATTTCGAAAAAACACTCTTAAAGAACAGCCGTTAAACACATCCTCAGAAACAGAATTGTTGTCAAAGACATGACTCTCCCATGGCCTTGCTGCCATCCACTGCTACAGCCAGCTGCAGTCAATGTACAGCTGTGATGGCTCCTTGGGGGCATGCCCTCCACAGCAGCTGCAAGAGGAATATGTACCCAACAGTAAGAACTACATTGGAAAGCCTCATTGAGTAGCAGTGCACCAAGCTGGTTTCATGATGTTTAAACCTATGGTGCAGGAGCAGTCCAAGGGGCATTGAGGTTTGGAGATCTCAATGTGAGAAAACCAAACAAAACAAACAAACAAACCCTAAATCCCTAACCCTTCCTTGATAGTAGGATGGTTGACCCCAAAAAAAATCTGAACATCGGCAAGAACAAGTTGACTTTGACATGTGCAGAATTGCAGCAGCATGAGAATTCAACGCTAGGGTTTAACAGAACACCATGTGACTAAAATGTATGAATTCCAAGTTTGCCACTGACAAGAACACAGAAGCCAAACATTGAGGGGAGGGGTGCTTCAGAAAAACAGTAGAGGAAAATGGGAAGACAAAAAATGCGTCCATTAAAAATTTACCTCACCATCCTATGATGTTTTCCTGTTTGAATTTCAAACTCAAAAATTCCAATCCCCATCAAACTACCTACCCATGTATTTGTGGAAAAACAAAACCTCGCTGCAGAGAGAGCCTAGGATTCGGGTATTGCGAAAACCCTCAAATTGCAGGGTTTACTTTGTCCTGGAGTTCCACTGATCTAGAGAGAGAGAGAGAGAGAGAGAGA
>Ga0116229_10002269_pt1 | contig 30982 bp, 29 predicted proteins | sample S1TSphgellanicum_3_FD_87313 | JGI IMG/M metagenome (GOLD analysis project Ga0116229, IMG submission 87313) | Host-associated microbial communities from peat moss isolated from Minnesota, USA - S1T2_Fc - Sphagnum magellanicum MG | ecosystem: Host-associated > Plants > Peat moss > Unclassified...
CAACGCATCATTTTTACATTTATTTGATTTTTTTTTTTTTTGTTTTTAAATTATTTTTGTTTCTTTTATTGTTTCCATCGTGGTTTTTTTTTTTTTTTTTTGCATGTTTTCACATTGTGATTTGTCATATCACAATTTGTGCAATACTTGTCAGTCTTTGTTATTTTGCTTTATGTTTTTGCTTGTGTTGGTTGTTTAGTATTCTGCAGTATTGAAAGTGCACTCATTTTTGCAATAGTCATGCTTTCTTCACACAACATTATTACCTTTTTATGTTATTGTAATGTTGACTGCTTCATCCCCGAAGTTGTAGTTTTGAGGTATGATTACAAGCCCACCCTAAACACAATAATAACAAAATTGTCTATGGTTGGTACTTGTAAACCCGAATCCACATATTCATGATCATGTGTTTTGGTTGTGTACCTTCTTTGATCCAATTCTAGATTTCCTTGATGTGAGTATTTATGTGGTATTTCATCCAACACATTCACATGTGCTTTTGCATATTTGAATGATTGTAGGTAATTTTCTTTAGTCTCCTTAACCACATTAATATTGGTGTTTTTTTTCACCTCCCAGTTTTTCACTAGTTCATAATAACCTAGAGATGTAGATTGATACACAAACTTGGGTCATATACTTCTTGTAACATCTATTCTTCAATTAGTTACCAACTCTGGACTCGAAATTTCCTACAATTGATTAGGTACTATAAAAGTCCTTGCTCTGTTTTGATATCTTCAACTCTAAACCACAAATTGTGGTTGAAAAATATACTGCACCCACTCATTTGGGTGAATTGCATCTCTTTCCATGGAGATCATCACCTATAATTGTGCTTTCTCTGAAGACCCCTAATCCATACTTCATGTCATACCATTTATTGTGGTAGAAACAACTTGTGCCTTCCAAGTCTTTCCTCTTTTCTTAGAACTCATTAGTCCAATATCAAATTTTAATATGGGGTTTGTATAAGCCCTACATATTCCTTTCCATTTTCAAGATTGTCTTCTATTTATCTTTCAGTGATTTGATGAATTGCCTCCAAGTCCAATTATTGATGTAAACTTCGAGTCATTATTCGATTCATCTTGTTTCACAATCCTTCGTCTTTAGAGTCTATAGATTGTTTTATAGTCCTTACGACGTCAACTGCTTAGACCTTTGTTGCTTTTTACCATACATTTTTAAATTATGAATTGAAAAACAAAACCACTTGTCTGAACATTTTCATCTACAGTCCAACAACAAAATTTGTAAAAAACCTTCTCATTATTGTAAAAAAAATAGAATAAATTTCCCTAACATGGTCGCCAAATGGTAGAAGTGGATTTAATTTTTACAGAATTATTCCACATTATTGTAACAGCATATTTGCACTACAATATGCTTACATTCATAAAATCTTCTTTGATTTTAAACACACTTGACTCTATAGTTCATTAAAACACTAGATTCATGGTTATTTCATATAACCAAAATCTTCACATTAGATTTAATGTAAAAAAATCCAGAGACAAGATTACAATTCATTACATTACATTTTTGACACTACAGAAAATTCACACAACAATATGGATATGGAAATCACTATAGAAGTCTATACTTCTCTATTTTATTGGAAATTCAATTAGAATTACAACAAAATTCCATGTTTTGTTGAAATGAAATCAAAACAACAAAATAATATATGAGGTATATCAAAAACAAAATCTGTGATTTTTACTACAAAGTACCTATAACTATTTTTACTTTCCCAAAATTGTTTGTCTAAGAATCAAATCCTTTTCCCTAGATCTTCCCTTTTTGGGCAATCCCAAGTCACATCATCATGATTCAAACCAAGAAGACTCATTCAAAATTCAAACCTACAATGTTCCTTGATCAATCCCTATCCTAAATGCCTTGTTCATCTAATACCATGTAATCATCCTACCCTCTTAATAACAGGTTGGACATTCACGAAAGAACAACAATTAACGAATTTAAATTTGGGGATTTAGGCATAACCACAAATGGTGAAGGTGAATTCAAACTTACAACCAAAGAAGGTGCATGAGTTGGAAGAATTGTCTAGGGAATACAAGGATTTTTTGCTTAGACATACAAAGATATGAAAGGCATTCCATTAAAATTGGTTCAACATTGAATTGAATTAGATACAACCATACCATCGGCACATAAGGCCATGTATAGATTGAATCCAAATTATGCAATAGTAATCAAATAGGATATTGATAATTTGTTGGTAGCAGATTCCATACAACTTGTGGTAGGGGTCACTTAGCTAACACCAATTGTTGTAATATTAAAGAAAAATGGGAAGCTCAAAATCTATGTAGATTTCAGAAAATTGAATGTCGCAACAAAGAAGGACCCTTTCTCATTACCATTTACATATGAGGTAATAAACATGGTGGATGGATAGTGTGAGGCATATTCATTTTTGGATGGATATTCTAGGTATCATCAAATTTCTATAGCTCTAGGCAACATATACAAAACATCATTTGTCATAGATTGGGGATCGTTTATTTAGAAAGTAATGCCTTTTGGAGTGAAAAATGGACCTTTGACATTTTTGAAAGCTATGACAAAAAGATTCCAAAAAGATTTGGATACTTTCATGAAGATTTTCCTAGATGATTTTACAGTCTATAATGACATGGAGACTCCTTTGCAAAAGCTCGAATTATGCTAAATTGAAAGTGCAAGGAATACAAAATTAATTCAAATTAAGAAAAATGAGATTTTATGGTATTCTTTGTAGTCTTGAATTTATTATTTCAAAGGAAGGTAAGCTACCTGATCCAAGGAAAATATAAGTAATAGTGAACATGCATGTACCACATAATTCACAATAGATTCAAATGTTCAATGGTATGGCACAATTTTGCAAATGTTTTATCAAGAATTTTCCAACGATCATGGTTTTAATTACTAAGTTCACAAGGAAAACAAAAAGTTTTATATGGACAAAAGAATATTAGAAAGCTTGGAAACTTTTACATATATATATATATATTGAAGTAACAATTTTAATACCATCGAAGTGGGATGTGGAATTCCATGTTCACATTGTCATAACCCTAACATTGGGTTTGTGACTAAGTGTGGAATGTAAGGGCCCATGAGCCCAAGAAAGTGTGTTTGGGTGTGAAACACATTTTCACAAATGGGGGAGAATGCAAGGGATGGAGCTCAATGACTCCCAAGTGCACTCCCACTTTGGGAGTTGCACTTGTGTGGGAGTCCCAAATGTTCAGAGCTTTAATTGGAAAGGTAAATAAGTAACAAATTGGGTCCCTAAGATACCATTGCAAAGTTCTTGAAGTGTTAATGCTTAAAGTTCCCTCACATTGTTCATTTAAACTTGATATGCATGAGTTATGATTTTGTGGAACCAATTAAACTAACAGAAAGCATTTAGGGAACAAATACATATTGGTGGCCATAGATTATGCAACCAAATGGGTGGAGGCCAAAACATTAAAGACAAACACTACAATAGTAACAACAAAATTCCTATATTAATGCATTCTTATTAGGTTTATGTGTCCATTAACTATAGTCACAAATTAGGGGGTGCATTTTATAAATGATGGTATAAAGCATTTGACAAATCATTTTTCACTAAAACACATTAGTTCCACTACTAAATCCACAAGGGAATGGTTAGGCAAAGTTCACTAACAAAATAATAAGAACATTATTTATTAAGTTGGTTAGTGAAACTAAAAATAGATTGGGATGAACAAATAACAATCTTGTTTTCTTACATAACAACATATAAAATAGTTATAGGTTGTAGAGTTGACTTCACGTGATGTTAGTTTGTAATTTTGTAATGTCTACAAAAGTTGACAGATGCTTTCACACTAATGACATTCAACTTTTCAAATCCAATAAAGGCAATTTAGGGATCAACACAATTTTTCTTTCACTTGGTATGTCATGTCATATCCATGTTTCTATGTTGTTTGGAGTTTTTGGTTAAAAATGTTATTATGGTATTCAAGAGATAGAAGGCCAAGCAAGTAAAGAATCATTGAAACTTTGAAATTGGAATATGCAACCTCTAGTCTTAAAAGGAGGTGTTTGCCATGGTATTGTGTCATGTATAGATAGATTGGGTCTTTGACCCCCTTGGAGATATTGTACTAATAAGACTTGCAAGTTTGAGTTTAACTTTTAATCCCTATGGAATCAAGGTTGATTTATACTACTCTTATTTTTGAATTGAGTAATATGAAGTTTAATATCTAAAAAATTGGATGATTTGTTATATCACCTTTTCCATTGAACACAAAGTTATAGAATTATTTAACAATGCCATGTCATGTGACCACATGGTTGTGTTGATTGGTCTTTCATACCTGGGGTAATGTAATTTGGCCTGAAGTTGGAGTCATGTACAAGTATGGCATGTACAAATTTGAAGTAAATTAACCCTTGCATATGGAATACCAAAAGAACAATACAACTATTATCCCTTGGTGTGAATCTATAATCTACCTATAAAGAATTGCAATACCTTTATAATAAATCCATGTTCCTAAGACTTAACATTACTTCCAAAACATGTCATTTCTTTTGATTCTATAATACACTTCATGATATTTCTTAATTGAACAACACCTCAATAATATGCTATTTTTCTTTTATTTAAAATTCAACATTACATCAATGATAAGTCCTTTCCTAAGGACTTAACATAATTTCCATGATAATTCCTTTTCGTATAAGATTTAACACTACTTCTACATTTGGATGACATTTGTTAAATTACATTTGTTAAAATTATTGGTTGAAAACTCTTGTGAAATTAGGAGTTTGGGAAATGTAATTAACAAGACCATTTGGTGGTGTTGGATTAAATTTTTTAGTTGGATTTATATATATCCTAACAAAGAAGTTAAAAATGCTAAAATCAAGTGATTTAAAAAATTTCAATCACTAGAATTCAAGAAAATGAAAAATTGCTAGATTTTTATACTTGGTTGATAGGGTTTCCAATTTTGTGATGCATATGAAGTGGTGATCATCCATTAGATTATTTACTAATACTAGATATAAAGGTAGCAAAAAAAGAATCCTTCTATATTCTTGGCTACGTACTAAAATTTATCATAAAAATCTAGCAGTTTGGAATTTTTTCCCCAAAAGTTAGCAAACTTGGGCATTTTTTTCATGGAAAATCCTTTGTGTAGGTCAAAATCATGTTTTTAAGGTTGAAATTTGGCAAAATTTCGCCCCAAAAAAAAACATTGCTGGTTCAAGTAGATAGCCAAAAACATAGAAACATGTTTAATTTTTTAAACCTTCATATTTAGCTTGTAGCCAATTTTGGCTAAATCTTCCTATGGATGATCGCCACTTTGGCTACATCACAAAATTGACCAAAAAAAACATTGAACTGGGTTCTCCACTAATTTTTTCAATTTTAAAACTTGTTTAGATTAAGTTAGGTGCTAATCTAAAATTTGGTCATATTATAGTCTAATTCATTTCAGTTGGGGCTCACTTCGGGTCGCGGGTCCTCGTTCATACCTTACGAATGGCGTTGTGCCACTCGTCAACTGCTAGAAGCTTTGTTGTTGCGAAAGAACATCTCGCCCACGCCGGTTGTCGAATGCGGACGAGATTCGAAGGAGAAGCTAAGAATCGCGTAAACCACGTGACACAAGGATTGACGGCTTGCATCTTTGGAATTGGAGGCGAGGGGATTCGAAGGAGCGTTGAGAAACCTTGTGAAACCATGCGATTTGAGGCAGAGGCTTCCGCATGGGTGCGCAAGAGAGATCAAGCCGTCGTGTGCCTTGACGACGCACGCGGTGCAAGATGCAAGAAGCAAATGTTTCAGACGAGGAGACCACGAGTCTTCAGAAGAGGTTGATTTGTATTTTGTGTGAGTTTGAGGGGGTTTTTTATTGGCTCTTTTTTGGCTGTCGTTTAAATTTGAACTAGGCCCTGTTTGTCTCCTTCCATATTTTGAAGGAGCTTTGCGAAAATGTAATGTGAATATTGTTTTCGGCTGTCAGTTGTAAGGAGTTGCAAAATGGAGTTGGGTTGCGGCCTGCGCGAATCGATCGTTGAGAGAAAGATCGTCTTTGTGGAAAACGCTCGTGGAAGATGGCGGAGAGAGTCGGTTACTCCGGGGAATCGCGCTTGCTGGGGATTGGTTGGATTGGTCCCAATAGAATCTGGATTAGGATATGTTCTATAATCAACGAATTCAAGGGGGGTATGGATGTTGTTTTGTTCTTCTTGGGTGAACCCCATACTATTTAGTCTATCCCACAAATTATTTCGACCCTTTGGAGAGCTCACGAACGCACCGGAGACGGAAGATATTAAGAGCTTCTTTTAGCATATTCGAAGAAAGTCTGAGAACTTACGGAACAGAGGCTGATCTCCAAAGTGCTTCGCCTAGCAAACGTGCTTCGCCTCAAAAACGCGTGCCGCCTCGCAGGTACCCTAAGGGACGTCAAGCTGTGAGACCCTTCCGCTATCCTCATCACCACCTCGGATAGCATCAGCTTCTCCCACTGTAGTACTGTCCAAGGAGAACGCAAATCCCCATTGCAATCTAGGGATGATCTCGATCCCTGTAGATTCTGATGTCGCCCTCTCTAAACCCCGACAGTCCTTCCTAGTGCCACAATTGCCCGATGCGTAGGTGCACAGAACGGATGCTCCACATTCGGACAAAAAGAACATTACAAAATCTCACTGAGGAAGAGGATGAAAAATTTGTGGGAGCTCGAAGTGTAGTTTCTAAGATTGTTGGAGGAGCTCGATGTGCAGATGCTGACCTTCGCTGCGGATTGTGAAACGATGCCTACCCGAGGTGCACACAACCACATCTTGTCCGCATACAGCCTTCGTCACAATGGTATTTTCCTAATTCGAATTTCGAGATCTAAACTAACATGAATTTTGAGACTTGAGGTGCAATATTACTGTCATATCATGCCTCAGTTCTTCCATACAGAAGCAGCATTCATGTTGCGGTGTTTGTACTATTATCTCAAGTTGTGTACTTGAGACTTAAATCCACACGAGTTTAATTATGAGCTTATCTTCATCATCCTCGTCTTGCTGCTAGTGGGAAACTCCTGTCGCAGTACTAATTCTCATCTTGTTGTGTACTCCCAAGTGAAAGCTAGAATGTGGAGGAGAAAGCATGGAATGGGTTGGGCAAGAATGTCGCACTAAATGGAGGTAGGTACCTATGTGGACTGTTCATTCAACCTGTCCTGGTTAGAAGATTTAGGGTTTCCAGAGGTTGATCCACACCTCCTTAAGACGAAATGAGCCTTCTTGCTGTTTGCCATGGTCGTATTTTCTGTACGTTTTGTTCGAATTTCCATGTCTGTATGCCTAGAATGTATATATGCCCACACTGTTAATTTTGTTCTGAGATTTGATTTGTGTGAGAAGCAGGTTGTGTGATGTCTCATGTCATGAGGATTTCATGTTCTCAGGAGTTCATTAGGGAATACCAAGCTCATTTCCATTGGGATATGACTTTATTGCACAAAATCTCTTTCTTGCTTCATTTGAGTTGGAGTTCAGTAAGTGTGAAAGAGTTAATTGGGTTGAACTGTATTAGTAGTGTCCCTATTGACGTTAATTCAACATGGCAATGGAGTTTAGTTCTTTAGTCTAGTTGTTTTCATCACTCCATGGTCAGGGCATTGGTGCCATTTGCCACACAAGCTTTTTCATTCTTTCAACTGTACATTTTGCAGGGAGGCAAATCAATGATAATTTTTTTTAAATACAACAAGTAGTTCATGACACGTACATTCATAGTAAAAGGAGCCAAGGAAGTTGTTGATAGTGCTTAAAATTGCATTTACATTACTTTAAAAATTTATCATTAATTATATATAATGAGTTATTTATCTATAATTTGTAATTATGTTTTGGTGCTCATGAAATTGAACTCCTATGAATTTAGAATCATTTCATTATGTTATTAAAATCTTTTGTTATACACAAAGCACTTGTTGACAAGGTCTTTTTAAAGATTCTAAAATTTGAATATGTGTTTTGTTATTCAAACCTTCATCAAATGTTCTCAAATTTATTACGAGTTCTAACATGTTTCATAAGAAGGGTCACATGTGTTTATATTTTTAAATGCATGTATTGAATCTTTTTAACAAATGTTGTTGATTTTGATTATGAATGTCCTTAATGATAAAAAAAGTTCAAAATTTGTCATCACGTTTAAAAACAAATTTTAACATTTGGTTATAATCTAGGTTCTCGTGTAAAAAAATAAATAAATTATAATATGATTTATGTTTGATTTCAATATTAATATCCACTCCCAAAAATTACATTTAAAATACAGTTTTGATATTTAATAAATTAATACATGTAGGATGTGTAAAATGCAATCTTTGGTGAGGACTTTGACCTTGGTTGTCATGGTTCCTTTTACTAAGTTTTTTACCCACATCCAATTTTCAACATTCTCTAGTATTGTTAAATATTCCCATCTTTTTAATAGAACATAGCAAAAACAATTAAATTGGTGGGTACACCTTAAGTGGTGGATTGCAAGCCATTGTAGAAATTGCTCTTTTGCACCTTTCATGTATGTGAGAAGAAACCTATTCACATGTTTGTGTGTGTACATAGTTGGAACCCAAGTGACAATGAGCAATGTCATTTGGAACTTTCTTTGAAGGGTTCTTCAAAGTAGTCATGTTGAAACGGAAAAGGATTTACAGAAGGGCCAAGGCATATTTTGTGGTCCAAGCTGAGCTGAAAAAGTATAGGCTTGTTGTATACTGCCAGGGATCTAAGGATTTCATAATGTAAGAATAGCCACTATGGTCCAAAGGCAACTCCTTAGCATATTTTATAACAACTAGTGGGTACCCGTGACCTTTGGGCACTGTGAAGTCCTTCGGTTTCTTTAAACTTGGTTCATGTTTTAGTTTTTTTTAGAAAATTTTATCTTTTTTTTAAAAAAATGTGTTTTTTATTTTTATTATTATTTTGTATAATAAAAATAAAGTGTTTTTTTTTCACTTTTATATTTTTGTTTATTTGGATGCAAGTTTGAAGTTTGGAAAAAGAAGATACACTTCATTCTTTTTCAAGTAGGGTTTTTCTTCATTATTATAATTTTTATTTTTAAAAATATTTTTACTTTTTATTTGATTTCTTCATTTTTGTAAATTTTTTTCTTTTAAAATTATTTTATAATATTTCCCTTTCCTTGTTTCATTTGTTTTCATTCCTTTTTTATAGTTTTTGTGTTTTTACTTTTTTTTTGTTTATGTTTGTTTTATGTTTTTATTTTTTCTATCTTCATTTATTTTTATTTTTATTTATTTATTTATTTAGTTTCTAGTGGGCACTCGTGACCTTCGGACACGGTGAAGTCCCCTATTTCTTTAAACTTGGTTCATGTTTTTGTTTTTTTTAAGAAACTTTTATCTCTTTTTTTTTAATGTGTTTTCTGTTTTTATTATTATTTTGTATAATAAAAATAAAGTGTTTCTTTTTCACTTTTATATTTTTGTTTATTTCGATGCAAATTTGAAGTTTGGAGAAAGAAGATACACCTCATTCTTTTTCAAGTAGAGTTTTTCTTTATTATTATAAGTTTTCTTTTTTTTTAAAAATTTTTATTTGGTTTCTTCGTTTTTGTAATTTTTTTTCTTTTAAAATTATTTTATAGTATTTCCCTTTCCTTGTTTCATTCGTTTCCATTCCTTTTTTATAGTTTTTACGTTTTTACTTTTTTTTAAAAATGTTTGTTTATGGCTTGTCTTCCAAGTATTCTCTAACAGCACTGTGGTATGCATTGTGCGTGTGTGCGTGCAAGATTGGGTGTGAGTCAAAACCCATCATTCCATTTATCTTTCCCAGAAAGATGAAGCTTTTGCCACTGTTGTCAAATACATGTCTAAAGAAGAAAGTTTGTACAATGTCAAGAGTTTTGCTCTAAGCTCCCCTATGTTGCAGAAGAAGCATCAGAAGAAGCCCTCATGATGATGATGATGAAGCTCCACTGTGTTGCAGAAGAAGCATCATCATCTGCATCCTTCTACATCATCATCATCATCATCATCATCATGAAGCTCTCCCTTGGTTGGTTGCAGAAGAAGCATCATCATCTACATCCTTCTACATCATCATCATCATCATCATCATGAAGCTCTCCCTTGGTTGGTTGCAGAAGAAGCATCATCATCATCACCATCATGATGCGAGGATGCAGTTTCTGCCAACAAGAACATGACACGCTCTATGTACTTGTCCCAACATCCCGTGGCCGGCCACAGCAGCAGCGGCATCAGGAGGAGGAGGAGGAGGAGGAGGCGGAGGAGGAAGAGGAAGAAAGGCGGTGATGACGGACAAAGACGAAATTGGTGACTGATTTCCTCACAATGCGCATCCTCTCACTGCCTGCCATCATCAATAACCACCATCTCCAACATAACTTCCTATGTTCCTCCTCGATCACCATCCCCAACCAATCTTCCATCACAGCGTCGTCAAGCAGCATCATCACAACCACCTGCAAAACAACAACAACAACAACAACAACAATCTAGACTGTTGCTGTTCCTCATCTTCTTCTTTTGTGTCACTACCAAAACACTGCAATCCGCCATCCTCCTGCTCCTTCTCCTACTACTACAGCTGCTGCTGCTGGTTCTGCTTCTGCCGCCTTTGACTTTGATGGAAGGCGTTGTGAACACTGTACCAAAAAGTCTTCGTCTTTCTCCTTTTTCCCCTTTGCTTCTGCCATGCCCAAGTCAATCGTCAGGCTATCTCTAGATCCATATCTCACCAGCTTCACAAATTCCACTCCTTGCGTTCACTGACTGCTGCTACAGTGTTGCATCTATTGAAATCAAAAGAGAAAAAAGTCTATAATTCTGAGACTTTGAGAGATCTACTTGGCTTAGTACTGAATTAGCCGAAGAGAAGAAGGATTGGAACCTTGCCTGAGCTAGGAATAGTACTAGCAGCAACAACTTCTGAGGGTCTAGAATTTGAGGCTGAGGAAGAACATCGACGTAACAAGCAGATTTCCTCGGCAGCCAAGCTCCCGGCTGCAAATACATCTGAGCTCAAGGGTGAAGCTGCTACAGATTTATCTGCAGTACGATATACGTCTCCAGCATTGTTTACTAGTTCTCCTTTCACAGTCGAAGGAGAAGAAGAAGGCCCGTGCTGCGAGCTCGCAACCAAGGACTTCCTCCTTGATGATCCATTGCTCAAATGGTCGATAGCAAAGGTTGTCGGGATATCACCGGGATCTTTGGGAATCGGGGGAGGGAGACTCGACCGATGACGCTTGATAGAGAGATGAAAACACTTAGGAGGAGGAGTAGCAGCTTCAACCTCCCTCGTCCTCAACCATTCTCTTGAACATGCCAAGGTTTTCTTCTCACAAAAAGAAAAGGCGCAAGAGTGGGTAAAGCAACAGGGCAGAACCACACATTCCACAGTAACCCCAGCGATTTGTCTCTTTGGAGGCAAGCGACAACCTTAGTGAGTCCACTTAGCAGGCACCAGTGGCCGTCCTGGGGACGGATAAGAGGATGGATGATGGGGCAGATGACGACGAATGATGAGACGGATGGAAAGGACAACCATCGTAAGCGGACAAAATCAAGGATATTATATAAGTAAACTAAATTGAAAATCTTTCAAAACGTTTTCATTAAAACTTTAAAGGACTCCTTAATGGATACCATCATAAATGCAAGGAGACTAAGGCCCTTGGACTAACACCTTCATTGGTCCACACTTAAAGTTCATCATCAATTTTAATAGTTTCAACGTCCACTCAGTTTCCAAAATAATTCTGTACATACATTAGATGAAAGAAGTATAAAGTGTTATAAATGGCAGAGGCATGAAACCAAAATTCCAGGGAGGCTGCTCCATTGCCACCGTTTCAGTTGTACCACATTTGACAACATTGTTGAACATTAACTGTGTTACAATACCACTGGACATGCTACTGCAAACAAAATGAACTTGATGACATAGAGATTGACCAGACAGATTACTGGCATCACCAGTAGTCCATGTTAGAACAAACATCATCTTCAAAGTGATGAAAGCGAATGGCATCTCTCACCATGATGGCTCTCCCAACTATTTGTGATGTGAACTTTGTGGAAGTGTGGCAATCTTCACAAAGCCACAGATTTTTTTTTATTTGGAGAGGATTGCCAGGAGCTGTGTTGATGAACCCAAATGCCCAATTTCTCACTTTGTTGACACAAATGAAATACCTTTTCTTCTTCTTCCAAATCATGCAGAACGAATTCCATACAAGGCATGTACCTTGCATCATGCAAGAGCCCTGACAATGAATGTCAACCATCTGATCCCAGATGATTGAAATCTTACCAATGTATGCACCTCATTCTTCACTTCAATCTGACTGTTGCTTCACACCTTTTTTCTCTATCTGCCATTCAACATTCTCTGAGAGATACCTGTTGCTAGCAACAACATGCATGTTTGACTTAAGCACATAACCAGCAGCATTGTCAGGCTCCATTTCAAGAATTCATTTGGTAATGCAGTCTACAGTCTCGACATTACCATGAATTTTGCAAGCACCAAACAAAGCTGTCCTTTGGGCAAACATGTGGTTTATAGGGCATTGCTATGACCATATTTCCTGTCTCCCATAGACAGCATGGCCAAGAAGTCAACTATACAAGTGTAACATTCCAATTTTGTAGAAATCATATAACCTGTGACCATTGATGCATAACAACATGTGCCTTCATCCACCAAACCTGCACGGCTACAAGCTGACAGAAGATAAATAAAAGTGATATCAGTTGGTTGTCCACCCATGCCCACCTCACACATCTGATCACATCTCAAGATGGCATCTTGTTGAACACTCTCCAAGCATCCTCCATGCTCCCACATTTTGCATACATGTGAACCGAGCTATTTGTCACAAAAACTTCCCATTCCCATCCACATTCAATGACCTGCTGATGAACACACCTGCCCTCTTCAAGCACAACCACACTGGCACATGCATTCAGTATCCCCACAAATTAAGTAACAGAGTCTGGCTGCATACCTTCCTATTGCATTTGTTGAAATAGTTCCAGTACCTTCTGCCCTTGCCCACATTGCACATGTCCCAATATCATGGTGGTCAAAGTGACCACATTTTGAGATGGTATCTTGATGAACACAATCCCAGCATCTTCAATGCTCCCACATTTTGCATAGATGCCCACCAAGCTATTCCCCACAAAGAATTTGAATCCCATCTGCTTTGAAAGATCTGCTCATGAGCACACCAGCCCTCTTCAAGCACAACCACGCTGGCACATGCATTTAGCATCCCCACAAAAGTAAAAGACTCTGGCCACACACCCTCTTGTTGTATTTGTCAAAATAGTTCCAGTGCCTTTTGCCCTTGCTCACAATTCACATGACCCAATACCAGGGCATTCCAAATGACCACATCTCAAGATGGCATCTTGTTGAACACTCTCCAAGCCTCCTCAATGCTTCCACATTTTGCATACATGTCCACCAAGTTACTCCGCACAAAAACATCAGATTCACAGCCACTTTGAATGAGCCGTTTGTGAACAAGCATGCCATCTTCAAGTGTTCCTGAACCACAACATGCATTAATCACTTGAACAAGACTGAATTTGTCAGGACTCATTCCTTCTCGTTGCATTTGTTGGGAAAGCTGCTTCACCTTCTCAGGTTGTCCAGCCTTCACATGTTTTGTAAGCTTCTTATTCCATCCAAAAATGTTCAATTGCACTGTGCATGGATCCATTTCAGCCCTCTCTGTTGCCACCCATGGTGGCTTTCATTGGTCCCCAAGCCAAAAGCGATTCTTGTGCCTTCTTATTTTGAAATCTCGGTACCTTTCATTTGTCTAAAACCATAAATCTCGATCAAGCTGATCAGTCATGTATTCTCCACGACCCAGACATAATGGTATCAAAGAATCGAGAAAGCCGCACTTCCCTTCTCCATCAGCATATTGCATTTAGACCTACCTTCTCCCGTTGACTAGTACTATCCCACCAGTGCAAGGACCTGAAAAGAATTTCTGCCAAAGTTCAGACCACGGCAGGATAGCAATCAAGAGAGAGAGCAACAAGATTAACAACAACAAGAGCTATGGCTCCATTGACACGTTAACTCTGATAGGTTTGATGTTCAGTTGCCTTCTCTAATCTGCGATCCCTCCCCCACACCCCACCCCCAATTGCCCAGGATAAGAGAACTCCCGCCACAGTTTCTCTCGCTGACCTCCAGGGACTGGAGAAAACCTTCCTTTCAAATCATGTACGTAGTTTGATCACATAGAAGGCAAGCAAAATGAGATCCTGCGTCTTGCATAGAGTGTGTTCAATCTTTGGATCGCTTCCGAAGATATCAGGTCAACAATTTTCGGCAAGCAAACCATGAGAAGACGGCAGTAGAGAGAGAGAGAGAGAGAGAGAGAGAGAGAGAGCGAACATCGTTATATGATTTCCCTGCAAAATGAATTTGCGTGCAGGGTAACCTGAGGTGCAGCGCTGGCATAAAAATATTTCATCATTTTTTCCCATGACACCAGATGGGTATCACAGGGAAAAAAAGAAGAAAAAAGTAATCAAAAATCAAAACGCCTGCACCTTGTGCGGAGGAAAAATTCAGCTTTTGACGTGCCCTTCAGATACAATAAAAACTTTCTGCATTACTGTTAAAGAACCAGCCTAAATACTAAATTGTCAGGGTGGATTGTCACCCACGCACTGGTTCGAAAGCCAAAAATTAACTATTCGTTTTGTCAATGTGGAAGCTGATCCTATGCTACGGTATTTGGATGCACGAATTGCCATCGGACTTTTTCGCGGACGCTTTCATTAAACCCTAATACCGCATAGGTAAGTATCGAGCTGAATGGTGTTGTGTGTCGTGGTGGCTTCGTGTTTAGGTGGATCGAACTGCAGTCGAGGTGGGGACGGCGTCACGATCGCCGCTGGAAGGAGCTCCTGCACGGGCGGTTGCAGAGACAGGAGAAGGAGCTCAATTGAGACTGCCAACTCCTGACGAAATCCGCGCCCAAGATATTTTCAACAATTGTGCTGTCCGAACCGGGGTCAGTGGAGTCATGGGTACGGGGCCCTGCTTCGTTTTCGCAGATTTTTGTGGGTGTGGTTGCCAAAGAGCTTGAATCATTTCGATCTCCTATTTGTTTGTCTATCGGGTGCAAATTTCGAGCTGTTTTCCTGCATGGATGAGTTTGGCATGGCTGGGGGGTAGAGACTAGTGGATCATCGTAAACCCTAAACCCTGGGCATATGCTGTTTCAAAGGAATCTTTTAGAGAGCAGGAATCGTGTTTCTTTGCAGATCTATTCAATTTTCGTTGTATTACTCTATGCGTTGCTGTCAAGTATGCACAAGAGTGTAATTCTGTTTTGGCTGAATAAGGGGGCTGTGAAACAAGTTTTTTGTACATGGAGTTTTCTATCTTTGCTTCCAGGGTTTCATTCATCAAGCGCTGAAATTTTTTGCAAAAGAACGGTTTTTTCACATGCAAACCAGATCCTTTCAATAATCAGAGAATCTGGGTTTCTTCAGTGTGATTGTCGTAGGGTTATGTCAATATGAGGCAAGTAAACTCGTCACCAAACATGTATTTGCAAGGGCAGACTTCCCAGAGAGTGGTTGGGAAAATGCAATGGCAGGAGGAGGGATGGGGGTATTCATGGGAATGCTGTTTGGTGCTCTGGATACACCAATTCATGCAGAAACTATGACAGCATGCCAGCAATTTGTCCATGCAGTTAGAACTATGGGCTCCAGAAGCATGCACATGGCAAAAACCTTTGCAATAATGGGTGCAATTTTCTCAGGCACAGAGTGTTTGATTGAAAAGGTCCTAATCCTTGCCTTTGTCACACATTTCCTACTCTTGTTTTTTTTCTTTTTTAAGCAAAAGCTGTTAAGACTTTGGACTTTCTGATGAAAATGGAGATGATGTGGAATAAAGATGATGATGACTTTTAGAGATCTTCTGAATCTTGTCAGTTCTTACAGTGCTTGGTTCCCATTGTAAGATTGGTTTTTGTGATCTCATTCTGCAAGATGGAAGTGCAAACCGAAGTGCTCAGCAGTTAAATGTTCAGCATCACGAACTGTATGCTCACTTAAATTCAAAGAAAGAAAATGGCTTTCTGACCTTATCTTCATGTCAGGGGGAGGACAAGATCAGCAGGTGATTGTTGGATCTGCAAGATGAATGAAGTCATTGTTGAATCAGATGGTTGCAAGGAAAATGATCGACAAGTAGATTCAGTGTTTATGTGTGGTGTGCAGGCAAGAGCGAAACATGATGCAGTTAACACTGCCACTGCTGGCTGTGTTACAGGAGGATGCATGTCTGCCAGAGGTATTCCCTTTTTCCTCCTCTGTGTCTCATTTGTTTTTGTTATGGATTGAGGTATCATTTGTGAATCATAGTCAAAACAGGTGTCCTACATTTTGGCAAGCTTCCCTTTTCCTTAAAGTTGTATTTCCATTTCAATTTCTTGCCTTTTGTCTCTGTTTCTACAAACCCTTTATTTTTGAGAGCTAAGTAAGCCTCCCAGCTCCTGCTGGTGAAGGACTTGAGCCCTACAATGCTTGAAGGGAATCCTGCCACCTTGGATCTTGTCACTTGTGGCATGAATTGCAATGGAAAAAAATATGCACCTAGCAATTTTCAAAACTAATCCTGAACAAATGGTATCTAGGAAACCCCTTCTTTGTTCTAAACTGTAGAAACCCACACCCAAACCCAAGATCCTAGACCTTAACATGGGTTGGGACATTACAGATCTATATTCTTTGAGCTATGCAGTTTACTCTGAATTTTTTGTGTATTGGACAAATCTGAATTCTTAAATAGAGCTCTGGACAGTAAATACCTACTTCAAACTTTGTATCCTCTGAATCTGAACCTCTCTTGATACTGGTTCTTTATGATAACTATGAGACTGCAGTAACTGACTCCTTGGTACTGTACCCTCTCTCAATAGGAAGCTCTGTGGTTTTGTGGGTGCAGCTGGACCTCAGGCAGCTTGTCTTGGATGTGCGGGTTTTGCTGCATTTTCACTTCTTATTGAGAAGATCTTTGACTGACATGAATAATGTGGTATAAGCTTATATTGATGCCAAATTTAAGCCATAATCACGCTTTCATTGTTTCACAGGAGGTGTTCAAATCCAAACTGTAATCCTGACCTAGAGTGTAGCTTTCAGTCCCTTTTGTTTCATTTTGAAGCATACATGTCCTGTAAAACAATAAAAGCTGAACACCATTTTGCCTCCAGCAACAAAACTGTCATGAAGGTGGCTGTGAATCATTTGTTTTGGAGTCTGCATCTCATCAACTACACAGCTGAGTTTATTTTTCTGGTTCAAAGATGCCTGATGTGGAGGTCTTTCAACCTGGTTCTCATGTTTGTATTTGTCCCAGTATGTTGGTCATCATATCTCAATGTTTTATTGGAGGAGTATTACTTGGTTACATCCTAGACAGGTAACATGGTTTGAGTTTGACATTTTAAACTTTTTATTACATGCTGAGGTGGTTTACAACTTTAGCTATTATTGAATTGTGTAATTATCTACTATATAGTGTTAAAATGTTAACAGTGCAACTGACAATCTAGGCACACAGAGTTCCTGGTAGTTGTGGTCCGTGGGGAATATTATGACTGAAGTAAAATGAACTTTTGTTGGGAGCAGACTTAAAAATCTATGGATGTCTGCAAATGTTTAGGTGATTCAGATGTTGGTTGGATCTTGGAGTTTTGAAACATTCTCTAAATTGCAAGGTTAAGATAGATGTGATATCATCAAGCATTTAATTTGTGTTGTAGTTGGGTGAAGCTTCAAAGGTTCAGCTTACAACCACAGGTGCCCAATGGCACCATGAGGCTTTTGAGAAACTTTGATGTTGGGACTTAAGTAAATTATGTATTTCTTATATGGCACTTAGACAATATGCGAAGGGTAGCAAAGGTGATAGTCTAGCTTGCTCTTGATTGATCAAATATATTGATTGGTACACATAGTTTGTTGTTAGTCGGTGTTGACCTATTATTGTCCCGAGTTCATGTTTATAGGTGAGACTTGAAATTAGTAAATAAGTAATTTTTTGGATAGGAGAAATATTGTTGCAAGGCTAGATCCCAAGTAGAAATGAAGTTGCTCTTAGCACAAAGCAATGATCTAAAGTAAACCAATTGAAAATGAAATTCAATTTTTCATGAATGGTGTGATCCCCCTAAGCACATGGAGAAATTTCTTTTGTCTTTTTGGAGGGCACCTTATGTCCATGAATGTCCATCTTAGGAAAAGAGGAAGGCCTATTCTTTAGAGTGAGGGATTGGAGGATTAATTAAGATCCCTCCTAGTTAGTACTTAAGGAGGAACATTTATCAACTCAAGATCCCACCTAGCCTTATAATTTGTCCCACTATTAAGGAATATTCATAAGCATATGATTTCTCCCATTCTTAAGAAATTGGTGTAACAACCCACCCCCTCCTATGTCTTGGGATCTATCTATGTTAAGGTTCACGATCTTGTTTGCCTCATGCTTTATGATTCATAAAGCCAATGGGTGGTAACATTTCCAAAAGAAGAGGCCTAGGACAAGTTGGTGGTCAAGTTACCCAACATTTGGAAATTGGGAATGCCCAACCCTAAATGTAAGATACGAGTATGCATGGAAAAAACAAACATGTTGCACATGCACAACATCATGTAATTAGTGACACCCCCTCCCAAAAAAAATTGTATATCAAATATCTAGTTTTTTTGGTGACAACTAGTGTTTTGCGTGTACATGGCTAAGTAAAATTGTAAGTTCATCGCCCTTGCGGTGATCCCATTGCTCCCCCTTTTTTTTGTTTTTCCAAGGAAGAGATGCAACATTATAGTAGCATGAACAAAGCCTAGGTTACCACCTTTGCCATATTTTTTTGGGGGAACAAGTTCACCACTCACCCCCTTGTCGTTCTTTTCTTTTTGGTGACGGTCATCTTGTGTTCATGGTCGTCATGAATTTTGTGTTATAATGTTGCAGTAATGGGAGCGAAACTCAACACGTTGCTTTCTTTGTCTTCTGTGTGTAAACTCGTCGTTGGCCTCTTTGTTTTTTTTCTATTCGTAGCCATTGTCTTTTGTTCCTGGTCGTATTCTGTTCAGTCATTATCTTTTTGTTCATGGTTGTTGTCTTTTGTTCAGCGTCATCGTCTTCTGTTCATAATCATCTTTTGCTGTGCTACAATGAGATTGAAGCTTGACTTTCCAGTCATCATATTGGACTTATTGGCTTTACACTTAGGCCCAAGCCCAAAAGCTCAAAAATGAGATGGTTACCTACATGTCATTAATTTGATACCAAATTCTTGGACTTGTTGATTGGGCTTGACTCAAAATTTGTTTGATTATTTTGGTGTTATGATTTTCCCATGTTACTTGTTGGATGGGAGCAATTTCTTAAGATGTGTAGATTATCCATACGCTATATTTCCTAGCATCACCTCAAGCATAAATGGTTGGGAATAGAGGAGCAAGATCCTTCTCTCCAAACAAAAGGGTTCTATTGGAATTTGGGTATTTAATATTAATAAATACATTCATTAGGGGTTAAGGTTGACTAATACATAGTTATATGGGGATAATTAGCCTACATTCAAGGATGTCATAGCTAGTGGCTCTCCACCTTAAATATTAATTACCAAGGAAATAATCTCAACACGTATTTTGTGCTGGTTTTTATTTTGGGTGTCTGTTGAAATGTTTTTTTAAATTAAAAAAAATCACCTTGGGGTTATTTTGAAAGACACATGTTTGTCAAAAATGAAATCGTAAGTGACAAAGAAACCACCTATGCCTCCATCAAAATCACATAAATAAAACATTTAGGCATATCAAATAGTAGTCCTATTGCCATTCACACACATTTCATAATTTATATATTAAAAAACCTTGGTTCCAACAAGCCTTTTTTTTCCTAGCGAAGTATAGCTAGAAAACATTATAAATGATTAGAGGACAATATGTTTAAAAAAAGGGGAAAAAAAATTTAATAGCTGAGTCATATAATGACATTTGGTAGTGTAGCCAAATGTTTTCATTGGATGTCGACCCTATTGCCATCATTTTTCAATCGTCCAAAGCTATCCATCACCATCTTATGTCATCACCACTATAGGATGTAGCTATATTGGTTAATCATGGCCATCCATAACAACCAATTGCGGCTAGGGTTTCGGGTTTGGTGTCACCAACTAGTTTGCCAAAATTAAGTAGCATTCATTACCATCGCTCCTACTTTCACAAGTAGAGCTTGTTGCCCACTTGCCTTATTCAAGTAAAGATTTGCTTACTGCTTACTAACTTAGTGCCACCATTTAGAAATTAGGTTATTCAATTAGAGAAACTTCAAATTTCAAGGCAAAGATTTGTAGATTGTTGCATTTACTAGTAGTTAGCCATGGTTTTCATTGTGAAATGTGCAATTTGGGGGAGTGTTTTCAAGTTTGTTAAAATTGAAACCATGATTGAATGTTGCCACAAAATGAAGAGGGATTTTTCTCAAACGGGATTTGGATTCTTGCTAAAAGATATGGAGGTTGCTTTCAAGTTGAAAAGGTACGTTTTCAAGCTCCATTTTTTTGGATTTCAATTTGCAATGCATTTAAGGTTTTGCATTCTTTGCAATTGGAGGTCCTATCTTTTATTTGGGTTCAAGTTTTGATATTGTGATTTGTTGCACCTTACTTGTGTTGTGTTTTTTGGTTGTGTTTGTTGTGTGTGCAGTTAATAGGACCATGAAACGAAAATCGTTGGAATCAATAGCAAGGTCTATACCCAAATCCAAACCCACATTGTTGCAATATTTTTTTGGTAGTATAAATGCATCAAATGCGAAACCTTTGTGGCTAGTCTACAATTTAATGCCATTTACCTTCTAATGGCGATGGCCCATTAGAATCCTTAGGGCCAATTGTTCTTGGGTTGCATTATCTTGAACCCTCCACCAATGTCATCTCACCCTTGCCATCTCTTGAGATAGTTTCTACTAGTGGGCCTTCTGACATTTTTATTTCTTTTCAATTACAACAATTTTTCTTAGGTTGTTTTCTAATGCAACCCCTTTGTTTCCACCATCTAGGCAACCCAATTTGAGTGATAGCTTGCATGTCGACTCTCCCATGATGTTGGATATGGTTGTCAATTTGAATGACTTTCTTGATACAAAGTCAAATCTTGATTTGTTGCATTTTCCTCCACTTCATAAGTTGAAGAAATCTTATGATCATACTTGGAAGTTTCAACTTGAATGGGCTGCTAAGTTGCCTTGGGTTGAAGGTGTCCTTGCCACTAATGGTGTTTTTCGCAATGTTAGATGCAAGGTTTGTAGCACCATTGATAAAAAGCCCTATTTGCTTGCTCCCAAGTAGGATACATTGATCAAACATGAAGGTAAGAGGAAGGCATAAAAGGACTTTTCAAAGTTGAATGTCAAGAAAGGAGATTGGTGCAATAGCAAGATTTGTAAACACAAAAAAACCAAGCTTTAGTTTTTGCATGAGCACATGTTATTGTTTTACATGGAAATGGAAAGAAAGAAGGTCCAATTTGCCTCATTGTTCTAGATCTTGAGGGGGTCGTCCTATGGTGGAGTATGAAAGTAGAAAAGCATTGTATTCTTTCATTAATGTGCATAAGAACCCCAAAATGCACTTGTATAATAATTTAGATTGGATAATGGCAATGTACGTATGCTTAAATGACTAAGGCTATTCTAGCCATTATTTCCATTGTTAACTATGTGGCCCTTACATGTGATGAAGTCAACACTATGGATAATGGGAGTTGGATTTCCATACATACATATATAATGTAGAATTGGGTGAAAGTTCCCATGTTGCTTTCTCTCCAAAAGGTTGTTGATGGAGCAAGAGTTGATAACCTTACTATTGTGATCATGGAGGCCTTGCAAAATGGAGGCTTGAATCCAATTTTGTATTTCAAAAGTTGTTTTGTTTTGGGGTTAATGGGGTAAGTACATTCCAAGGCACCAAAATTGGTGTCATTAAACAAATCAACACAAATTATGCACATTTTTCCATTGGTGTTCATTGCATGGCTCATAGATGCAATCTTGCATTCAAGACCTTGTCAACCTTGGGAATTGTTAGTGGCATAGAGGATTTGCTACAAAGTTGTCATGTGTATTTTGCTCATAGCCCAAAGAGGCACCTTGAGTTCACTAAGCTTACTAGTATGATGGAAACAAAATGGTTTAAAATGCTCAAGAATGTGGAAACTTGTTGGATATCTTTGATGGATCCTCTAAGAATAATTCTTGCAGAATACATGCCACTTTTGGCCAAATGGCTATGGATAGTTCAAGCAACCAAGGTACCTTGCTTCAACCTTTTTTTCAATGTTTATTGATTTGAACTTTGTATGTTTGTGGTTTTTTTTTTTTTTCAAGTTTCTTGATATGCAAAGTTGGTTGCACTTGCAAGTTATTTGACATTGCTTGCTAATCCCTACTACATGTTGGGAATGTGTTGCATCATCCATTTGTTAGAAAACATTAACTTTCTTGTGTAATTTGCAAAACAACGTGATGTTTTCATATGTGATCTAGTGGTTGTTGTGAAGATTTGCCATGGATAGCTTTATTATTTGTACAATGATGTTAGTTCTTCATTTTCAAGTGATGAGTTTTGGGCATTTAAAGGTTTGTTGGATGTGCAGTTATGAACACATCCACATGAAATGGGTGGCAAACTTAAATGACTCCAATGAATAGCTTGTTTTCATTGTGAATGGTGAAAAGTTTTGGGCCATGCACAATGACCTAGTTTTAAAATTGCGAATAATTGTGATTCGATATTCCTTTCAAATTTTGATTTCATGAATGAAGGCAAAGTGTTCAAGTAAGGTTCTTCAACTATTTTGATATTGGTTTAAATGTATTGAATCTTAATTTGTGATTTTGTTTCGGGGGTGTTGGGTATTTGTTCTTGCTAACTTGCTGATATTGGTTAATAGGTGTAACTGCCTAGTTGATCAATGAGTTGGATAACTGTTTCTTTCATTGTGCCTTGTTTGATGCCATGGGCATTATATCCCACAATATTGGTCATTGCTTCAATGTGAGGAAAGTTTTGCCAAACACTTGGAAGTTTTAAAGGCATGGTATTATGAACCAAAGATGTTGGGGTCTAGTGAGTCAAATTTTGTAATTTGCCCGCTTGACCGTTTGCAACTTGATGTTGAATAGGATATGTTCAAGTTAAGTATGAAAAGCAATTCCAAGGCTACCATGGAATCACCACTCAATCTCAATCCATTGATGCACATTTGGAGGACAATTCCTGCATTTCAGGCTTTGACACATTCTTTCTTTGAATATCTTAAGTTGGTAAAGATGGCCATAGTTCATGTTTTAGGGAGTGTAGAAGATGAATGTTGTTTTTCAACTTTAACCTTTCTAAATAGCAAGCTACATGTTATTTTACATCCTCATCTACCCTCTTGTAGTTGACATGTATAACTAAAAGTTCTTCACTTGGGTGAAAGCACATTAAGCCCCCCCCAAAATTATACTTACAAGTATAATATTTCCACAATTAAATTATTTGGTAATGTATGGACATCACATCTTGGATTATTTTTGTTTTTAAAGTATATTTTATTAGCTTTAGATTTAATTTATTAAATTATTTTGAAAAATTCAACAAACATTGAAAAATTTGAACATGTGGAATATATTTGTGACAAAATAATACTCATCACAAAGTTTGAAATTTTGAATATATACTTCAAAACTAAGGTTGTGTATGGAATTCTTGGGTGAATTTTTTTATGGTGTATGATTTTTATATACATCAATTACATCTAGGATAATTTAGAAATTGAAAGTTTTTGGATGAAATTCCATTCAAAAAAATGAGTTTTTTTGCACTTTTTGAACAATGAATGCATAATAATATCTTCCTTTTAGGAAAAAGCCACTACTATCAAGGAGGAAGAAATGTGTTGCATTATTTTTGAATTTTATTTTGTTTGGTAATGTTTCATGAATCACAAAAATGAGGCCTTATGGCCATTGAAAATCTATAAGTTATATACTCAATGTACATTGATTTTATCCAATCCTTTTCATTTAATCGTTGGATCAAAATTAATTTTGACTCAAAGTGAACTTTGAGTTCCAAAATGTTGTTGTGCAAATTTTTAAGTTTTTTGCTTGTGTTTAGGATAGCCAAATGATGCTATCAAGATTTTAACTTTTTGTGTATTATAAATATTTGTTATACATCACTTTTTTTGAAAGTGGTTCACCCTTAGTGTGTTTTCACCTACTTTAGAAATTTTTCCATATGTTACCACATTTTATGCTTGGATTGAAGTAATAAACTGCTATGGTGTTATTGCATAGATGCTAAAGATGGTGTAGTTTCTATGCATAGTTTCATATGAACCTTTTTTTTTACATCAACCCAAGTACTAGCTCCTTCAGACTTGCAATTTCAAGTTCTAATCTTATTTATGTTCTATGTTGCTATGCACCTCTTTTGTTTCCATCAACTTGGTAAGCTTAATGAAATTGTTACAATTCATAATATGAACTTGAGCATTTTTGTTGCACAATACTTTTAGGCAAAATGTTCTATGATAGCCAGTTTGCTTCACACTCACAATGCAATGGAGCCAAACTAAGCACCATTTCAAACTTGACAATAGCCCAAAGTTTGTTTATAAATTTTGGTTGTAGTTAGTAATGGCATGGTTCTTTTTCCCTCTGAATGCCAGTACTTTTTTACTGCAACACATAGAATTTTGCCACATTCCTACATTGCCCAACAGAGGATAGCTAGCTCATTTAACAAATAATTTAAATATATCGCCACTTGGACTCTGGAGTCCAAGACACCTATAGCAATGTGGGCACTTTCTCAAAAACAAAAAAAGGCTAGTTCCAACCATTAAAAAAACATGGTAAATACCAGTACCTTGGCCATTTCAACACTTGTCTATCAAATAATTAATTAATTTTGAAAATTTCATTTCAACAAATGGAATATTCCTAAATATTCATTATTTTCCTTCACAATATCTTTTGATTTGGAACAAATAATTTTTGAAATTTTCAACATTTCTGAAAATAATATAATTAGTGTCGAATTGGGCAAGGTACTAGGGTATGAGCCCAAGTTAGCCAAAGTTATGACACTAATAAAAGGTTTATATTGGGCCAGAGATTTATTGGGCTTTGGCCCTAGTGTCAAGTTGGCCTAATATAGATAACATGAATAGGAAAAGGCACATGTTAATTTGTCTTTTCATATCCATGTAATAGGGTAGGGGAAAAGAGTGAGGTAATTAGGCTTAGAAAGGTAGGTTTGATGGCATAGATAGACAAATTGTTTTAAAACAATTATATAGATTCTTTCAAAAATCAACTATATTTCAGAAATCAAATTTAATATTTCTTCATGACATGTTTTTGCTTGAATTAACATACAATTTTAAAGGTTCTTCAATTCAAAGTGAAATTCAAATCCTTCATAAAAGCTTTGACAAGGACATTCTGGTTATATTAAATGTTCAATAACATAAATATGTTATTAAATTATCATAAATTCTCATTGTTTTAAAGTCAGTAATGAAACACAATGAATAAAAAGTGTGCTTTGCATATTTAAAGGTCAAGTTAATTTTTGTTTAAACCACAAATTTTAACACAAGCATATTTGAAATGAAATCCTTTTAATTGATCATGTATAGCAAGATGTGCATGACATGTGATTGAACAATGCATGTGTTGTTGTGGTCATGTGAAATATCATCCTATCACTTTTGCTAAAATGACAATTTAGTGGAATGTCACCATGAAAGCACCCATGTTTTGTCATAGTATTACTGTTGATTCATATCTCAAGTGTGTTCTCCATCATCAATTCACATTACAAGTGAAATTCATTGCACCAAAATTAGAACTGACAGATGGCTACTTATGTCACCTAGGAAAAGGCTAAAAAAGTGAGAGAATAGCACACCCAAAACAATCCAATTCCATTTTGAAATAAGGCCATTACAGATAATTGGTAGTATGTTTTTTCCATTGCACATGTGCTATTTGATGATGATGCATTATTGTGCCTAATTAAATCAGAGTCAAGGATTTTGAATTATAAACATGTTGTTCTAATGAATCTTGAATGTGATGCAAGATCAACAATACTTACTTTACTTGTGGTAAATGCTTTTCTACACAAGTTACTTTTTTCTATAGTCCACCTAAGGAAAAGTAGCCTCGTATTTCATATGAAACTATTTCAAAAGGTAATACACCTTTTTCCACACAAGTTACTTTAGTCCAAGTACAAAAAAGTTGCTTCATAAGTATATGAAGACTATTTCAAAAACTCTAATCGGAATAATCCTTTGCAATAGTTTTTGCCACAATATATAGGCACAGACAAAACTTCTTTGATGTTCAAGGCTGTTTCAAAGTTTTGGAATTTACAATAGAGGAAAGATTCTTCAATTTTGAGAGATGAGGGACATAGTTAATGACTTTTTATATATGCCCATGTATCAGCCAAAACAACATTTCATTAAAATTGCCACCATTTTTTTTCTCAACAAGTTTTCTTGTTTTTTTGACCCAAACAAAAATTGAATGTTTGGAATATGTGTTTTTCTAGTGTAAATTAAACTAATTTTGCTAAATTTTTGATATCACAAAATTGGTTTCCACTATAAATATGCTGCTTTATTGTTTTCTTGGACCATTTGCTTGATTTATGTGTATTTTTCATATTCTCATCTTAATTGCCAAGAATAAGGAGATTCCAGTTTTCCTAAAATGGTGTTCATCTTTCTCTCTCTTTTAGACCAAACTCATACACCTATTGTTCTTTACTGCATTCTAACAAGTTGTGTAAAGTTAACTAGTTGCTCAAGTATCCAACATGATTGTGGACATGTGCATAACATGTATTTGAATGATTTTAATTTGGCTTTTGTCAATGCATTATTCATATATGCTTCACCTTCACGTGAATATCATTATGGGTATTTTTCAAAACATTATTCCTTTAAAATTACATGAAATGTCATCCAATCTTCCTTAACATTGCATGGAATGTGACCCAACCTACCCTATTATTACATGAAATGTCAGCCAACTGTCAAATATTTCTTGGTTGTTTTCAAATTGTTGGGTGTCCAAAGTTTTGTGAAATGTTTGCAAGTTGTCACAAAAGTATGCATTCACTTCCAGTGAATTCAAAGTAATTACCATACATACACAATAAAAACTACCGCACCTAGCATTGAGGTTCAGCATTTAATAATCCCAATAGGAAATCGGTCCTGCTTGGTCCAAGTCACAAAAGATAGGATTTCAAATCAGAACCTCATGTTGCATTAGGAGAGTTTTCTTTTACATATATAATGAAAATTTTAAAACATTCTCAAATTGAGATACTCATTTGAGATATTCAAATTGGGGATTTAGGATCAGATTTCTTTCAATATTAGGCAACTTCAAGAAAGCCCATTGTCAAGAGCAGGTATGATATATGGCTACGAATGGGTAAGGCGTAGTCATTTAGTAAACATAGTATAAACATTCCTAATAGTTATTATCTAAAATTCATAGGAAGGATTGAAATTGGATTTCATCTACATACATCACCTAGATATTCCAAGAAATGTACTTGACACAAATTAACTCATATGTGTTAATTTGTACTTACCTCGTAGGGCAATCTTACCTTTTTGACATTGTATTCGAGCTTTCAAAAAAAATAAAATTAATGTGAATATTTTAATATTTTAAAATTTTAAAATTCATACCTATTTTTCACCTAAAAAGGGTTATATGATTAGAGGGTATCTGGACCCTACCCATTAACCAAAAAAATGATTTTTTTCTACCAAAACATTAACCCAATGGAATTTTTTTTTGTGTTAATATACTTTTACTCAGAACCCAATGGGTAAACATATTGGCAAAAAAAAAAACCCATTACCCAAGGATATATCAAAAAATATATACCCACACAACATTAATCAATATTCCTAGCTCATGGCATAACAATTCACAACAACACCTTGCGTCTACCATGGGCACAATAACTGGTGTGGTGGAAAACACAAAGTGATGTACAATATGTGTGGAAGAAAACACAATGTGACACTAGTATAAACCTTAAGGTGGTGTCTTTAACTGGAAGGAGGATTGTTTTGTCCATGGTATGGAAGGCCCCATATGTGGCATAGAATTGTCAAATTCCACTGACGAGTAATCAGAACTGGAATATGGGGGGTTTTTTGAAATCCTTTGTTTGGTTGTCGATGGACCATTCCAAAGAAAATTTCAAAAATAACTATCTCGTTTTCAAGCATAACTACTTCATTTTTTTATTAAAAAATTGCTTCATTTTCTTATTAACTTTCTTAATAACTACCTACATTTTATAACTACCTCAATCTTTTCCCCTATCCACCAACATGAATATGAAAAAAAATCAACTTGTGTCTTTTCATGTCCATGAAATACATATTAATTTTTAAATTAAATTTGATATTGACATAAATAATGATGAATTATTGAAAATCATATGAAAACATAAGAATAAAATAAAATAGTTGATTGTCACTAGTAGTGCAGAGCATCGTGGAGCTCAAATTGAGATTGTTGTGCTTTTATGATATTTAGTACTCAATTTTGTTTTTTCCTAAAAGCAATTTTCCATTTTTCAATACAGAAATTGGGAAAAAAAAATTTAATGTAAATTCAGCAAATTGTGCTAATTATTTGTTAAATTTTGCCAATTTTTTGATATGAAAAAATGAAAAAAAAATAAAAATTGTGGTGCCCACTCCAAGGAAGTTAGTGCCTTTCAAAAAAATTAAAGCAAAATCCTCCTTATACCATATAAGTATTCAAATAAAAAAAACTTTGGCCAGGATCTTGTTCCAATTTTCCTGCACATGTGTAGTCAGCAAAGTAACTTTCCACTTTTGGAACTTCACACACAATACCCAATATGACAACTGCTTAGCAAACTTTTTTTCAAGTATATCTAATTTATATTGTGGCTAAACAATCAAGCCTTCAATCAATATATACATATTTGTGTGAAGTGAAGTTCATTTGGTGATCTTAAGGTAGGATGGCAGTTTGTCATATTCACATATCTATGGAATGGTTACATTGATAATAAGGGTGCTCAAACACATTAATGACATGTGTGTGGTCATGGGGAATGCATTTGGCAATGAGGTTATTGCAAAAGGATTTGCATTTGGCTACAAAAAGGCACCAACAAGAGATTAACATGCTTCAAATTACATAAGGCTCTAAATTTTAATGTCGTTTCATTTTATCATAAATCCATTCTCCTCTTCCCAATCAGATTTGATTACTAAATCAAAAGAAACAAGTATATTTCTCCATTTGCATTGTTCAAATAAATGTTTTTCTCAAATTCTTCAAACAATAAACAAAAGGAAATATACTTGAGCAAGAACAAGCATGGTTTCCAAAAGCTTTGAAATGTTCTGAAATCACAATGCAAGGGGGTTACACATTGCAAACAAGCAACAAAGTACTTACCATTTGGTGAAGGACATCTTTCAAGAATTTTGTTGAATACATTGCAAATAAAATAGTGTCAAGAGTACAAAATTTATACTGCAGGCACAAATATAAAAGGATTCGATACAAAAGATAAACCCTAAACCCAAAAGATACAAAGGCAAAACATGAACAAGTTGTTATTAGTGTTGGGCGGTTATCATCAATCCACCGATTTTCAATCCAATTTCAGTTCAGTTTTCAAGGAAGTCTTAAATCGAAAATCAATTATTCTCATTTTGAGTGAGAATTGGCATTTTGAGAACCAGTTGAATATCACATAGGTTCAAATCTAATTACTGTCAAAGTTGATTTTCATAATTGTATAGGTATGTAAAAACCCCAATTGATAGAATGACTTATTAATTATCATTACAAGGTTTGAACCTGAGATTTAAAGCTCCTAAAAAGCATTAACTACTAATCACAACCCTTGAAATGTGTAAAGAGAAGTTAAACTTTAGATTTCAAGTTTACACTCATCAATGGTCTTCACTTTAAAACCATTAAGATGAATGAACAAGAAATAAAAATAGTCATATATGTTATTTAAGTGTGATTTCATGTTTAATATTTAAATATATTTCGAAAAAATCTTGAGTTCAAACTTCATTTAGGTGAAAACAAACCTACTTGAAAACCAAGTGCTCTTATTTTTATAATAATCTGAACATCAAGAGAGTATCAGATTTTCCAAAAAAATTCAAGAACCAGACCAATTTTTTTTTACTCTTAAAAACATCAAAACCAACTATTATCTCCCAATTATTGGATCCGCCCAACATTGGTTCTTTCCAGTGTTGACCAATTTCGGGTTCCTGATCAACATTAGGTCCAAATCTAGACATGGGTCTAAAAACCAAACTTAACAACTCAACATGGGAGTAGAACCCATTAAAAACTAGACCTAATGATTTCACATGGACCTAGACATAGTCTTAAAACTAGACCTACTGGGTTTTCATGGATTTGAATCTGGAGCTGTACAATAGAATCTGGATACTCATATGCACATCAGAGGTACTTGCAAGTGATCACAAATGTTCAGCTTAGGCAATCTTTGTCAAGGTTCAGATGTTCAAACCATCGTTTGGAGGTAGAGTGTGGCAGGCATGCAAAGCCTGAGAGTGTCCTGAGAAGAGATAGGATTTGTCGTCTATGTTCCCTAGGAGCTGTTGAGGATGAAGACCACTTGTTATTAGTGTGCCCAGCTCACCATGACATTCGTTGCAAGTTTAGTCAACAGTTAGGGAAACAATTG